>SL_5KL_010_SEDDRAFT_10002063_pt1 | contig 11525 bp, 9 predicted proteins | sample SodLakKL_010_SED_FD_9118 | JGI IMG/M metagenome (IMG submission 9118)
AGGAACGCATTTTTACCAGGCAATGTTTTTCATGTATCCAGTAACAAGGGAAACTATAGAAGAATAAGGAAAAAAACTGGCCGGGCTTACCCGGCTTTTTTTATTTTCGATATTTTTTAAACAATTAATTAAAAAAATTAAAAAATAATAGAAATTTTTTAAATAATTTAATTTTTGTATTGACAAATTATTCGACTTTGGTTATAATCAATTTAGAAGTAAGAAAAATTAATTAAAACAATAAAAAAATTAAAGGAGGTGTTAAAATGTTTGATTTTGGGCTGGCTTACACCGCCACAATAATTGAAAGGCAGAAAGAAGAAGAACGCAGGAGGAAATACCGCAGGTAAAAAGGTAAAAATAATTTGAAAGAGAGGGTGAAAAAATGGATATCTTACTGGGAAAAACAAAGTACGAAGATTTAATGCGGGAAAGCAAGAACAGAAGTAAATGGTTAAGGGGGTGAAAAGATGATTACAAAAAGCTTCTATTATGTCCCGAAAGGAGGTTCGAGGAGGAGTTCCGGTAGTTTTAAAAATTTGGAACAACGCTGGTAAACCTCAAAAAAAATGAAAAACAAAATTCAATACCTAATTTAAAGGCTCCTAATATCTAAAATTAAGATGGAGCCTTAATTATTTTTCGAGGGATGACATTTGTGGAAAAATGTTAGCAGGGATATTCCTGGGTAGAGGAGAAATTGAGATAAAATAAATAAGTACGGGGGAAGGGAAAAATGGCCTATTTTTTATTTTTTTTGTTTTTAGTTCTTATTTCCGTGATTTTGTTTAAAACCTTTTCCGGGAAAAAACAAACCCAGACTATAAAACATCCCCGGGAAGAAATTGTTAATTTGGAAAGGGCTTCGAAAAATCTCTCCGATGCTATCAGGTTTAAGACAATTTCGGGAAAAAATCCCGAAGAGTTTGAAAAATTTATTTCTTTCCTTGAGGATTGCTATCCCCTTGTTCACCAGGAATTAAGGAGAGAAGTTGTAAACGATTTCAGCCTTTTATTCCACTGGGCCGGAACTGACCCCTCTTTAAAACCTGCTCTTTTAATGGCCCATTCCGATGTGGTTCCTGTTGAAGGGGAAACCGAGAAAGATTGGACTTATCCGCCTTTTGATGGGGCCAGAGCCGAAGGATTTGTCTGGGGAAGGGGATCGATGGATAACAAAAACAGTATAATTGCTCAGCTTGAAGCAGTTGAGGATCTCCTTGCTTCTTCATTTAAACCTTCCCGTGATATTTACCTTGCTTTTGGGCATGATGAAGAAATCCGGGGCAAAGATGGTGCTTTTGCAGTTTCCCGCCTCCTTGAGGAAAGAGGAATAGAGCTTTCTATGGTTTTGGATGAAGGAGGGGCAGTAATGGAAGGCTTTATTAAAGGCCTTTCAACTCCTGTAGCTCTGGTAGGAACTGCAGAAAAAGGATTTGTTAACCTCAGGCTTACAGCTCGAAGCGGAGGCGGACATTCAGCTTCTCCTCCCAGAAAAACAGGGTTGGGAAGCCTGGCAAAGGCCATTGTAAAGCTGGAAAAAAACCAAATGCCTGCTCGGCTTTCTCAACCGGTGCGGGAAATGTTAACCCAGGTTGGCCCCGAAATGTCTACTGCCAATAGAATTATTGTTTCTAATTTATGGCTTTTTCGGCCCTTATTTGTAAAAGTTTTTTCTGCAGTTCCCGGAGGGAATGCCCTTTTGCGAACAACCGTCGCTCCTACAATGGCCGAAGGAAGCAGAGCTTCAAATGTTCTTCCAGATAGCCCCAGTGTTACAATCAATTTCCGCCTCTTGCAAGGAGATTCGGTGGCAAGCTTGCTTGAACATGTTCGTAAAACCATAGATGACCAGAATATTGAAATAAAAGTTTTGAATTCGTACGAACCTTCCCTTGTTTCAGATGGAGAGGGGGAGGAGTTTGGGTTTTTAACCAGCAGAATTAATGAAACCTTTCCGGGAGTTACAGTTGCTTCCTACCTTGTTTTCGGAGGCACCGATGCCCGCCACTATGAACCAATTTGCCCTCAAATATTTCGTTTTTCTCCAATGAAAATCGATAATTCTGAGCTAAAAAGGATTCATGCCAGGGATGAGAGGATTTCCGAAGATAATTTAGAAAAAGCTGTTTCTTTTTACAAGGGTTTTCTTAAGGAGATTTAGTTCCTCGGTTAACGCCAAGAGAAAAAGGGAGAGAACTGATGAAAATAAAAGAGGATAATTATTTATCCCTGGTAGAAAATTCCTTTCGGGACCGGGCTTCTCCGGAAGAATCTGTTCCAATGGCAAAATACATGAGAGACAAATTTCCTTTTTTGGGGATCAAATCTCCTCTGCGGAATGAAATTAGCCGGGAATTATTAAAAAAATCCAGGCGTCCCCAATACAGTGAACTGGATGTAATAATTCCCAAACTCTGGGAACTTCCTGAAAGGGAATTTCAGTATTTCGGGATAGCACTGGTGGAAAAATACCAGAAGGAATTTACCCCAGAAATTATATCCTTACTGGAATTTATGGTGGTAAAAAAATCCTGGTGGGATACTGTTGATACTGTTGCCAGCAAACTCATTGGCAGTTATTTTTGTCTTTTTCCGGGTGGTAAGTATTCGATTGCTGAAAAGTGGCTTACCTCTGAGAATATCTGGCTACAAAGGTCAGTTCTACTTTTTCAACTTAAATACAAAATGGAAACCGACTGGGAACTCCTATCGGTTTCAATTAATCGTTTGAAAGATTCCCGGGAATTTTTTATCCAGAAGGCAATTGGCTGGGCTTTAAGGGAATATTCGAAGGTTGAACCGGAAAAGGTGGAAAAATTTATTTTAAAAAGTAATCTTTCCCCTCTGAGTGAAAGAGAGGGATTTAAAGTATTGAGAAAAAAGACTGATGTTCAAAAAAATTAATGAGGTTCAGCATAGGGAGTGATGTTTTGGATAAAAAAGATTTTACCGAGATTAATAGAAAATCCTGGAATGAAGCCTGCTTAAAACATAGAAATGCCCGGCTGAGAATGGGGGATCCTATTTTACAAGAAGGTTATCTGGACCTGGATGAAAACTTAATTAAATATTTACGGGAAAATGTAGAACTCAAAGGGGCAAGGGTGGTTGGTCTTTGCTGCAATGACGGGAGGGAAATTATTTCTCTCAAAAGAATGGGAGCGGAGGAATGCGTTGGTTTTGATATTTCCGATGAAGCAATTACCTCCGCCCAGGACCTGTCTGAAAAAACCGGTGTTCAATGTCAATTTATCCGGAGCGATGTTTATGATATTGATCCAGAAGGATTTGAACCCTTTGACCTGGCTTTTATTTCTGCTGGAGCAATTTGCTGGCTTCCCGACCTTGAAGGCTTTTTCCAGATTGTTTTTAATTTGTTAAAGCCAGGGGGAAAAGTTTTCCTTAATGAAATTCATCCATTTGCCTGGTTGTTGGAAGATTCTCCCCCAGAAACCCCATTACTGATTACAGGGTCTTATTTTAAAGAGGACCCCATAATTACCCATGGAGATTTGGATTATGTGGGTGGGGAAGATTACGAAGGACTTCCAAACTATTCCTTTGATCACACCCTTGGGGAAATTATCTCCTCAATTGCCAAAGCCGGAATAAAGGTGGAACTTTTTAAGGAATTTCCTCAGGATATATCAGCGGTTTTTTCTCACCTGGAAAAAATGGATATTAAACTTCCCCTGAGTTTCATCATTCTGGGAAAAAAGGTGTCATGAACCAAAAAGGAGAATAATAATCAATCTCGAAAATATAATTATATATCTTCTTACCTTTGCAGAGAAACAAAAGGTTTTAACTTAAAAAAAATTCCAAAACTGAAAACCGGGATCTATTTTCTTTAGTGCTTCGTAATCCCAAAAGGGACCGTTTTTAACTAAATTTTTTAGGGAGGACCTAACATTGCAGGATAAAATGGACAAGATAAATCGTGCCACAGTTATTCTTTTTGTTTTAGTTAGTTTACTTCTTTTGTTCCCCGACAATGGGAAAGCAGAAGAGACACCCCGTTTTTTGATTTTTCACCTTGATGCTGTTTCTGCAGAAGACTTTTTCCGGGAGTTGGACAGGGGGAGTATACCTAATATTGAAAGGGTCTTTGCAACAGAAGGCCACATTTTCAAAGCAATGGCTCTTTTCCCCGGGGGAACAGAGGTTACCGTTCCCAGGATGAAAACAGGAGAAAGTATTGATGGAGAAGGACCCTCGGGGTGGGGTTATTTTGATTATGAAGCGGAAAGAATGGTAACCAAAATTGAGGTTGCCATGGAATATGCCCCCTACGTTTCCCGCCGAGCCAGGGGGAACTTTACGAATGTTTTGCCTCTTGTGGATAGAACGGCAATTTTTGATATCATGAATATTCCGTTTCTTTTAGAAAGGTACAATGTGGTTGAATTTTTTTGGTTCAGCACCGATTTTTACGGCCATTATTTTGGTGCAGAAAACCATCTGGCAAGCATAAAACGTTTCGACAGACTATTCGGCAGGGTAATTGATCGAATAGATCTAGATGAAATTAACGTAATTCTATATGTTGATCACGGAATGACCTTTGGGGAGTCAGAGACCCTTCATTATTCCGAAATTGTTGAAGAAATTACCGGGGACAATCTACTGGGGGAAAGATATCCAAACATATACCTTAAAAACGAAGAGGGAAAAGCGGAAATTGCCCGTGAGCTTGCTTCAAGACAGGGAATTGACCTTGCTTTTATTAGAGAGGAACCTGGTAAGGTAAGGGGTTTTCATAGCAGAGGGGAAGTAATTTTTTCCGAAAAAAATGGAAAAATCAGCTATGAATATATTGGGGAGGATATTTTTTCTTATTATCAAAAAAACTATTCCGGGGAATATCTTAACGCGGATGAATGGCTTAAGAAAACAATTTCTGCAGAGTATCCCGCTGTCCCCCCATTAATTTACCCATATTTTGACAACCCCCGAACAGGTGAGATAGTAACCATAATTAACCATCCATATATTTTTGCCAACCCATTGCTTTTTAAATTACCCGTTGATTGGATTGAAGAAAGAATTGGGTTTTCCCTTGTAATGGGTAAGGGTAGTCATGCTGGACTGCGACATACAGACCTTTTGGTTCCTGCAATGGTAAGGGGGCCGCAACTGGAGCACCTTTACGAAAAAGAAGCCATGTGGCTCCACGAAATTTTTCCATCAATTCCGGAACTTGATTTTTCCGCATACGAGCCCAAAAGGGAGGAACACAAACTTAGTTTGTGGGCTGATTATAATTTGGGGGAAACCTTTTTTTCTGCATCCTTTTCCCCTTTTTACAGGTACAATATTGGGCTGCAAAAACAAAAAGGGTTTACTCTCGGGTGGGTGGAAAGGGATATGTTAAGTACCCATTCCCTGCGGATCTGGCTGGGAGGGGGATTTGCTTTTGGGGCAGATGATAATACCGAGTTGTTACTTTTGCCCACCCTTGAATTTAACGCGGGAAGGTTGGAATTTAAGTGGCAGTTTCCCATTACTCCTGCAGAAATACCCTCTAAAGGAGTTATCAGCTTAAGGGTATGGGAGGGTTTCCGGTTGCAGTGGCACGTTTCTGACGGGATTGGAATTAGCTATCAATTTTAGGCGGAGAAAATTTTTCCAACAATAATTTCACGATAATTTTTAAGTTTAAATTTTTATGCAAAAGATTTTCTCAAAAGAAGGTGGTTAATGTGGAAAGTATCATACTAATTGCTTTAATAGGTCTTTTCAGCGGCGTAATTGGAACTGGAGTTGGGGGACTAGGGGTAATTGGGATTAGAAAAATTAATCCTTCAAACTTAAGTGTTGTTCTTGGAATCTCTGCAGGGATTATGACTTCTATTGTTTTCCTTGATCTGATCCCCGAAGCAAAAGAAGCTGGAACGATGTTTAGCAGTATTTTGGGGATTTTAATGGGGGTAGGGTTAATTGGTTTTCTTGATTTGCGCTTTCCCCACCACCGTTTTTCTTTGACAAAAAACGGGAACGGAAGGTACCTGAAAATGGGGTTGCTCCTGGGAATAGGAATTGCTCTCCATAATATCCCTGAAGGGCTGGCGATTGGTTCGGGGTTTATTGTTTCCCAATCAATGGGGATTCGACTATCGATACTCATGGCAGCACACAATATACCTGAGGGTTTTGCAATGGCTACAGCTCTGGGATTAGCAGGACTTAGAGGGCGGAATATTTTGTTTTATACAATTTTAGCCGGGGTTCCTATGGGCCTGGGGGCCTTTATAGGGGCCTTTATAGGGACAATTTCTGATTTTGCTCTTTCTGTATCCCTTGGCTTTGCAGCGGGTGCCATGCTTTACATTATCTTTGACGAGTTGATCCCTGATGCCCACGTCAGGGTTAAAGGCCATCAGGCAATTGGTGGAATTATTGTGGGAATTCTATTGGGACTGATAATTAATACCTTATTGCATTAACAATAATTGTTTTAAAACCCGGCAATGTTGCCGGGTTTGCTTTAGGGAGAGGGGAGGATTTTTTTGTCCAGATTGTTTATTGATGCTGGGGAAAAATCCGGGAGCGGGACGATAGTCCGTTATTCTTCGGCCCTTGCCGTTTTGCAAAAAAGAGAACTGGAAATTTTAAATATCCGGGCAAAAAGAAAAAAACCGGGTCTCAGGGCTCAACACCTGACTGCCTTGAAAGCCGTTGCCGAAATGTGTTCAGGTACTCTTGAAACAGGGGGAGTTGGGGATGAACAGGCTCTTTTAATCCCCGGGGATAGAATTTCGGGGGGGAATTACAGCTGGGAAATTGGTACAGCAGGATCGGCTACAATGTTGATTTTAAATATCTTACCCCTTGCCTTGTTTGCGGATGGTCCGGTTGAAGCCAGGATTACCGGAGGTACTTTTCAGGACTTTGCCCCATCAGCGTACCACCTGATCCGGGTATTATTTCCCCTGCTGCATAGGATGGGCGCAAGAGTAAAACTTGAGCTAAAAAAACCGGGTTACGTTCCTATTGGAGGAGGAGAACTTGTTTTTTCCTGTAAACCCCTGTCCCGACATCTCAAACCATTTCAATTGCTTTCGCCCGGCGCTTTAGAAAAAATCACCGGGATTGCTTTAAGTTCTCACCTGCAGTCTCCAAAGGTAAGTTCCAGGATGGCCCATTCCTGTTCTAAGGAAATGGAACGGTGGGGTTACGAGGTTGATATAGAAGAGATTTATGATCAAACTGCAAATCAACCTGGAGCAGTTCTTGCCCTCCGTGCCGAAACTCAAAACGGGGCTTTGCTGGGAATTGATATGGCTGGAAAACCAGGAAGAAGGGCGGAAGAAATAGGGCGTTCTGTAGGTCGAATGATGGTTGAAGATTTGCGATCCGGTGCTACCGTAGACCGCTTTACCGCTGACCAGTTAATAATTTTTGCCGGGCTTGCAGAGGGAGAATCCAGTTTTCGTATTCCTAGAATAACCGAACATGTTTCTACAAATCTATGGCTTATCGAACATATTCTTGACGTTGAAACCCGGCTGCAGGAAAACCTGGTTACAATAAAAGGGGTTGGATTGCCGGCCTCAAGGAGGTAGGAAAATGGTTAAAAGGGTAGCTGAGGTTAGCAAGGACGTGGCAATAGTGGCAAGGAAAGTTGAGGGGTACTGTTCTGCGGGTATTAAGGAAGGAGATAAAATTGTTATCAGGGGTCCCAATGTTTCCCTGGAAGAAACAGATGTAATTTGCAGTTATGCTTTTTCTAATGTTTTTCCCACGGTTTTTGCGCTGCGCCTTGGGGTTAATTTGCGGGATCTGGACCTGGAAGGGCGTCTCTGGCAGTGCGTTGATCCCGGACCACCCCATACCCCGGGTGGCCGGGTTTTGTTTGAAGTCGTCCCGCTGGAAAAAAGGTAAGTTTTGGGAGGGTTTTATTTTGCTGCAAAAAATTACATCCAGTATCCTTTACATGCCGGCTGAAGAAAGAACAGACCGTCCTGTTTTGGGTGTTGTGTCCGGTAAGCAAATGAGCTTGATTATTGATAGCGGAAACTCACCTGCTCACGCCCGCCAGTTTATAAAGAAACTTTCCACTTCCCGGGTTCCCCCACCCCGTTTAATGGGAATAACGCACTGGCACTGGGACCACACTTTCGGGATGTCGGTGTGGGATATTCCAACAATTGCCCATGTAGATACCCAAAAAGGCCTGGAAGTATTAAGGGAGTATTCCTGGGATGACGAATCCCTTGATGAGAGAGTTGAGCAGGGTCTCGAAATAGAATTCTGTGCGGAAATGATCAAAAAAGAATTTGCCTGGGATCGAGATCAGATAAAAATTAAATTGCCAGAAATTATTTTTCCCGAAAGACTGAGGATTGACCTCGGGGGATTAACCTGTTTGATTGAAAGAGTTGGTGGTGACCACGAGCCAGGTTCAACTGTTTTTTACATTCCAGAAGAGAAAGTGCTCTTTTTAGGTGATTGCCTGGGGCCGGATCTTTATGCTCCAAAATATTATTACTCTATCGATAAGTTCCTGGGGCTTTTGGAGAAGCTCAGAGGATATGGTGCCGGGACTTATGTTAGTTCTCATGGCGACCCCGAATCCAGGGAGGGCCTGGAAAGTGAAATGAAGCAATGGGAAGAAATAGCCAGGATTGTCGAAAAAAGAGGTGCAGATTACGAAGGAATATTGAGCAAATTAAAAGAAAGCTTAGGGCGCGAACCAACCCAGGATGACCGAGAAATGGTTGAATATTTAATTAATGGGTTGGAAATGAAGAAAAATCGAACTTAAACCTGCAAATAAAAAAAGAAGGCTGCTTATTTTTTGCATAAATAACAAGAGGGAAAAAGGTTTTAAAGGTGTTTTATAAAATAATTCTATAGAAAAGGTTTAAAAAGGGTCAGGGCTAGAAACAATTAAAGAAATTATTAAATTTTTAGGTGGAGTTTTTTTTTGTTAATTTTTTTGAGGTCCTTGACCTTCCTGAGCTGATTGGGAAAAAATCGGGGAGAAAAACAAAAAAAGATCTGGAAAACAAAATGCAAAATATCGGGAGTAGACTAAAAAACCAGAGAGAAAAATGGGATGATTTTTTTCAAGGGAATGGAATATTAAAATTGGGAGTGATTTCAATAAAAACTTTTTTGACAATAATTACGGTAATCTGTTTTTCCCTCGGTGGGCAGGCAGCTTCAGTAAATGGAGAGTTAATAGTTGAATTTTACAATGAAATGTTTACCCCCGATAGACTGGAGGAGGGTCTTAGCGGGGCAGTTTTTATGGTGGTTCAGGATGGAGAAATTGTTTTTCTGGATGGTTATGGCCTGGCCAATAGAGAAAAAAATATTGAAATTCATCCGGAAAAAACCAGGTTTAGAATAGGTTCGGTTTCCAAACTTTTTACAGCAACTGCCCTGATGAAACTGGTAGAAGAAGGTAGAGTTGACTTAGACAGGGACATTAAGGAGTACCTTCCCTGGTTGGATTTGCAGGGAGATTATTCAAAACCAATAACTCCCTGGCATCTTTTAACCCATACAGCGGGCTTTGATGAAAGAGCAATTGGGATGGTTGCAGAGGATTTTAGGGAAGTAATTCCTTTACGAGATTATATTGAAGAATCATTACCCCCCCGGATTGAAAAACCAGGGGTCTTGCCCCAATACAGCAATCACGGAATGGCACTTGCTGCTCTCTTAGTTGAAAGTGTAACCGGAATGGATTTTGACCGTTATGTACAAGAACATATTTTTTTCCCTCTGGAAATGACAGCGACCTCACCTCGACTGCAGGAACAGGAACTTAAAGATATTGCTAGGGAATATATTTATAGTGGAGACGAATTCATCCCCCGGCCCCTTTACGATTTTAATTTTCCCCCAGTTGGCTCAATAGTTTCCACAGCCCCTGATATGGCAAAATTTATTAACCTTTTTTTAGAAGGAAATGAACAGGTAATAAATGAGGAAACTGCCCAAAAAATGCTCGAAAGGGAATTCTTTTTGCATCCCCGCATGCCGGGGATTGGCCTCGGGTTTTTTGAGCTGGTTTTCCGGGACCACACCTTTATTGGCCACGGAGGGGATACCCTGGGAAGCCATTCTTTCCTTTTGCTTGAGCCGGAAGGAAGAACGGGTTTTTTTATTAGCTCAACGGGCTCTGCAGCCCCTCTTTTGGTCAGAGATGTAATTGAAGGTATATCAAAGACTTTTTACCGGGAATGGGCTCAGGGAGAACCGGAAATAATATCCGGGGGAGTTGAAGAGGATAAATTGTTGGGAATCTATCGAGCCAATCGGTTTTCCCGGACTGATCTATTTCGTTTTATGACGCTTTTACAGCCCAATCCCCGTATTGCTGCCGGGGGAGATGGAAAACTTAAAATGATAACCCCGGAAAGAGAAACTAACTTACACCCTGTAGAAGAAGATCTTTTCGTTAACCTTGAACAGGGTTACTATGTTTTTTTTGGTAGTATTGAAGACGGGAATAGGAATTACAAGCAGTTTAATTTTCCGATAATTGTGTATGAAAAGTTAGCCTGGTACGAAAACAACCAGATTCATTTGGTTCTTTTGGGGATTAGCATTATTATCTTTTTAAGTGGGTTAATCATTTTTGGATTAGTCCCCCTGATTCGCAGAAGGAAGAAAAAAACAAAGCCTAAATTTTTTTATCTCTCCGGGTTGGTTTCTTTAATTCAGGTTTCCTGGCTGGTCATAATCCTGATTTCTGTTGCCCGCCTTGGGGATTTTATGTACCTGGGCTTTGGCCTTCCTTTTTCTTTCCATCTGGGCAGGATCCTATTTTTTGCAGCCATATCCCTAACAATTCCCTGTATTTTTGGAATCTTTCATGTTTGGTCGAGAAGTAAGGGTGGCTTCTTCCAGAGATTACTTTTTTCATTTGTTACCGGGGCTTCCCTTGTTTATTCCTTGATTTTTTTACTTTACCGTTTTCCTTATTTTTAATAATTTACGACCTTTTGGGTTTTCGGATTTGAACTTTCCCCTTATTTCAAAGCCTGCTTTTTATGGAGATAAAAGGTAAGGCCTGTTGGAAGAAAAAGGATTTTTAACCCTGATTTTTTGAGGGAAATAATAATTAATTATTTGTGGAGGCCGGTTATGAATGAATTAAAGGTTGAAAAGGCTGATTTTAAGGACCTGGAAAAAGGGACCGGAGTATTATTTGAGGCCTTCCTTAATGAAGGTTTTACAAGCTTTATTTTTGATTTTTCCAAGAAAAATACTAAAAAATACCTTTTCCGGGCTTTCCTTTTGAGGACAAAATTAAACTATTTTGCCGGAGAACAAATTTTGCTGGCAAAAAAGAATGGAAAAATTGCGGGGATATGTTTTTTGAAGAGAAACCTGAAAATCCCCAGAGGGCTTTTTCTGAGGACAATCTTTCCCGACTTTTTCCTGATCCTGCCTCTGCTTTTTAAATTTCGTTTTGGCAATTTAATCCCAGGTCTAAAAAGCCTTAAATTAACCGTGAATATTGAGGAACCTTACCTTACCCTTGAAGCGATCGGTGTTGGCAA
>SL_5KL_010_SEDDRAFT_10002065_pt1 | contig 11522 bp, 21 predicted proteins | sample SodLakKL_010_SED_FD_9118 | JGI IMG/M metagenome (IMG submission 9118)
CTTCTTCGCTTGCTCCGACCTGGTGTCTCAGATTGCCAGGCACTAGTCTGCACAGCCGAACACCGTTGGTACACCCGAGTGGTCGATTGTGGAGTTTCGCGCTGGCCAACGGCTGAGGTACTCCAGCCCCCTTTGGATGATAGGTGAAGGACTCCACCCGTACGTGTTAACCACGGTGGAAGACAGCGCAGTGTCTTGCCTTACATCGCGGTAAGGAGTAGAATCCTTACCAAGAGGTGAGAAGTATGCCCAAGGCCAAGGTGACCAGCAAGGGACAGATCACGCTTCCAAAGGAGGTCAGGGCGAAACTTGGGCTCGAACCTGGAGAGGCGGTGGAGTTCATCGAGGAGAAAGGTGAGTTCCGTCTACGCCGACACGTTGGGCCCTCCCCCTTCACTCGGTACCGGGGATACCTAGCCAGGCACCAAGGGAAGGATCCGGATCGGATCCTTGACGAACTGCGGGGCGAAGCGTGATAACCGCGATCGATACTAACATCCTCCTCGACATCCTCATCCCCGATGCCCAGCATGCAGATGGGTCCCAGCGAGCGCTTGATAGGGCGCTTGCCGATGGGGCTCTCGTGATCAGCGAAGTGGTGTACGCGGAACTCGCTTCCCAATTCTCCGAAGCACAGGAGCTAGATGAGTTCATCAAGGACACCCACATCAGGCTTGAACACGCTTCGCGACGTGCGCTGGTCGGAGCGACGAACGCATGGAAGAACTACCTGGCAAACCGTGGGGCTCACCTAAGCTGTCNCACATGCGGTAATGTGCAGAAGGTTAAGTGTTCGGGTTGCGGAAAGCTGCTTTCTGTTCGCCAGCACATCCTAAGTGATTTTTTGATCGGTGGGCACGCCCTTGAGCATGCAGATAGGCTTCTCACAAGGGATCGAGGATTTTACAAAGGCTACTTCGCGGCGCTGGAACTAATGATCCCTGCCTGATCAAGCCCCCGCCGACCCCGTATACGGTGGAGGGGATCCATTTCGCAACTGGTACGCAGACCACGACAGAGCTTGGAACCTTCTACATTGAGTTCCCTGTCGATCTTGCAGCCCAGAAACGTCGAAGAACCTTTGCGCAAGATGATTCTAGATGAGATCAACCATCTGTGACACGGTTCCACACCTAATCTTGCAGGCGCAGGAACAGGAAGAAACGTACTGCTTTGGGTCTCGCGAAGCGGGTTCGGTGAATAGCGCCTGGTTTGCAGACATACGTTCGGTGGTTAGACGCTCGATTGTGGGCGCGCCCGCGATGTACGAGTCGTTCGAGCAGGCCCCGCCAACTCTTGGACACCGCAACTCGCCTGACCGGGGTTGACACAGCGTCCTTTGGTCAACTCCTTGATACCAGGGAAATACTGACAGCAACGTCGACACAGGCGTTCCGACTCTCGGGGCGGCTTTCTGATGTTCACTGAGGAGGCTCCTCGTGGGCTTCTGTCTACTGAAGGGAGGTGCACCATGGGCAAGCCTGCCGACGCGTTGACTTTGAAGCAGGCGCGTGCTTTGATGCGTTATCTAAACGGGATAGGGCGGGCCGACTACGCGGCGCTTGTCGCTGTGCTTTCTGGATGCGGCCTGAGGATACGAGATGCGCTCGCCCTACGTTGGGAGGATCTCCGGGACGCCGACGGCTGGCGGGAGCAGCTCGCTATCCAGGAGAGGAAGACCGGCAAAACCAGGTACCTGCCGCTCCTTCCATAGGTCCGTGAGGCGCTCACGTTGTGGTGGGAGAGAACGTCGGCTCAAGGGCCCTGCTCACCTGTGTTCGTGAGTGACTGCGGGAAGCTCGGGCGCCCGCTCACACGTCAGGCTACGTGGAAGGCTCTCAGTGTCAGCGCCGGTGTAAAAGTGACCCACTAGCAGGTGGGTCAAAATGAAACCGGTGTTGACATCAGAAAGGCCGCGTTGGATTTAGGGATGGGAAAGTACATTGCCCCTCACTCGTTCAGAAAAGCCTTCGCCACAGCCGTCTTTGAGGCTGCGGGGCGTGATCCTGTGCTCGCCTCGCGAGTCACCGGTCACAGTAACCCTAGCCAGCTCTTGCACTACATCCGCCGTCAACCAGCTGCCGAGTCCGGAGTGTGGACGGCATTGGGGAAGGGTTGACGTCAAGCTCAGCTCCCCAACATGTGACTCCCCGAATGTGCTGTCACGGAAAGCATACCAGGGGCAAGGACTGCTAAGGAGGTGCTGACATGGAGGGGTTACCGGTCATCCTGTTTGCTGTAATCGGATACCGCGTAGGAAAGGCAAGAGGGATGAGCTCGTGGGGTGGCGCTCTCGTGGGGCTGTTCTTAGGACCCGCCGGGATCCTAGTGCTGTGGATGTGGCCTAGCGAAGGCTGAACGGTGGCTGGAAGCACTTGTCTGACGAGCTCACTCGGCATTCCATCGGGATTGTCTCTGAAGCCAAGGTACAGGAAGCCGCCGGGGAAGCGGCGGTATGGGCAAGGGCCCATGCTGGTCAAGCTTCCCCTGTTCCCCGAGCTTGTGGGTCCAGCCTGTTGGAGTCCACGGGATGTTTGATAGGCTGGAGGAAGCGGGTTTGGAATGGTGGGCGTGCAGTAGGTGAAAACCTATGCGAATGACCCCTGAGCAGCAATCGGCACCGTACTTGACTCGACATGTTGCGAGGTACCCGTGTCGACTGTATTGAAGAAGAGCCGTCTGTTTGCATTTCAGTGTGAGTTCGTGCGGAACAAACTCCATACCAAGCGCTACCATTCGACTGTACTCGGAAGCATGGCTCCCAAGAGACGGGAAGTCATCGTGGGCAACCCATACGAGGACTCTAGAGAGGTACGATAGCCTTGGCCGGAGAAGCGCAGGTACAGGATTGGCTGAGGGGCTTATCTCTTCTTCCAGAAGCTGCTGACGTTCGACGACCGTTTCGGCCTACCGTCTACGCCTCCTGGTCACCATGCCGACCCCCGCTACCCTAAGTGATGCCTACGGTGTGGAGGAAGATGCGTACCACCATGAGTATCCAGCCTATGCCAACCAGGAACCCGATGACCTTTCGCGCCGCGTCAATGAGGCCGAACACCAGAAGGATCAGCGTGAGCAGGCCCAGGTAGCCTAAGGGTCCGGCGATGCCTGGCGGGGGGGGGGCCGGGAGGACAAGGTCCACCAGTCGCACAAGGCCCTCTCCGATCCACTCGGCCGCGGTGTAGAAGAACGCAAGTGCTCTATTGGTTACTTCCTTGGTGGCGTTCTCGTTGTCGGCGAGTACCGGCACCTGCAGGAGCAGGACCACCGCTGTAGCCAATCTCCAACGCATAAGATACCTCCTCGGGGGTTCGAACCCTCAGGTACTTTTACCACCACGGGTGGGAAGGCACAAGGACTCGTTCCTGGTTCGCAAGACTGATTCTGCCCAGGCTGTTGCTTGCACGAGATCCTCCAGGCGGGCAAGTGCGTCCTTGATCCCTTTGACGAGGTCCTCCAGTTCCTCACGCATCCGGCTGATCTCCGCCAACGTGGGCTTGGCCTTGTCCACCAGTTCCTCCTTGGGTGAAGGAAGGGTCGTTTCTTGTAGATGCACGCACCGCTCGGAAAGTGGGCCATCCAGTGTTGTTGGTCTACTTTCCGAGCGTTGCCAACATAGAGGTGCTGGGTCGGGTAATGGCTTACGGCGAGTCTGTCCGCGTCCCAGATGTGGATTCGTTGGATAGCTGTGCGCAAGGCATGGAACAAGCCTGCCGGGGATGTCTCCGTGGAGAACACGTAGACGCTCACGGTGAATGATGTGACGCGAGAGACCGTGACTCGATGAGCTAGCAGAAATCGAACATGCGACCAACCTCACCTTGCGTGGCTTGGGCTGTGTTTCGATGTTGGCAACGCTCGCCTCCACGCCAGCCCTCACGGAGGCCGTAGCCCAGGCAAGTTCGGAAAACGACTGGCCGTGGGGACTGGTCAAAGTGGCACTTCACCGCATCTTCTTCTCTCGCAGCATCCTTCTGACTGCTTGCACCGCCTTCTCAGCACCAGTGTTAGGGATGTCGGCGCCCTTCCCCCCCATCTTCTCCAAGAGGAGAGGATCAGAAAGCACTACTTTTACTGATGTGCCCCCTGAAGTCGTTAGCATGAACATCTCCGCTTCCTTTAGCTCTAAGTTGCCGTATTTTTCAGTCTCATATGTTATTGACTCTGTTCGCGCCTGCAGAGAGACTACATCTTCGTAAAAATACTCGTCGGTGCCTTCATGGAGAAAACTTCCAGTCATCATGTCCATACAACACCGGTACGCGATTATTTGATGTTGTGTCATAAGCAGTACGGTAATGTCCAGTGGCGTATACCGAAGCACTCCATCCTTCCCTCTCTTGGACTGCATTTCCGCTCCTGCAGTACTCACCAAACGAGGGACCACGATCACCTCTGGATCGTCAACGACAAGCTCTGTCTCGTCTAGGGAGGCCTTCGCCAAAGAACGCTCTTTCGTGCGAGTCACATCAGCGGAGACGTAGTTGTCCATCTGTTCGTCGGTTGGCCTAACCCCCGACTCTCTCCAGATAATGATGATCCCTACAGCAATAAGGGCGATGCCTATCACGACCACACCTACGTGGATCCGAATTCCGACAGCCAGAACCACCAAGCCAACAAGAGAAAGCCAGATGGCCCATCTGGGAAAGGGTGTGAAGTATTTCTTAATTGCGTCTCGGTCCGCTGTGTCCTTCATGCGTCACGCTCCTTCATGGAGAGTCGGATCACTCGTGCCCAACACGCTGGGGTGCGATTCGAACCTTCTGGTAATACCAGCCTTCGTCACCTACTCTGACTGCTTTCGTAATATGTTTCACCTCCTCCTCATCGATGCAAAGCCCCTCGATCTCAGACAGCAGCTCTGCTGCCCCCGGAGGAGGTACCCTCATCCCATGAGACTCATAGTAATCGTGCTTGAGCATCGCCAACAACAGGCTGTAGTGCGGTTTACCCGTGTCCAGTTGACACGCCGTGCTCAGGTACTCCTCCAGTTTCCGAATCTCGCTCAGGGGCAATGTCATCAACCGTCTTCCGCCAGCGCTTGCTAACACGAAGTAGTAGTATGCTGCAGCGAAGTCTGGGGAAAGCTCAATGACTCGCTCGAAGCACTGCTTCGCCAGCGAATGCGTCCCCATATGCAGATAGCATAGACCCTGACAGAACATCCTTTCAAAGTCGTCGGGGGCCGCGCGTGTCTGCTTGCTGTAGGCCGCCAGGTACTTATCGACGTCCTTGCGATCGAGACTTTCCAGATACGCAAGGTTGGGAACGAATAATGCAGAGGAGCAATGCGTACACTTGCGTGCCGTAGGTTCATTACCAGGGAAACTGCACTGTGGGCACTCATGTCTCGTCATGCCCCCTACCTCCTAACCTGCACTATGGCAACTTGCCTTGCTTTCGCAATGAGCTCAACTACGCGTTCTTGTATTTCCTCACAGCGCTTTCCACTTTCCGCCGAGGATCTGTCCATTGTGGCGATGTCATTGCATAGCCTGCGTATCTCCTGACAGAGAGAAATGTAGTCGTTGCGTTTACCTAGTTCAGCGGACTCATGCAATGAGTATAAGACTAGCTCGCGCAGGTCCCTCAATGCCTGCTTCAAGGACTGGCAGCTATCGCTGCTGAGCCCCCTTTCCTGAGCGGCGATCATGCTGTGGAGATCTCTTGGCGTAATCGGCATCATCCCGTCTTGTCCCACGCCCGCTATGTGAGCTGCGCGCGCTGAGAAGAGGTACACAATCGCACGCACTAACCCGCCGAAAAGCAAAATCTGGACTATCCAGTGGACCCGACTGGCTGCTGGGTTGGTGGGGATGAGCGCATGAGCCACCATCGCAGCGAAACTCAGGAGAGCATAGGAACCCGCGACGAGTGAAAGCGTAGGCCTAATGCCCCCTAGGCGCGTGTCAAAGTCCCCACGATCCGATGAGAAAAGGAGGTAGAAGGTCTTACTAGCCCAGATCACCAGCCACAGCACTTGTGTCCACGCAACACGGTACCAAAAAAACTCAGATCGGATGTCTTGCGGAACGATCAAGAGAGCGAGTATGACTATAAAAACAGCTGTGGCAAGCCATCCGGCAATCGTCAGAAAATTCAGTCTCTTGCGCTGTGACAGACTGATCGCCTCACATGGAGTCTAGGATTTCCCGCTTCTTGGCCTCGAACTCATCCTTTGTTATGAGCTCTGCCTCTAGCATCGCCTTAAGTTTCTTGAGCCTCTCCACGTGATCAGCTTCAGCTTCCCCTTCCTGGGGGCGGACAGTCAATTCCTCGCCCATCTCCTTCCCGACAGGCAGCCCTGCACCTAGCCCAGCTCCAAGACCTAGCCCAGCACCGAGCAGTTGGCCGGCTCCCCCCCCTTCGTTCTCAGCTGCCTTTTCAAGTGTGTCGAAGGATCTCATCGTTGCATACGCCTGGCCTACTTCTGCTTTGCTGATCTGCTCAATCTCCATCCTCTTCCTGAGCGTCTCCTGAAAAGCCTTCTGTTCGTCATCGGGTATGCTTATGCGACCTACATTGAAGTTAACTACCTCAATACCGAAACGCTGAAACTCAGGGTCTATTGCTTTGTGCACTGCTGCAGACAGTTCATTGATATATGCACTCGCCTGAAAGATCGAGACGTTCCTCTCAACGAAATACGCCGCCAGAGCTCCCGAAAGCCGTTGCAGGATCTCACCCATAAAATACTCCCTGACCCTGTCTACTCCTATATAACCCTCTGTGCCTATGTAGGCATCTGTGTGCTGAAGATCATCGGGGGCCGAATCCGGAATGCGGCGCTTGCGGCCCTCACCTCTGGTACGTGGGGTCTGCGGAGTTCGATGTTTCCGATCATCGGCGCTAGCGTCCTGGGAACGAGCCTGAGTTCCCACTAATTGAACAAGAAAGCCTCTTGCGTCGGATATTCTCATTCCCCAGGTCCCAAAGGCACGTACACTGAGCGGCATGTGGTAGAGAGGATCCATGAGCTGGATGGGCCCTCTTGTACCCCACGGCAGATCACGCCTGACAGTCTTGTTGACATACCAGATCTCCGCGGTGAAAGGGGTGTTTCCGCCGAATGGGAGATTCACCAACTTGTTGAGGAAGGGTAAGTTTCCAGTCGAAAGCGTATAGGTCCCTGGACCAAACGTGTCTAGAGCCTTGCCACCCTTGTAAAACACAACCTCCTGGCTCTCGTTTACTACCAGTTGCGCTCCAAGGCGGATGTCCTCACTGGGATACCTCCATGCAACAACATCATCGTGTCTTGCATGCTCCGGCCGTGCATCAAATTTAATCCGGTCGACTGGCGCCATCAGACACCTCCTCGTCGTTCAACATATCGCCGTCGGACGTCTCCAAAGGTTCTGTCAGCATCACGGGCAGACATGCATCCCAGTGTCCTACCTTCCTACTCGCCACTAGCGTCCGTTCATTCGCCCAATGCATGCGCTGCAACCCACTCACTGCCAGAGAATCCCATCACCTTCCTGCCGCTTCTGGAAAGGGCAACGCTGGGAGAAGAGGCTTGGTCTAGCCCCCGACAATCTAGGATGGTGCGAACGCTTTTGGATGTGTCTCCTCATGTCATTCCGCACCCACCCCTCTGTCAGGACATATCTTCGAACACGCACTAGCACCACGCGCATATGACGGAGTCCGCAATCCCAACGCCAGCCAGAACAGCTATGCTCATACTCCAGTGTTGCCCATCCCATTGAACCATAGCCCCTCCTGATCATCAGGTTAGCACGTCATAGGGGGCACATGCAACTCCCGTAGTGGTAGAACTCATCGGACAATCCCGCAATCCCGCCTCTCGCACAAGGGCCTCGAGATCTATGTACTATCTGATGTCCGTCCACGGTAGGGTCAACGCCCCTCGCTAGCCGATCACCGTCTCCGCCTCGTTCCCCGGCGCCTGCGAAACCAGACGAAAAGCGCCACAATCCCTACCGCCACCAGGACAAGTATGACAAAACTCAGGTCAAAAGTCTCGGTTCCTCCCTCAGGCATCGTCCCTCCCCTCTCATACGCCGACACTCCTTCTCACCAAGGAGCGTGGGAAGCACTCCCAACGGTTACAGCATCGCTGAAACAACAAAAGTAAAGCTCCGTTCTACGCATCTCGCGTCTGGACCCCCCCTTTGCTAAGGGATTCACGCCAGCTATACCCGTAGACCTCTCCCACTTGCTCAGTCTCATACCCAGACGTCTTCCGAAGCTGCTTGGAAGAACCAATGCGTGTGACACGGTTGTTAGGCTCGGGAGCCCCGCTAGTCAGATTCTCACGTCTATCCTCAGGGGTGAGGTTGAACTCCACAGCCATTTGCTCTATGGACTCCTGTAGTGTAAGCACCTCTCCGTCGGCGAGGGACTTCAGCAAGGGAAGCATGAACGCCCGGGAATCTGGAACCGCCACATTGACCACCCCCCTAATTTCATCGCAGTATAGCAGTAAGCACTTCTTGTTCGCTACCAAAGTCAGGCGGCAAATGTGGCGTAGCAGGGAAGCTCCCCCGGCATGGTAGCCTTAAGGGTGGCCAGTCGCCGGGGGTGATTATGGGGCACCTCGAATGGATGCGTTAGTGGCGGCTAGCCACTTGCTTACTCTACCACACCGACTGCGAACCTAAGCTCCTTGTGGTCCCTCTTTATGTAACATAGTGTAGAGTGACTACAAAGGGGGGATCCACATGCCTAAGGGAGAACAGGCACAGAGTACGTTGGAGAAGATGTCTGTCTACATCCCGCAGAGAAAGGCCGCCCAGAACGTGATGGACCGGCTGCGCAAGCTCGGCGAGAAGAAGGACCGCTCGATCAACTACCTGGTGGGCGAGGTGATCATCCAGTACCTGGACCGAGAGGAGAAGAAGGGGTAGCCAGATCTGGCGCGAGATCTCCGAGGAAGAACACCGGCGGATGCTCAAGGCGGTCGGACGGAAGCATCCGGACTCGGTAGCGGTGCTCGCGTTCAGTGACCGGTTCTGTAACCGGCCCTTGCTGGTGCAGCTTCCCCTGTTCGCCAAGCTTGTGCATCTAGTCTGGTGTAATCCTCGGGATGAGCAGTATCCCTCTGTGCGGTGAACGTGGTAAGGTGAGATGTGCTAGTAGCGTGAGCAGAGACAACGTTGTCAGCGCCGAGCGGGCGCCACGCTGCCCTCGCGGGATGCGTCAGGCAACCGTCGGGGATGAGAGAGCAATCTCACGGTTGCAAACTAGCGGGTAAGGAGGCAGAGCGTCGATGGTACGGTGGATGATGATGAAAAGGGCACTCGTGGGCATGATCTTTGTACTCCTCATTTGGGGGGTTGGCCATGACTTGCGATGCAGTGCAAGCATTCCTCTCGACCAGGATGTGGCTGAGCTGGCGCACACACAGGAAAGCGGTGCCATTGCGCTCGCAATAGCTCTTGGTGGTGAAGGAATTGACGTCTACGAACCCGCTTTTGCGCCAGGCGAGGCAGTTCGGTTGTCGGGGACGCTTGACATGGCTTTGCCAACAACAATCCGTGCATTGTCAGGATTCCTGCGAAATCCTGTAACCTTCCGAGCGTACAATCCTGATGGTAGTCTCCTTTTCACGCGGGCAGAACCTTTGGATCTTGACGGTCGTTCTGTTATTGCTTTCATGCTGCCGCAGGAGGCCGAAGCTGGGACGTACAAGGCTTCAGCAAGCTACCATCACAAAGGGAACCTTTTTCAGAGGGAGCTTCGTTTCACGGTCGATCCGGATCGGTCCTTTGAACCTGTTACAAGAACAGGGCTGATAACTGAGGATGAGGTCTGGTCTGGAACGGTCCACATCACAGGGGATCTGGCAGTGGACCATCATGCTACCGTGACAATTGAACCTGGAACGACTGTGTTTGTCGCAGCGCACAGCGATGATCAGCAATCTGGGGAAGGTGAGGATCGTGCGGCGCCTCACTTCACCACCGAATACGCCCGCAGCCATACTTCCATCAGGGGGTCCTTGTTGGCCCAAGGTACGCAAGACGACAGGGTCTTCTTCACCTCGGACAGCCTCGAACCACATCACGCCGACTGGCATGAGTTCGTATTGCTAGAGGGAACTACCCTTGAGCACACTATTGTAGAGTATGCTCAAGTGGTCGCTGTAGAAGAGCACAGCCGGGATACTGTAGTGGTTACTCACTCTGTTATAAGGCACATCCTCACGGCAGGAATAGGGATCAACGCGCCCGCAACGGTCACCCACAACTACATCTATGATGCAGGCCATGAGAGCATAGATATTTCTCCCATGGCGGGACAGCCATACATCGCCAACAACGTTATCTTCCATTCTTCAGTAGGGATATTTAACCACGCATCACCGGTGATCGAGCACAATCTGTTGATTGACAACGACAGGGGGATATGTGCATTCGGCGGTCAGGCAGTTATCTATGGCAATGTAGTGGCGTCGCCTAAGGGGGCGCCGCGCGATTGGACCTACGGGGAGTTCGCGTATCAGGCCTATGCCTTGCATGGAATGGCTGACAGAATCAGGGGCATTGTGATTCAGAACGCTTCCCCTCAGGTCAGGCAGAATCTCGTTGGGGCTCAGCCGGTGAATGTGGAGATTCTGTACGATTCCACTCCCTTGATAGAACTAAACAGCATTATCCGTGGGGATACGGGCGTCCTGATTAGTCAGCTCACTGGGGCACCGATCATCCGAGCGAACAACATCTGCGAGAATAGCAATCTCAACGTCCAGCTCGAGAGAACGGCAGTTGCGCTGGATGCTAGACACAACTGGTGGGGTACACCGAATAGAAGTGCCGTACAGAGAACGATTCGTGATCATCATCACGACCGATCGCTTGGTAACGTACAGTTTGACCCAGTCGAGCGTGCTTGGGTGGAGGTAGAGCGCGACTCCATTCCAGAGGAGAGTCTGCCAGCCAAGCTTAATGCGCTGTGGACCGTTCAGGCGTTCTGAACAGTCGATGATCCTGGCCCAGGGCATATGGATCTCACCTTCAGGAGTCGTGGCTATGACCATGCGCCCTGATGTTGGAGCCTCCCTTCGTGCCGGGGGAGACGTATGAATTGAGCCCTCGGCCAGAATCTGCCGACATGCCCCCTGAGATGGAGATGCCGCTGATCAAGGGAAGGCTCGAGATCACCGAGGAGACGCTCGAAGTGGCCGGTGTTACTGCGGTAGAGGCGACGCTAACCACGATCACCGAGTTGGACGGGACCGAGGTCGAGACGGAGGTCTGGCTTGCGCTCCCCAAAGACCCGGTGCTGCCCTATCCGGTATGGGTGCGGCCGCCCGATGATCCTGCGGCCGCCGTGATGTCCGAGATCAAGCTGATCTCGTTTCGGCTTGAGCCTACAGAGTGAGGTTGGAGGAAAGGGTTGCGAAATGTTGGCACCGCATGGTGTTGTGTAGGCATTGTCGCTCTTGTGGTCTTGGCTGGACTTGGAGCACTGGCCAACGAGTGCACGATCACCGTGCAGCGAGGCGAGTCGATCCAGTAGTCGAAGGGCCCATCCCACTTACGAAACTCCCA
>SL_5KL_010_SEDDRAFT_10002068_pt1 | contig 11510 bp, 20 predicted proteins | sample SodLakKL_010_SED_FD_9118 | JGI IMG/M metagenome (IMG submission 9118)
ATAAATATACGTAAAGAAACATATGAAGAACTATCAGAATTAGGAGAATTTGGAGACTCTTTCGATGATATAATAAACAGAATATTAGATGTTTATAGGAAAAATAAATAATGATTTAATGGATATAAAAATCATATGTATATCATGTGGAGCAGTAATATTAGTTAAAAGACTAAAACAAGGAAACAACATATTCAGTTGTTTCAGTTGCTCAGAAGAACTTTCCATTGACCTATCAAATGAAATGCCATTATACAGTGGCTGTTATGAAGAAACAAATGCTGAAAGACAATACTGGAAAATAATGTAAAGGTGAATTAAATGAAAAAACCAATTAAGGAAAAAGAAATACCGGAAGCACCAGATAAAGATAAAACACAAACTTTGTGATTAAATGAAGAAGAACAAAATAAAGAAAATTAATAAAGCACTTAAAAAAATGAGCGAAGAACTAAGTAAAGGAAAATACGAAAAATGGAGCAAAGAAAATGATGAATAACTTATTACTCTTAATGATAATAGCAATAACAACATCAATACTAACAAAAACACTACAAATAAAATTAACTGATCATGAAAAAACTAAGAAACTAAAACAACAAATGAAGAAGAATCCAGAGAAAGCAAAACAATACACAATACAAGCATTAAAACCAGCGATAATAAAAGCAATACCAACACTAATAATAATATACATACTAACACAATACTACGCAGGTAAAACATATTATGAAATAAGATGGATATGGATATATCTATTAATCATGTTAATAATGAATCTCATGATAACAATAATCCATAAACATATAATTAGAGGGGAACCACTTGAATAAAAAACAACTACTAGGACTAATATCAATACCGATAGCATTCATATTTTTCATGACAGCCCTACCCCAAGCACCACAATATATACAATTACTAGCAGGTATAATAATCTTACCGATCTTCTCATATGAATTAATGAAAACACATAAACAATACAAAGAGAAAAACCAAGAAAAACCACTAATCCACTACATAGCACTATCCGGAGCAATATCATTATTAATAGTAACTGTATTGATAACAGGGTACTTCATATACTTAGCACCTTTCTGGCTTATAGGAATATTGATAGGAACAATATTCATATTTCTAACAATAAAATATGCACCACATTCAAAACAAGAATATTTACCAACAACAAACAAAAAATACATAAAACAATATGCAGTACCATTAGCAATATTATTATTTTTCTTCGCATCATTTATGTATAGTTCAAATGAAAGATTGTTAAAAATACAAGCAGTAGTATTGATTTCTTTATTGTTTTTATATAGATTATATATAAATATAAATAGGTGATTAAATGAAAGTAAAAGAAATAATAAGACCATATGCAATAAAAATAAACAGACAAACAGGGATAATGGAAATACAAATGGGAAAACTAGAAGAAGATTCAACATACCTAGAACTAACCCAAGCACAAAAAATCAAGATACTAACATACCTTGAAGAAGCAGGATATATACAAAAAACGGAGCGTGATTAAATGAACAAACTACTTGTAATACCACCACTAATAGTATCTGGACTACTAGCAATAGTAATGTTCATAAGTGGAGATTGGACACTAGGAATAATATTTCTATTGGTAGCAGTAGCACCAATAATACTAATGAAGATAATGAGTAGACCAAGACAAGAAGAAGAACTGTACACCAAGATAAATAAAGCACTAGAAAGCGTACCAGATGACATGGATTACGGAAACCTAATATTAACAGGAATAAAACCAGCAAAATATTTATACACAGATAAAGAACAAGAAGAAAGTAAAATACAGATAACAGATAAAGAAGGAAATAAAGAGATAAAGAAAGTAAAGAAAGAAGAAAATCCACAAATAGAAATACTACAAGATGTACAAAGAAAAATAAAATACCCACCACAAGTAATACAACCAACAAAAAACATAGGACAAATAATTAAAAAAGTATCAATAGAAACACAGCAAAAAGCAGGAGACCATGAAGAAGAAAAAGTACTACATGTGTTCAAGATATATAAAAAAACAGGATTACTATCAAGTAAAACCTTCTGGCTATACGTATTCCATGATGAATTAATCAATCCAATAATGGAAGGAGAAAACGTAGTAGTAGAAGGAATAGACATATTCCCACTAACAGACAAACATTATGTAACAAGTACATCACCGGGAAGAAAAATGATGGAACTTGTAACAGGACTAGGAATACTAGGAAGTGCAGAAACACTACTAGATCACTTAGGAAGAATAACAAAAGAAACATTAAAAAGCAATATAGAACACCAAAGAAGAATACAATTAGGAGGACAAGTGCTAAAGATAGGGAAAAAAGGAATACAAACAGCAAGAAAAGGATATGGAGATATGAAAAGAAGTGCCGAAGGATCACAAAGAGACCAACCATTAGACCAGCAACTAAGATAAGTCACTTCTCGTGACTTATCCACTGAAGACAGACACATAGAACTGCTCTTTCGTTGTCCTAGGGGTAACTGGACGTCACCTTTACTATGTGTCTCTTTACAGGTGAATCAAATGGAAAGCTATATAAAATGCCCAAAATGTAAAACAGAAAATGTGTACGTGAAGATAGATTTAGAACAACTGAATGTTAAAAACCCAATGAAACTTTTAAGTAAAGTAAGAGAAGCGAAGAATGATCCAAGTAAATCAAACATAACAGAGATATATCCATGTAGAAGATGTGCATCAATACCACAAGAAACAAGAGAAAAACACTTAATAAAACATGGTGGAGTTAAATGTGGAGAATGTGAATACACATCAAACAGTGTGGAAGATATGTTAGAACATTTAGCAGAAGAACATGGACATCGAACAACACTACAACAAAAACAGGAGCAAGGATCACCGGAATTTGTATATTATAGGACTGATCAAGATGAATGAAAAAACAAGCAAATACCTAGTGTTAGCTTCAATGATGTTATTAGCAGGTACAAGTATATTCATGACTTACACAGCAACACAATGTAGCAGGTATCTAGATAGTTGTACACAAGAACTGGAAAAAGTTTACATAGATTGCTATGGTGGAATACCTTATGGAGAATTCAATTACTCAAATTATTTAGAGGATAACTTAACGAGGTATCAAGATACATGGTAAAGAAATATGAAGGAATAAACCCGGAGAAAAGAATACAAACAGCAAGAGAAAAAGAACTAACAATACAAAACCTACCAAGCAACCTAGCGGAACTAGATTATAAACTTAAATTTACACATAGTCCTATGATGAATGAAATGCATAGACGTGAAATAAAAGATGATGCTGAAATCAAGAGAATTTTAAGAGATAGAGAAAATAACTTAACAGATCTATTTTTCCGAGATTTAAAATGGAGAATGAGAAATGAGAAAAACGTGATAATCGTAGTATATGGAAAAACAGGAACAGGAAAAAGTAGTATAGCTCAAAGAATAGCATTAGAATTGTATAGGTATACTCCAAAAAATATAAGGAAGAATATTAATCTTGATGTTTCAAATATTGCTTTTACAAGAAATCAATTACTTGAAAGAATAGAGGATGCTAAAGAAGGAGAAACAATGATATATGATGAAGATAGAGAGGAAAGCTATGGTATGGGAAGTCAAAGAGAAAAAGAACAGATGAAGAGAATTGAACAAAGTGTTCGAGCAGAATCAATTAACTTCATTTTTTGTAGTCCAAGACCTAGGGATCATGAGCAACATTATACTATTCGTGCTTTTGATGTTGATTATAAAAATAAGATTAATCGTTCTGTTATTTACTTTACGCAGGAAAATTACTGGAGAAGACCTGTAGGTGTTCTTTATACGAAGAAGTGTTTTTATGAGGGTTATATGAAGAAGAAGAAGAGGTTTATTAAAGATATAAAAGAAAGTAGAACGAGTGGAAGAATTATTAAAAGGATTAAGGTTGCGAAGAGATTGTTTGATAAGTACCCGGAGTTTCCTTATCGTAATAATGATAAGAATAAGTTTCTTGCTGAATTAGAGTATGGTGGAACTCGTTTTACTCAAGAGGAATTTAAGTATATTTTTAATATTGCTGGGCTTTGGAAGGATGGAGTTATTTCTCCGGAGGAGTCTCTTAAGATGGCTCGTGAGGGAAGTAGGCTTGAGGGTGTTATTAGTGGTGAGGGTGAGGTTAATGTTGGACAGAAAAAAATGGGTGGTTCAAAGTGAATCCTAATTTTGTACAAGGAGCATTCATGGGAAACTCTTTAGAGTTACAGTTGGATAGGAAGGAAACTATGAGAGAGGATTCTATGCGGATTATGTATAGTAATAAGGAGTATGAGGGTGATCCTGTTACGGTTGTTTTATATCTTCGAGTGGGTGGTGTTAATTCTGGTGAGGTTCATCCGGGTATTCGTAGGTTTAAGTGTGTTTTAGTTCCAATTGAAACGGATACAGGAGGTTTGTTTTAAATGATGACTGATGAAATAGAAAAAAGTGATGTAGAAAGTTATATACTAAGAAAATTTATAGACATAGATACAAAAAGACCAAAAGCATATAGCCAAGCAACACAATGGGCATTAACACTAACAACATTAAACCAAGATAAAGAAGCATACAACAAGATACAAGAAGAAATGAATGATATTTACTTAGGCATGGATGTACATATGTTAGAAGAAATATGTAATCAACTTTACCCAAGTTCAGTTATACAAATAGAGTTTCCAGATAGAGAAGAAAAAATAAGGCTCTGGGAGATATATAGTAAACTTGATAAATACTACACACGTATCTTGAGAGTTATATCTATAATGTATCAAGAAGGAGAATTTGATGAGTCATTCATGATGAAGGATTATACTAAAGAAGATGAAGATGAGGATATTCCTGTTCAGGATGATTATAGATCAGTAGATATTGGATAGTTATACAGAAACATATAAAACAGGGTTTATATGTTTGGTTTTATAAATCTTGTTTTAATAAACATGTTTCATAAAAAACCCTATAAACATGATTTATAAACATCAAAAAACAATAATAATTAAGGAAAAAAACACATGGGGGTGAACAAATATGGCAAAAAAGAAACTAACATTAACAGAATCCACAAGCAACAGACCAGTAGTCAAATCACTGGATGGTGAAATAGCAGGATGGATACAAGAAGATAAAAACGGTACACAGTACTTATCTCTTAGAATAAGTAATCCACTAGGAGAAGACCACAGAATAACAATATACCCAACAGATGAAGAAGGAAACACCCAATACCAACAATAAACTTTTTGAAGAAAAAGTTTATTATGGGGTAGAAGTGAACAATCATGGTTTCGGTCTTCATTTAGACTTTTTCAAACTCAAAAAGTCTAAAATCACTCTCTACTCCAAGTGAACAAAGAATAAAGAATTTCTAATGAAACCAGCCCCCATGTCTTCGGACATACAGTTGGTTAATGGAAACTCTTTATCTTTCACAAACTAGACTTTTTAAACAAAAAAGTTTAGGATTCAAAAAAAGGGGAAGAATAAAATGAGTACTGAAAACACAATAAAACTAAACCAAATAATAAACACAATACAAATAACAATAACCCTACTAATACTATACTACGCATACCACACCCCATCAGTCATAATATCACTAGCACTACTACTACTAGCAACAACCATAACAATAAACACAGTATACTTATTCAAAGAAAACAGACAAATATACAAAGGAAAACACAAAGAAATAATGATGGAAAAACTAATAAACAACATAACAAACCTAGGGGGAGAACATTAAATGGTTCAATTAAGAAGAGGACTTACAAACAGAAGAGTATCCGGATTAAGAAAAGGAGCAGTAGCAAGAGTAAGAGCAAAAAGAACCGGGAAAATACTACAAGAATCACTAGAACCAGAAGAAGAACAACTAACAATAAAAGACCTATCAGTATTCAGATGCGTACAAGGAAAAGCATATCACACACCACACAGAGGAGACGGATACGCAATATACGTGTGGACAGATATAGTAGCACCAACTGAAGATCACTACGGAGTAGAAACACTACACAGTCATCTACGAGGAGTAGTAGAAGAACTATCAAGTAAAATAGAGGAAGGATGGAAAGATAGAAGAGGATCATATTACTATGGACAAGAAACAACATTCAAACAAACAGCAACCAGAGAACAACGAAGACAAGTACTAAAATCAAAACAAGAAGTATACTGGTACAGACCATTTAAAACAGCAACAGTATTCTATGAAGGAAACCTAGTAGACGAATCAACAGAAATACCAGACCATATAAGAGAACTAAGTATGGGGTAAACTTTTTAAGAATAAAAAGTTTATGTAGGTGGCTAACTTGAAATGCACAATAGACCACGACGGAGGACAATACGAAAAAAACCCACGCCTCCTATACTACAGACTAAAACTAGAAACAAACAAATCAGTACAAATACACAGAAGCTGTAGCGGAAGAGGATACCACTACATAATACACGGACTAACAAAACAAGAAACAGATAAACTAAGACAAAAATACGACGATCCAACAAGATACCACCTAGACAAAATAAGCAAAATAAAACCAAAACAAGTACTATGGACAAAAAAAACACTAAAAGACGGAACAGAATTCAAATCCACAAAACTAACAAACAAATACCAAATAAACAACATAAGAGAAATACCAAACCCATGGAAATAAACTTTTTAAAGAAAAAGTTTATAATCCTGGACATCGGGCTAGGAAGATGGTTGTCCTCGGTTCAAATCCGAGTCTTCCCATAATCAACTCAAACAAAAGTGTAGGCGAAATAAATGAATGGAGAAAAAAACACAGAAAACCAAGAAGTAAAAAAACACTACCTATATAACTGTAAAAGAGAAAAAGCCCTAAGAAAAAACCCAACACAAAGATACAAATACTACATATACAGCTTCCACGACAAAGGAAAAACAAAACAAAAACAAACACTTGTAACAGACGCAAAAATAAACAACGGATACAACGAAGAATATCTCAAACCCTGCAATGGAACCCTACCATCCAACATGGAAGACCTAATGAGCTACATACCACCAAATAAACTGAAAAAAATAAGCTATATAAAAACACACCCATGGAAATTTAATCAACCACCAACAAACCAAGAAGCATTAAAAATAATAAAACAATACATGACAAGAGACTCAGCAGTAAAATACAACATAGACCAAGACCTAATGCTATGTTTCCTAACAGACTTCTTCATACTACCACCAAGAAAAACAGAATTAATGAAATACGCACCACACAAAGTAATATACACAAACCCTAAAACAGGTAAATCCAGCGTAGCAAACAGAATGGGAAAACAAGTAACCCATCCAAGCATAGCAAGAATACTAGGATTTAGCACAGCAGATTCAGTAGTACAAGGAGCGGTAGATGAATTAGAAGAACCATACTACTGTGATGAAATACAAGAAGAAAAACAAAAGGGAGTACACAACCTACTACTATCACTAATAGAAAAAGGAGAAGCAAGAATAGACAGAGGAAGCCAATCAATACAAACAAGATTCAACAACTCAATGAACTGGATGAGCAACCCAAAATACCAAGATGAAGTAGATACCACAGAATTTAAAACAAAACACATGGCAACAGCATTTACAAATGCACTAGAAAAAATAATGACAAACGTATATGCATTTGGATCAAGAGTAGGATTATTCATATTTACAGATACAATGGAATCGGCAAAAAGAGAAAAAACAGTATCATTAAAAGAAACAAAAAGAATACAGAAAAAATTCATAACACTAAGAGAAAAAACCAAGAAACCATTTCAAGATTTATTCAAAGAAGAACAAGTGATAAAATGGCTTGAAAGTGGACATGATAAAGACTATATAAAAGCATTACGAGAAATAAAAAGCGGGTTAAGTGTATTAAGAGATTTTAAGAATGGGTTAAATGATAATTTTAGACATTCACGAGGATCAGCTCTAAGACTAGCATTAGTAGAAAGAATAGGAGATTTACTTCGAGATGATTTAGATTTAGATGAGTTGCTTGAATTAGCAGAAGATAAACATAAGGTTATTCAAGATATGACTATCAGTTCTCTTCATAGTTTAGTTGATTGTTCTGTGAGTGGTTCTCTTCACAGAGAATGGCTTAGAGGAGAATCAAGAAGAGCAAAAGAACTTATCTTTTCACTACTTGAAGCAAACTGTGAAGGAGGTACCATTCCCCTTTCCAATTTAGAGATTATTAGTGGTATTTCTCCTTCAAGATTTAAATGTGTTTCATCTTCAACACTTGCTAAGTATGGTGTTACTAAGTATAAGGAAAATGATTCGGTTGCTGGTGTTTTCTTTGTTATTCCAGAAGGATTTGAAAAAAGATTTGGAGATTACTTAAATGACTTAGAAAAACACATGGAGGAAATGGAAAACAGGAAGGAGAATGATTAATATGAAGATTCATGAAGCGAAAGAAAAACTTATAAAGGAACATGGAGAACAAGGATTTTTCCTAGGATATAAAGATATGGATAAATGGAAAGTTTTATATTGTAAAGGTAGTGATTGGTTTGATATGGAGAAGAGTGTTTATTTAGTAGGAGATACGGAGATAAAGTTAAGAAAGCATTTGATAGAGTTAAATGTTTTAACTGGTTTGGGTTGTTGGAAGTTAGGTAGTAATGATTCTGGTTTGTATAGGATACGAGAACCAAAACAAGAACCATAACCTCCTTTACCGGTAAAACCAGTAACTAAATATACTTCTATATATAAAGTAGCAGTCATCTATTTATACATATAAATTTTACAATGGAGAGTTACAAATGAATCTCTACAAAACAACAATTCTAACCACACTACTACTCACACTACTACTTACACCAACACTAACACTAACAATACAAACACCCTCAACAGCAACAAAATACAGAGAACATGGAGCAACCCTAACAAACCTAGAAACCCTATCAAATGAAACAGAACTGGAAATATGGATAACAGACTACAACAACATGCCCATACAACAAATACACAAATACATAGACAAAGAAACAAACGAACCACATAACTATCAACCAAAATACAATGAATTATCAATAGTTTGGAACATAGATCACAGATACCAAGTAGGTAGAAACTACACACTACACGTACAAGGAAACGGTGAAAAAGAAACAAGTGAATTCCAAGTAACAGGAGTAAAACAACCGGATATAATAGGAGACTTTATAATCACATTAGCAGAGAACACATGGGTATTAGCAGTTGTAATTACAGTAATATTATTGATATTCTTCCTAGGATTAATATGGAAATACTCCGTAGGGTATTTATAAGGAAAAGGTGAATGGATATGAGTAGAATACCAAAACGAACAACAAGAGAACTGGCAGAAGCCAAAGAAAAACAAAGACAACAAGAAGAAGCAAAAGCAACACACCAAGCATACAGCGACCTATACCCACATAGAGAACCAAGTGAAATAAAAAGAGGAATAAGAGGATTTAGAAGAAGACAAAGAATGAGAGAAAGAACAGGAGAAATCAAGGAAGACATAGGAACATTAAAAGAAGGAAAACTAAGAAAAGTAGGAAGAGGAATGAAAAAAGCAGGAAAAGTATTCAAATGGACACTGGGAAAAGCACACGAAGGAAAACTAGAACTGGAAAAACCACTAAGAGAAAAAAAAGACGATTGGAGAGACGGATACCAATCAAAATTTGAAAATCAACATTGGTCAATAGGAGACTTTCAAGTAAGAGAATCAGACAGATATAAAATGAACGTGGAAAACGCAAAACATGGTAAAATGATAGAAAGAACCAAAGTAATGGATGAAAAAGGAAACAGAGAAGACAGATACCAAGAAGCAACAGGATTCTCACAAAGAAACATACATAGACATAGAGAAGAAACAGCGAAACAATCAAGAGAACTAGGAGAAGAAATAGGAAGACATAAAGACGATTACAATGAAAGAACAATGGATGATAAAGAAGAATTCCTAAGAAGAAAAAAAGAACTAAGAAGAGGGCTCTAGACTTTTAGAAAAAGTCTAGTTTAGAAAAAGATTGAACCAAAAAAGGAAAAACGTGATGAACATGGATGATCAGTTTAGAAGACAAAAAAAAGACTTGTTAGTAAAACAAGGAGAAAACGACAACTGGGGATCAATCAAAGAAAAATCAATAAGAAAAGGAAACAACCGAATATATAAAAGTAGAGATAAATGGATACTGGAGAAAAAGAAAGAATTCAGTGATTTTAAAACAGCATATCGTACATTACGTAATACTCAAAAACAAGAGAAAAAAAGACTTGAAGAAAAACAAAAAAGATAAATGGAGGCGAAAAAGATGAATTTAGGAAAAACTAAGAAGTTTTCAAAGAAACTTTGGAAAACAAGAACAGCGAATGGTGGAGCAAAGAAAGTAGCAAAAGATATATTTAAGAATAGAACCGGGCATTTAAGAAAACCGAAAGCGAAGAAAGACACAGTACTAGGAAAACTCAAACCATAATGAAAAAAAAAGAAAAGAGATTGAGGAGAATAAAATGAACATAAACAAAAGGATAATGTTAATCACAGGACTAATGATACTACTAATTACAGGCATAGGAATAGCAACCACAGAAATAACCAGTTGCAGTGACCTACAAAACATGGAAGAAAACCTAATAGGAGACTATGTACTAGCCGATGATATTGATTGTAGTGACACAGTGAACTGGAATGATGGAGCAGGATTTGATCCAATAGGAGACGATGATAATAGGTTTGAAGGCACTTTTGATGGACAAGGATACGAAATAAACGATTTATATATTGATAGACCTAATACGGATTATGTTGGTTTATTTGGTTTTACTGATACAGATAGTGTTGTGGAGAATGTTGGCGTGGTTGATGTTAACATAACAGGATATAGGCGAGTTGGTGGTTTAATCGGACTTAGCGATGGAACTGTTAGTGATTCATATGCTACAGGAAACATAACAGGAACAGGTAGCTTTGTTGGTGGTTTAGTCGGAATGAACGGTGGAGTTGTTAGTGATTCGTATTCTACTGGAAGCGTAAATGGAGATGTGAGTGTTGGTGGTTTAGTCGGAAGGAATGTAGGAGATGTTATTGATTCGTATGCTACAGGAAGCGTAACAGGAACAGGTAATCGTGTTGGTGGTTTAGTCGGATTGAACGCCGGTTCAGGGAGTGTAGGTGGTTCGTATTCTACTGGAAGCGTAGAGGGAGATAGTGAGGTTGGTGGTTTAGTCGGAGGTAACTATGAAGATGTTAGTGATTCGTATTGGAATACGGAGACAAGTGGACAAGCAACAAGCGACGGAGGAGAAGGAAGAACTACTGCGGAGATGACGTGGGAGTACTCAAGCGACACTTACGATGGTTGGAGTATGGAGCATTTTGACACTCACACAACTGAAACATGGGTTAGTGGTCCACACAAAACAGTAGAGGAC
>SL_5KL_010_SEDDRAFT_10002070_pt1 | contig 11504 bp, 9 predicted proteins | sample SodLakKL_010_SED_FD_9118 | JGI IMG/M metagenome (IMG submission 9118)
CTCACCCGTGGCTTTTCGGAGGCCATCGTCGGCGTGATGATCGCCGCCGCACTCATCCCGCCGGCTGCCGCGGTCGGCATCACCGCCGCCTGGGGGATGTACGGCGCGGCACTCGGCGCGTTCGTCCTCGTGGCGGTCAACCTGCTTTCGATCAACGCCGCCGCGCTGGCGACGCTGTGGGTCGCCGGCTACCGCCCCCAGGGGTTGTTCGACGTCTCGCCTACCCGTCGGTCGACGCTCACCTACGGGGTTATCTTCGGCGTTGGCCTCCTGCTGCTGGCGGCTCCACTGGCCGGCATCACCCACACCGAGTTCCAGACGACACAGTTGGAGGCCACCGCCGAGGCCGAAGTCGACGCCGTGCTCGCCGACCCACAGTACGAGGCTGTCACGGAATCCGAGGTCGAAGTCACACTGGACGACAGCTACCCGGTTCGGTCGGTCGACCGCGTTGTCGTCACCATCCGCGGGCTTGATCCGGGACCGAACCCCGAACTGAGCGACCGGCTCTACGCCGCGATCACCGAGGAAATCCAGGGGCCACTGCTCGTCGAAATCCAGTACGTTGTCGCCGAAGAACGCGGCGAGGCAGTCGACGAAGACGACGAACTGATCGTGGAATCGGAAACCACTGCCACCAACGGTCGCCTACTTGCCCAACAGCCGAAGCACCACTGAGACGCCCAAGACGAGAATCGAGGCGATCATCGCGAACGGCGGGACGGGAACGAAAAACAGGACGATACCGAGAACGAAGCCAATCGTGCTGAGTCTGACCATACAGAGTCGACCGAGTCGACTTATATACCGACTGTGGCCGTCAGGTCGACGGTCCCGATCAGTTAGAAGTCGACGTCATGGACTTTCTCGCGTTCGTCGTCGTCCAACTCGGCGAGTTCTTGCTCGGAGAGCACCTCGATGCCGCGGTTGTTGATCGCGTGCGGATCGAGGTGGATCTCTTGCATATACTGTTTATACAGCCGTTCGACTGTTTCGCCGTCCTTCTGTTTGTCGGAGGCTCGATCACAGAGTTCGATCAGGTCTTCGGGCACGTCGTTTTCGTGGACGATCCAGTGGTTGATCAGATCCGAAAGTCGACGAATCGGACTCGTGAAGTGCCCATAAATGTCGAAGTTCAGCGCGTGGTGGCCGCCGAACGGATCGTTCATGTATTTCGCCCGCGGCATCACCTTGAGAACGGCTCGCTGGATTTTGCGAAGTGCTCGGCCCGGTGACTCTTCGAGCGCGGCATTCACGGCTTTGCGGGGGTCGTCCCACGAGCTGCCGGGGATCGAGACGCCCTCCAGTTCCTGGATCTCTCGCAGCGCATCGTTCCACTGATCCGGCGTTGGCTGCGGATGGACGCGGTACATCGCCTCGACGCCACGACCCCACATCAGCTCGTGGGTAACGGCCTTGTTGGCTTTCAGCATACACTCTTCGACAATCGTATGTGCGCGGTCACGTGCGGGGTTCAACACGAGCGAGCCGTCTTCCTTGCGCTGTTGGTGCAGTTTCTCGGCCAACTCGAAGACCAGCGCACACTCCTCGTGCAGCGGCGCGCCCGCCTCGTCGATCCGATCTTCGGCTTGGGTGTAGGTCATCCGCTCGTCGCTGTGAATGACGGATTTGTAGATCTCAACTTCCTCAAAGGAGAGCGTCTCGCGATCAATCGTCATCTCGACCGTATGGGCAAGGCGGTCCTCGTGAGGCACAAGCGAACAGACCGTCTCGGCGAGAACGGGCGGCAGCATATGGACCGTGTAGGCGGGCAGATAGATCGTATTACAGCGTTTGAGTGCTTCGGCCCACATCTCCGAGCCGGGATGGACGTAGTGGCTGACGTCGGCGATGTGAACCCACAGTGTGTAATACTCGTCGTTCTTGTCGATGCTGATCGCATCGTCGAAGTCCTGTGCGTCGACTGGGTCAGTCGTCCACGTTGTGAGCTCCCGCAGATCCTGGCGCTTGTCAAGTTCGGATTCAATCTCCGCATAGACATCTTCGGTTCGTTTGCGGGCTTCGACGAGCACGTCGCTCGGAAAGTCGTCGCGGAGTTCGAACTCCTCGAAGAGGTCTTCGCGTTTGTCCTCCAGTTTCTCAGCAATCGCTTCAGTGACGCGGACCGGCCCCTGGCCCTCGGCGGTTCCAGCCTGGGCCTGTTCATCAGACATACGTTGGCTAATGAGGGTTGGACAGAAAGACGTGTCGGGGAGCGACAGTCCGGTAACTTCGCGTGTTAGTCTCTGGTTGGAGTGTCGGCATCAACCGCCTCAATGTAGCGCGATAAAAACTCCTCTGTCGAGAGTCCAGCTTGCTCGATCTCGGTGAGCGTCGACTCCAGATCACCACGGGGCTGGTGACACAGCTCTCGAAAACAGCGCTTACAGAAGTGTTCGAACGATTTGTCGTGTCGCTCCCAGCGGTTGCCCTCCTTGTCGTACTCGCGGGCCTCCGAGCGAGCAACTGACTCGCCGCAGGCCGGACATGTCACCATCTGTCGGCTACTGGTTCGCCGGCCATGCCACATACTACCGTAGTTGTGTTCGGCGTATATATGGTTTGTTCCTGTCGTCTGACGAGCGGCCGACAGCGACCCAATCGGGACGGCCAGTTCGCCACAGAACGGTCGACTTATTCGGTGGGCGACTGTTCGGGCGGATATGCAGGTCAAATCCAGACACCACCTTCGGAGCGATGCCATCTCCGAACTCCAAGAAAGCCTCGCCGAAAGCTTCGGTAGCGAGGTGACCGGCAACAGCTTCGAACGCGTCGAGTTGAGCGATTCCGTCTTCGATATCGTTCTCGTCGACGGCGACCAGCTGATCGCCAAAGTTGATACGGAACCGTTTTTGACCGTCCAGGGAGCCAACGCCTTCCCACCGACTGAGTCGGTCGTCACCGTCGACGCGGGCGCGGTTTCGTTTGTCTCGAACGGCGCGGACGTGATGCGGCCGGGCATCGTCGAAGTCGACGACGATATCGAACCTGGTGATCTCGTCGCGATTGCCGAAGAAACCCACGGTAAGGTGTTGGCGATTGGACGCGCCACCGAGCCGAGCGATGAGATGCTCGGTGACTCAGGAAAAGTCGTCGAGTCGATCCACTACGTCGGCGATGACCTCTATGAGTTTTCAGTATAACTGGTAGGCTCTCCATACTCGGTTCGCATCTGTTCGTAGCCCAACAGCGCAGCCTCGTAGGCAGTCCCTAACGCCTCAATAGGTGTTTCGCTGGCGTCGACGCGCAGGTCGTTGTAGAATTTTCGGTGGCTCGCCTTGGCAGTCGAGACGACTGTGACTGCAGCACTGCCGACCGTGAGCGACTCACGTTTGTCGCCGCCGGCCGCAACGCCCGCTGCCAGCGCGTCGATCAGTCGTTCGGCCAGCGGAGCCTCACCGAAGGCCTCGGATTCGTAGGCTTCAACCGTCGCATCGATGACTTGTTGTCCGACTAACAGATTGCCGGCGACCGTGAACTGGCTGCCATCGTGGTGGTCGGCATACTCGACACATTGGCTGCCGGTGAACGCGGTGGTTGTCTCACGATCGACGCCGTGAATCTGGCGGTTTCGCCGCTCATCGTCGGCGTTGAGCAGGGCCGCCACTGCATCGTCGACCGACAGACCGTCGGCGAGATACGACAGTGTCCGCTCGCCGAGGTGTTGTTCAACATGACTCTGGACGGCAACCGCGCCGTGTTCGGAGACGAACGGGCAGAGCGCACCCACACCCGGCAGGCGAGTTGTCGCCGCCACTCCGAAGCGGAACTGGCGTGTGCCCGAGTCGTCCTGGAAGGGTTCACGAACACAGAGACTCAGCGTCATACCGTCGAGAGTGGTGGGCCATACAAACCGTTTTGGACCCACAGTGATGCGGGCAGACACGTGTCTGACGTAAGAACTAATGTTCAACCGCTGCCCATAGTGGGTATGGGTATCATGAGTAAGATTCTCGGCGACAGTAACCGACGATCGGCCGAGGACTACGTCAAACTCGATTTGAACGATGTCGAAGCAACCACCTCCGCTGGGGGCCCCGCGGTCCGAATCGCCGAAATTAACGGTCGACAAGACGTCATCCCGATTAAGGACGCCGTCTACGACGGTGATCTCGTTATTGCAGACATCACCCGACACAGCACCAAAGACCGAACTGTCGAGCAAATCATCGACGAGCTCCGACAGGTCGCCGACGAGGTAAACGGCGATATTGTCCAGAAAGGTGACGACCAACTGATTATTACGCCGACCGGCATCACCGTCTCCCGCGAAAAGCTCTGAGTGACGAGACTTCAGTTCTCGCCTTAGTGGTCGACGCAGTACGTACGGCGAGCGTCGACAGTCTGTTCAGGCCTCAGCCTCGACCGACCGGTAGACCGCCCGGTAGTGCCAGATCTTCCGAAGCAGATAGAACCCGAAGATCCCGTCGAAGATGATAATGAAGACGAAAAACGCCGCCAGCGGCGGCAGTCCACTCACCGCCGCAATGGCAAACGAGCCGATGCCAACTGTTGAGTTGTAGGTCGCATGAATCACCGCCGCGATGAGCAGCCCCTTGAGGATAATCGGGCCGCGGTTTTCGGGATTAAACTTCGCGAGCCCGAGATAATAACCCGCTATCGCCGAGTAGATTACGTGACCCGGCCCCGCAAGCGCCCGAATCGCGGTGATATCGCCACCGGCCGCCAGCGCGCCAACTCCAAGGCTCAGATCCGCCAACTCGCCGGCCTCCTGGAGATTTTGGACGATGTACAGCGAGTTTTCGATGGTCGCAAACCCTAAGCCGGCAATCGCGCCGTACACCGCACCGTCGACCACCGAGTTGAACCGGTCGTCGGTGTAGGCGTACAGCCGGACGGCCATGAGCTTGACCGTCTCTTCGCCCGGCCCGACGATGAGGAAATAAAAGAGGATGAGCCCCAGCCCACCGAGCGGTTCGAAAAAGCCGCGAGCGGCTGTGTTGACGATGGCCGCAAACGTCGCAAGCAGAATCGACAGGACGAACGTCGTTACCAACAGCGACAGCGGCTCGCGGGTTGTGACATCCGACCAGTAGACATACGCAGTAAGCCCGAAAGCCGGAATGACCGACAGCAGCGTCAGCAATCCGACAGCGGGTTCGGTGAGCGCGGTGAGCCCTCCGATGGCGATCAAAATAGCAAGCGCAACAAAGACGACGATCCACTTGGCCGCCCGCGTCAACAGCCAGTAGAGAGCGACCGCCGCACCGTCGAGCGAGGTGCGTTCTTCCCAGGTTGCGACATCGTACAGGTCTCGCGAATCGTCGGTCGCCGACTCGACTGGGTCCTGCCGGTCGCTCATGGACCTATTTTGCAGGCTGCCGACAAAGTACTCCCGCTTGGGGCGATTAAACAGACCTTTCAAATCCACTGCGTTCGAAAGCCGCCTATGCGACCGGACACAGCCACCGCCCGCCAACGACGAGATAGCCACACCAGCGGAACGAGACACGAATGAGGGCCGCAACATGACCGACGAGACACCCAAGAGAGTCCGAATCCGTGGCATCTACACCACCGCTCTCACCCAGTTGTGCCTCGAAGCCGGCTGGGACGTCGTCGACGCCTCTGGGCCGATTACACGTCGCTTCGACGCCGAGTTCGAGGCTGCAGCCCATGATGTAACGATCAACACGACCGACAACCGACAGGGAGTCGGTATCGCGGGAACGCCTGAGGCGGTCGACGTGGCGAGCGAACTCGTCGAATCAGTCGGCATTGATACACTTCTTTGGCGTGATCCAACCCCGGAGAATGCGATTTTTGACGGTCGAGTAACCGAGACACTCGGTAGTGGTGCGGTCCTTACGCTCGGCGAGCGTGAGGCATTTCTCCCGTTTCGGGCAGTCGACGGGCGCGTCGACAGCGGCGATACGCTTCGCGTGCAAGTCAAAACGGCTGCTGCGCCGTGGGGTAGCGACCGCCCGCTTGTGGGGACGGACATCGAGGTCGCCGGGGGACTTCTCACACTCCGGCCGGGGTCGGGCGAACCAACCGTCGACAGCCGAGATGACTCAGCCGCCCGCGAGCTGCTCGGGATGGTCGAGCTACTGAATATCGACGCACCCGACGGCTGGCGACTCCGCTGGCACCACGCCGCCACCGAGGCATCGATGGACGAACTGCAAGCCGCCGTCGAACGCGCCGCCGAGAGAGTAGACGCGTTGTCGACCGAGTTGGGCGGCGAACCCGAAGGTGGAATCGATGCCGCCGGCGACAGCCCCGGCCTGCTAGCTGCTCCGGCAGCTGGCGCGTGGGCGTGGTTCGGCCGCAGTTCGCGGTTCGAACTCGATGCGATCCGCCGAGACGTGACGCCGACAATGACCGGCCACCACCGGATTAAAGCCGGCTCCACTGAGGCCAGCGCTGGCGTCGACTTCGTTGAAGCGCTCTGTTCGTTGGAAGACGCTGGGTTTCCGTTCGAGACTGTTGCCGATGTGTTTGGACCGGTAGAAGGCGATTTGGTCGAAATCGGCCACGGTAAGCCCGCTGGCCACTACATCTCACTTGGATCGGGCACGGTTACCGACCGCAACGACGAAAGCATCACACTCCGCCGAGAACTCTCAGGTGGCGGCAGCTACGACGGCCTCGGTGTACCACGTGAGGCGGGCGATACGGCGACAACTACCTTCCGAGAGGGCCGGTGGTGGTATCCGACGGTCTACCGTGACAGCGAAGGCTCGGTAAAGGGAACGTATGTGAATATTTGTACGCCGCTCGAATGTTTCCCCGAGACGGTGCGATACGTCGACCTCCATGTCGACGTACTCAAGCACACGGACGGGCGGATCGAACGGGTCGACGATGACGAACTCGCTGCCGCTGTCGATGCAGGGTATATAAGCAAAGAGTTAGCTGAAAAGGCACAGTCGGTCGCAACGGCGTTGGAAAACGCGTTGTGATAGAGCTATTACAGTAAACCCCCTCATCAGGTGAAATGTAACCCGTCTATTTATTTATGATGAATCGAAACAGTGAGAATATCGCAATCAGGTGATGCGGTAACTGATTCAATATGCGACAAAAAACACTGGCAACAGGCCACGACGGGAAGTGTATCAAATATAATGGATGCAGCCAATCTCGAAAGCCGCTCGCCATTGTGGCTGCGTGGAGAGACCAATGATTGAGACGCTGCTTGCGCTGACGCCGCTGTTGATTGTCGCGCTGTTGCTCGTCGGCCTGCTGTGGTCGGCAACGCGCGTGATGCCGATTGCATGGTTTGCGGCCGCCGTGATCGCGTTTGCGGTCTGGGGGATGCCGATCGAATACGTTGCTGCGGCTAGCCTGACGGGAGTGATGGCCGCCATCGAGATTCTTTGGATCGTCTTCGGTGCGCTCGTGCTTTTGTATACGTTGATGCGTTCGGGCGCAGTCGACCGGATCAACACCGGGTTTGCAACAATCAGTGACGACCGCCGTGTGCAGGTCATCCTGCTCGGGTTCTTTTTGGCGACGTTCCTTGAGGGAGTCGCCGGCTTCGGAACGCCCGCCGCGGTCGTCGCGCCGCTGTTGCTCGCACTCGGCTTCCCCGCGCTCGCTGCAGTGATTGCCGCGCTGATCGGTCACGCAATCGCGACCGTTTTCGGGGCGGTCGGCACACCGGTCATTGTCGGCTATCAGACTCCACTGGGAGCGGTCGAACAGCAGATCGCTGACGGCACCGGGATGACCGTTGCACAGTACTCAGCCGAGGCTGGCGTGTATGCCGCGCTGTTCAACGGACTACTGGGCATACTGATGCCGCTTGTAGCGGTCGGCATGGTGGTCTACTTCTTCGGCGAAGAACGAACGCTCAAACCCGTCATGAGTGTGGTTCCGCTGGCGGTGGTCTCCGGATTCGCCTTCGCGATTCCGTACGTGGCTACGGCGTACCTCGTCGGTCCCGAACTGCCGTCGCTGTTCGCGGCGATGATCGGCGGTGCCGTTGTTGTCGGCCTGCTCAAAGCGGACTACCTCGAACCGAAAGACGAGTGGGAGTTCCCGCCACGCGATGAGTGGCCTGACCATTGGGTCGGCTCGATCGAGCCCGGCGGAGACGACGCCGAAGCCGAAGCAGCGACCGACAGCGCGCCATCGATGGGACTGTTCCGTGCGTGGTCGCCGTACATCGTTCTGGCTGGTCTGTTGATTATTACACGCATGATTGAGCCGATTGCAGCGTTCCTCCAGCAGGGACCGATTCTGGAGATCACGTGGGACGTCTTCGGTACTGGTCTTGAGGGAGGGATCAGCTGGGCCTACGTTCCCGGAACCTGGCTGCTTGTCAGTGCGCTCGTTGCGGTGCCGCTGTTCGGCATGAGTCGGGAGGAGGTCACTGGCGCGTGGAAGGAAGCCGCCGGTAAGATCGTCTCGCCGGCTATCGTGCTGTTTTTCGTTATCGCGATGGTCGAGATCATGCTCAACACTGATGCCCACCCCGGCGCACTCGTCGACGGCAGTATGATCGTCGTGCTTGCGGATGGGACCGCTGCTGTGTTCGGGCCGGCCTACCCAATGATCGCGCCCGCCGTCGGGATGGTCGGTGCGTTCGTTGCCGGCTCGATTACGGTGAGTAACATCACGTTCGCAGCCTTCCAGTTCGAGGTCGGCCTCGCGCTTGATATGCCGACAACGATTCTGGTCGCCTCCCAATCGATTGGGGCAGCCATCGGTAACATCATCGCCATTCACAACGTGATCGCTGCGCTGGCGACTGTCGGCATGGTCGGCGCGACTGGCCGAGTGATCCGACTGAATCTGATCCCGCTGCTGTACTACCTCATTGGTGGTGGTATCCTGACAACAATCGCGGTGTATGTGGTGTTCCCAACCGTGTTCTAAGCCACCAAACCCACACATTCATTCATCCAGTAGCCCAACGTACTCCTAGTCAATACATACCATGAGCAAGTCAACACCTACCAGCGGCGAATCATATCCAGATCCAGCAAACGATCCGCGTAGTAACTATGACTACCGGAGCGACGATGTCGACGATCCGGAACTCGTCTCGGATCTCGAGGCGCTCGTTGAGGGCGACGTGCGGTTCGACAGCTACACACGTAACCTGTTTGCAACCGACGCCAGCGCCTACCACCAGCTGCCGATCGGCGTTGTCGTCCCCGAGTCGACTGAGGACGTCCAGGCAGTCATGGAGTACTGCGCCGAAAAGGAAATCCCAGTTCTCCCGCGCGGTGGCGGGACAAGCCTCGCCGGCCAGACGGTCAATGAGGCGGTCGTTCTCGATTTTAAAAAGCGGATGAACGACCTCATTGAGGTCGACCCGGAGGCCGAGACAGCCACCGCCCAGCCGGGGATCACCCTTGCCCGACTCAACAACCAACTCAGCGAACACGGTCTCAAGTACGCACCTGATCCGGCATGGGGCGACAAAAGCGTGCTTGGTGGGTGTATCGGGAACAACACAACCGGCGCGCACTCGTTGAAGTACGAGAAGGCCGATGGCTATCTCGAATCCATCGAGGTCGTGTTGGCCGACGGTACGGTGACGAGCTTTGAGTGGATGGATATCGACGAACTCCACGAGCGGGCCGCGGGCGTCACCGAGGACGACGGCATCAAAGCCCAAGCCTACGCAGTTGTCTCAGATGTCCTCCAGAACAAACGTGAGGCGATAAAGGACAAATACCCCGATCTGATGCGGAACGTCTCGGGGTACAACTTCGATAAACTGCTCGAAGATGTCGAAGAACACGGCAAAGTGAACGTGGGTCGACTGCTAGCGGGCAGCGAAGGCTCTCTGGGGATCGTGACCGAAGCGACCGTCTCCTTGGAGGCGGTGCCGAACGAAACGTCGGTTGTCCTGCTCACCTACGACGACGTGATTTCGGCAATGCGGGATGTCGCGCCGATTCTTGAACACGACCCCGCGGCCGTTGAGGTGATGGACGATGTCCTGCTGGATTTGGCTCGCGAAACGGCCGAGTTCGCGCCGGTTGTCGACATCCTGCCCGAGGGCACAGACTCGACGCTGTTGGTCGAGTTTTATGCCGAGTCGATAGAGGACGGCAAACAAAAAGTCGCAAACCTGCTGGCCGATCGGCTGCCGGCGTACTCGCCAGTTTTCGATGCCGACGACGAGGCGATCACCACCGATGCGGCGGTGCATGCAACCGACGCGCTGGAGGCTTACGACCAAGACCGGCAGGCCAAGTTCTGGAAAATGCGGAAGGCCGGCCTTCCAATCCTCTTGTCGCGGACAGGTGACGACAAACACTGGCCGTTTGTCGAGGATACAGCCGTTCCCGCCGAGAACCTCCCTGAGTACGTCGCCGACATTCAGGAGTTGTTTGATGAACACGATACCTTTGCGTCGTACTACGCCCACGCCGGGCCGGGTGTGCTGCACATTCGACCCCTGTTGAACCTCAAGGCCGCCGACGGCGTCGAGACGATGTTCGAGATCTCGGATGCAATTACAGACCTCGTTATCGAGTACGGCGGGTCAGTCTCGGGCGAACACGGCGACGGTCGGGCTCGAACCACTTGGAACAAGAAACTGTACGGCGATGAGATCTGGGGAGCGTTCAAAGATCTCAAAGCTGCCTTCGATCCCCAAGGGCTGTTGAATCCGGGCAACGTCAGCGGCGATTTCGATCCAACCGAAAACCTGCGGTACGATTCAGCCTACGAGTTCGATGCTGGCTTCGAGCCAACCCTCCAGTGGGCCAACGAAAACGGCTTCCAAGGGATGGCCGAACTCTGTCATGGCTGTGCGGGCTGTGAGGGACACCAAGATACGACCGGCTCGATTATGTGTCCAACGTACCGGGCGACCGAAAACGAAGAGATCACCTCGACTCGTGGCCGGGCGAACATGCTCCGGCGGTCAATGAGCGGCGATCTGCCCGACGACGTTTTCGACGACGAGTTCATCCACGAGGTGCTGGATCTCTGTATCGGCTGCAAGGGCTGCAAGCGCGACTGTCCAAGCGGCGTCGACCTCGCCAAACTCAAAACGGAGGTCAAACACGAGTACCACCAGCGCGAGGGGATTCCGTTCCGTGATAAGTTGTTTGCGAACGTCGAAACACTGTACAGCCTCGGCAGCACATTCGCACCGATCTCGAACGTCGCAACGAAGGTTCCCGGCAGCGGTCTGGTGATGGAGAAAGCACTCGGTATCGCCCGCGAACGCGAACTGCCGACGTTTACGCGCAAGACGCTCCAGAAGTGGGATAACTCGCGGACGCCCGCAGTCAGCGAGGCAGACGCCGACCGCAAGGCGCTGGTGCTCGCTGATCCCTACACCAACTACACCCAGCCTAAGGTTGGCAAAGCCGCCGTCCGGGCGCTCGAAGCTGCGGGTGTGTACGTCGAAGTCTCGACCGAGGTAACCGACAGTGGTCGGCCAGCCCACTCGAAGAGTATGCTCGATCACTCACGAGCGACCGCCGAAGCCAACGTCGACGCGCTTGGCGGGCGAATCGAAGCCGGCTGGGATATCGTCAGCGTCGAGCCCTCGGATGCCGTCATGT
>SL_5KL_010_SEDDRAFT_10002071_pt1 | contig 11502 bp, 15 predicted proteins | sample SodLakKL_010_SED_FD_9118 | JGI IMG/M metagenome (IMG submission 9118)
CGGCCCCTGCCCCCGACACGACGGCCCAGGGAGACGGCGGCCCCCGCGACGTCCCGGCTGCCACCGGAAGGATCAGGGATGCCTGGACGGAGCTTCTGGACGCAAGGGGTGAGGGGCTTCCCCCGGGGATGAGCCCCCTCCTCCGGGGTGCCGAGATCCAGATCCCCGAGGATGGAAAGCTGATCATCGGACTTCCCGTGGGGCTGGATCTGGAACGCCTCCACGGCCCTTCCATCCGCAGGCTGCTGGAAGACGCCATGGGCCGCTTCGCCTCCGGCATGGTCCGGGTGGACTTCCGGGAGTTGGCGGAACCGCAGGAGACGAAGCCTGCCCGGATCTCCCAGGGGCAGGTCAGGGAGGGACTCCTGGAGGATCTCCTGGAGAAGGAACCGGGCCTCAAGGGGGCGGTAGAATCCTGGGACCTGGACATCGTGGACTGAATGCGCTCTCCCACGGCGGCCAAGTGTGCCGTCGGTGCGGAGGGTGCCCCGCAATCACAAGCCAAACCGGAGTTCGTTCATGGATATGCAGCAACTGCTCAAGATGGGTCAGCAGATGCAGTCCCGGATCTCGGAGATCCAGGCAACACTCGATCGGGAAGAGATCTCTGCCTCCTCCGGTGGAGGGATGGTCACGGTGACAGTGGATGGAAAGGGGGGAGTGAAGGCGGTGGCAATCGATTCCGCCGTGGTGGACCCCGATGATGTGGAGATGCTCGAGGATCTAGTGATCGCGGCCATCTCCGAGGCTCAGAGCAAGGCCCGAAAGGTCTACGAAGAGCAGATGCAGAAGGCCACCGGCAATCTCCCCCTCCCCATGAAGATGCCGGGTCTCTTCTGAGGGCCCGTTTGTGTCCCTCATCGATGAGGTGACCCGGGAATTCTCCCGCCTCCCCGGTATCGGCCCTCGCACGGCCCGAAGACTCGTGCATCACCTGCTGAGGTCATCTCCGGAGGAGGGACGTCGGCTGGCTCGTGCCCTGGACAGTCTGGTGGATCGGATTCGGCCCTGCCGAATCTGCGGAAACCACACGGAAGAGGAGACATGTGCGGTCTGTCTCGATCCCAAGCGGGACCGCAGCACTGTCTGTGTGGTGGAGAGCGCCTTCGAGGTTGAATCGGTGGAGCGGACCGGCCAGTTTCAGGGTCTCTACCATGTTCTGGGTGGGCGTCTGTCGCCGTTGGACGGGGTCGGGCCTGAGGACCTGAGGATCGAAGAGCTCCTGAGAAGGGCTCGGGATGGGGATGGGGAGGTCCGTGAGGCGATCCTCGCCACGAACCCCTCCGTTGAAGGAGAGGCCACGGCAGTCTACCTTGAAACCATCCTCCGAGCGGAGGGTGTCCGGGTCACCCGCCTTGCCCGAGGGATTCCGGTGGGGAGCGATCTGGAATACGTGGACGGTTCGACCCTGGCACAGGCGCTGGCGGGCCGTCGGGAGATGTGAACCCGAACCATTGGGTTTCGAGTCATGGATGTTGGAACGAGAAGAGCCCTTCGAGTCGCCGGGATAACCGTGCTCGCTGCTGGTCTGGTGGCGGCTGCTTCGGTACTTCTGGTCCGGGACCAGATGGTGCGTCAGCGTCGGAATCTCTTCGATTCCCTGTCCCTGAAGCGTATGGCGGCCCTGGAACACATGGCGCGCCAGAATCCGTCGGTGGACCACATCACTCTGCTTAAGGACTACATCAGTTGGGAGCCGCGGAAGATCCTTCGAAATCGTGCCCGCGCCATCGTGGAGCGGATGGAGGAGGAAGCGGCAGGGCTCAACGGATCCGTCCAAGAGGTTCGACCCTGATTCCCCATACGGCAATCGACCGGTCAGGTCAGGGCCGGGGTGACCCGGCTGCCGGGTATTGGCACCCGCCGCACCTTGCCCCTTCCCCCGGATCCCTTCACCTTGGCGTGCCCCACCACACCGTGGCGTCCCATCTGCCTCCGGGAGACGATCCGTCATGTCGATGATCAACTATGCCGCCCGGGAGATCAATTGCAAGATCGTCTACTACGGGACGGGTCTGGGCGGAAAGACCACCAATCTGGAGTACGTCTACTCCAAGGTGGAACCGGATACCCGTGGCAAGATGATCTCCCTGGCCACCGAGGCCGACCGTACCCTCTTCTTCGATTTCCTCCCCATTGACCTGGGATCCATCCGTGGGTTCAAGACACGGTTCCATCTCTACACGGTCCCGGGTCAGGTCTACTACAACGCGAGTCGCAAGCTGATTCTCAAAGGGGTGGACGGAATCATCTTCGTGGCCGACTCCCAGATGCATCGACGCGAGGCCAACATCGAGGCGATGCACAATCTCTACGAGAACATCGAGTCCTACGGCTACGATCTCTCCCGGATCCCCTTCGTGATCCAGTACAACAAGCGTGACATGCCAGAAATCGCCTCCATGGAGGAACTCAGGAGCGAACTGAATCCCATGGGGGTTCCCGATTTCCCGGGGGTCGCCGTCCGGGGCGAGGGGGTCTTCGAGACCCTGAAGTCCGTGAGTAAGCAGGTGGTCAAGACGCTCAGTTGACCACCTGAACCCATGGCTGTTTCCCGATTCAATCTTCCCAACGTCATCACCGTTGCCCGTATCCTGGCGTGCCCGGTGGTGTTCGTCCTGGCGCTGGGAGAGAGCGCGGGCACGTTCCTGGCCGCCTTCGTGGTGTTCGTGGTTGCTGCCCTCTCGGATCTCTGGGACGGGTACCTGGCACGCAAGCACGGACTCATCACGGATATGGGAAAGCTCCTGGACCCGCTGGCCGACAAGCTGCTCATGGCGGCGACGCTCGTGCCCTTCTACCTCGTGTCCCATCGACCTGACCCAGCATGGGAGGTCCCATGGTGGGGTCCCCTCCCACTCTGGGTCGTCCTGGTGATCTTCGGTCGCGAGATCTTCGTCACCCTCTTCCGCAGTTGGGCCGCCCGGCGTGGCGCAGTCATCTCCGCGGGGCCGTCCGGAAAGTACAAGGCCTTCATCCAGAACATCTTCAGCGGTGCGCTGCTCCTCTGGTACTCCCTGGTCCTTTACGCCCGTGGGGCGGGGTGGGAAGGTCAGCCGGTCTGGACCTTCTGGGAGGCCCTCCACGGCGGTGTGGTGGGGCTCTCACTACTGGTGGCTCTCGTGCTCACCGTGTTCTCCATGGGGGTCTATCTGGTGCAGAACCGACAGCTCTTTTCCGCCGCTGTCGGAGGGGGGCGTCATGACCCCTCCTCCTGAGCCGGGCGCCGGACTGGCGGCCCGGATCCTCACCATCGGAGACGAACTCCTCTCGGGAGAGCGCCTGGATGGCAACTCACGGTGGCTCGCTCGCTACCTGTCGAACCAGGGTTTCCAGGTTCTGGGGATGGAGTCGGTGGGAGACGCGGAGTCGGCCATCGTCTCCGCCCTCCTTCGCGGGTTGGAAGACGTAGATCTCCTGGTTGTGACGGGTGGGTTGGGACCCACGCTGGACGACAGAACCCGGCAGGCGGTAGCAAAGGCATGGGGTGTTCGCCTCGAGGAGGACCAACACCTCCTGGCGGAGTTGCGGCAGAGGTTCCAGGCTCGGGGGTTCTCTCACCTGCCCGAAACGAACCGACGCGTAGCCCTGGTACCGGCCGGCGCGCGAGCACTCCCCAATGGGCAGGGGTCGGCGCCGGCCCTCTGGTTCCATCCGGCCCGTGTGGTGGATGGTGCCTTCGCCGGGTCCGCCGATCCACCAGTGGTCCTTCTGCTCCCCGGCGTGCCTGCCGAGATGAGGCACCTCATGGAGGAGGTGGCGGCTCCATCCATCCAGGAAGTCTTCGGAGCGAGCCTATCTCCGCCGGAGACCAGGATCATTCAGACTACCGGCATTCCGGAGTCGGAGTTGGCCGGTCGGATCGAGGCGCGCATGGCCGGGTGGGATGGGGGGAGTGTGGAGGTGGCGTACCGGCCCTCGCTGCGTGGTGTCGAAGTGGCCCTCAGGGCTTCCGGTTCCCAGGCCGGGGCAGCTCTACAAGGAGTTGAATCTCTGCTTCAGGACATCCTGGCCCCGTACCGGTATGATCAGGATGGCGGGGATCTAGCGGAAGCGGTGGGGCGGCGTCTCCGGTCCCGGGGTTGGACAGTGTCGCTGGCCGAGAGCTGTACCGGAGGCGAGGTCCTCTGGCGGCTCACCTCCGTGCCGGGGTGCTCGGAGTGGGTGCGTGGCGGCGTCGTGGCCTACGCCAATGAGATCAAGGGCGATATCCTGGGGGTCAAGGAGTCCACGCTGGCCGACCACGGTGCCGTTTCCGAAGCGGTGGCGCTGGAGATGGCTCGGGGAGTCCGCCGGGCGGTGCCGGCCTCAGTGGCCGTTGCGGTAACCGGGGTAGCGGGGCCAGGGGGAGGTTCGCCCGACAAGCCGGTGGGGACTGTCTGGTTTGCCGTGGACCACGAGGGGGGAGGCCGAGCCGAGGTGCTTCGCTTTCCCGGTCTTCGGGCAGAGGTCCGGGAACGTGCGGCCCAGCATGCCCTCCACCTCCTGTATCGTTTCCTGGAGGACCCGGAGGGTGGCAACGGCTAGCCTCGTCCGGAACCCGCCGCCGGATCGAACCCACCCCCGGAAAAGGTGTAATTGCGGTGCGGTAGGTGCAGTACTGGACCTGTCTACCTTCTGAGGGGACCGATCCCGGTCTGTGCCTGGGCCCCGTGTATCCGTATACTCCTCACAGACAAGAAACCCCCGGACGTAGAACCAGCCTCTCAAGGAGGATGGAGAATCCATGAGTAGATCCCAGGAAACGACGGAAGAGACCCGGACCGCCCCACCCTCCCGTGATGATGGGGCCCAGGACGTGGCGGAGGATGGCGCAGGGGACAAGGGCATGGATAGCCCCGCCGAGTCCACCCACGATACCCATCCGGCGCCCGCCCCCCAGGGGGAAAACCTGGATTCGGAAGAAGCGGGGGCTCTGCGTCGTGAGTTGGATGAGTTGAATGACCGACATCTCCGATTGGCGGCCGAGTTCGACAACTTCCGCAGGCGTTCCCGCACCGAGATGGGCGAGTCCGGTGTGCGGGCCCAGGCCCATCTGGTGGCCGGGATCGTCGACGTGCTGGACGATTTCGAGCGAGTCGGAACCCTGGACCCGGAGCAGGCCACCGTCCAATCCGTGTTGGAGGGAGTCCAACTCATGGAACAGAAACTCCAGCGGGCGCTCCAGGACGCCGGGTTGGAGGTGGTGGATCCCGGAGACGAGACCTTCGACCCCAACGCCATGGAGGCCATGATGAAGGTCCCCACCGACTCTCCCCATGAGGACGGTCAGGTGGCCCAGGTCTTCCAGAAGGGATTCCGGTTCAAGGGTCACCTACTGAGGCCGGCCCGGGTAAGCGTGAGAGTCCACGAGTGAGGCGAGAAGCGGTCCGGGAATCGGAAGGGGAGCGGCCATGAGCACCCGGTCGAAGGACTTCTACGAGGTCCTGGGTGTCGCGCCGGATGCCGACGCCGACGCCATCCGTAAGGCGTACCGGAAGCTGGCCAAGCAGTACCACCCGGATGCCAACCCGGGCGATCAGACGGCCCAGTCCCGCTTCCAGGAGATCGGTGAGGCCTACGCCGTCCTCTCCGACACCGAGAAGCGCAAGAAGTACGACCAGATGCGTAAGCTTGGGGCCTTCGGCTTCGGCCCGGGTGGAGGTGAGCGACCCAGGTGGAGTTCAGGTACCAGGGACCCGCGTCGGGAAGCCGCCGGCGGCTTCGAGTTCGAGGACCTGGGCGGCCTGGGAGGGCTGGGCGACCTCTTCAGCTCCATCTTCGATCGCGGACGGAAGGGCCCCGGTGGGGCCTCGGCCACCGGAGCGCCCTCGCGGGGCAGGGACGTGGAGCTTCAGGTGGAAATTTCCTTCGAGGTGGCGGCTCGGGGGGGAAAGGTCTCCCTTCGGGTCCCCGTCACGGAAGACTGCACCACCTGTCGGGGGTCCGGTGCGGCTCCCGGGAGCGGATTCCGGACCTGTCCCGAGTGCTCCGGATCCGGCACCGTCTCGTTCGGTCAGGGCGGCTTTGCCGTGAATCGTCCCTGTCCGGCGTGTTCCGGGAGGGGACGGGTGCCGGAGACGCCGTGTGGGGCCTGTCAGGGCTCCGGAGTGGTACGCCGGCGCACCAAGCTTGAGGTCCGGGTCCCTGCCGGAGTGGAGACGGGGTCCCGCCTGAAGGTGAGCGGGAAGGGGGAGCGGCCCGCAGGCAGTGGCGCCTCCGGCGACCTGATTCTGGTCTTCAAGGTGAAGGAGCACCACTTCTTCCGGCGGGACGGCTCGGACATCCACGTCCAGATCCCCATCAACCTGGCGCAGGCGGTCCTGGGGAGCCGGGTGAAGGTCCGAACGGTAGACGGTAAGCACGTGGTGCTGCGGATCCCCGCCGGGACGCAGAGCGGCACCCGCTTCCGCCTCCGAGGACAGGGGGTGACGAAGGACGGAGCCACCGGAGATCAGTTCGTTGAGGTGAACGTGCAGGTCCCCGATTCCCTCTCCGACGAGGAACGCCGGAGATTCGAGGAGTTTGCCGAGACTGCCGGACTCCGCCATTGAGGGCAGAGTGGCCCCTTGGGACCAACCCCACGCCAGGAAACCAGGGATGAGGAATCTGATTGACCCAGACTTGCGTCGCTGGGAAGTGTGGCCCCAGCCCTCCGGGGAACGGGGAGCCGGACCGGGACGCGTCCTGTTCCGGGATCGGGACGATCCGGTGGGCCGTAGCCTGGAGTCGGAACTCCTTCCGGAGGAGTTGGAGGAGTGGGGTTCACCTGGTGGGTTGGTGGCCAACGCCCCTGCCCCGGTGATCCTGACACTCCTGGCCAGGGCTGAGGCGCTTCCGTGATCACCCCTTCTTTACGCCTGATCGCAGGTCCCGCCGCTCCAACCGACGGAGCGGGGGCGTCAGAGCCTCCTGATGCGCCCTCCCCCCACCAGCTCCTCTCCCCGGAACACGGCACATGATTGGCCGGGAGTGACCGCACTCTGGGGTACGGCCAACTCCACCTCCAGTTCACCCCCGCTCAGTTCCACCACCCGGGCTGCCACTTCCGGCGCACGGTGACGGAGCTGCACCGCCACCTCTTCCCCTGGCTCCGGCGGTCCGTGGAACCAGTTCAGGTCATCAACCCGGACGCGCCGTGCCTCCAAAGCCTCGCGGGGTCCCACCACCACGGTTCGGGTCTCGGGCTCAACCGAGATGACGAAGTGGGGCTCGGCGAAACCTCCCCCCAGCCCCTTGCGCTGCCCCACGGTGAATCCGGCATACCCGGTGTGCTCTCCAACCACCTGACCGTCCACGTGGCGGATGGGACCCGGCTCCAGCGCCGGATGACGGGGCTCCAGCCGCTTCCGGAGGAGGTCCCGGTAGTCCCCGGTGGGCACGAAGCAGATCTCCTGGGACTCCGGCTTCTCCGCTGTGACCAGCTCCAGCTCTCGGGCCCGCTCCCTCACCTGGGGTTTGGTGAGCGAGCCCAGGGGAAAGTGGAGGAGGGGGAGGAGTTCCGAAGGGAGGCCCCAGAGGAAGTAGCTTTGATCCTTGTCCCGGTCCAGGCCTCGTAGCAGCCGGGCCCGTCCGTCGGCAGTGCGATCTGATCGGACATAGTGGCCGGTTGCGATGCCGTCACACCCCAGAGCGCGCCCTCTCCGCAGGAGGTCCCCGAACTTTGTGTTGGCGTTGCAACGGACGCAGGGGTTCGGCGTCCGGCCGCGAGCGTACTCGGTTACGAAGTCATCGATGACGTCCCGGGTGAACTCCTCCTCCACATCGAAGACGTAGTGGGGCATGCCCAGCGCATCCGCCACCCGCCTGGCGTCCAGAATGCCGTCCAGCCCGCAGCAGGTGCGGCCGTGGGATGGTGTTTCCTGGTAGCAGAACGTCTTCATGGTGACGCCCACCACCTCATGACCCGCCTCCTTCAGGAGAGCGGCGGTGACGGAAGAGTCGACGCCACCTGACATGGCGACCAGGATCCGATTCGTGCCCATGGTTCTCGTCGTGGGGGGCCGGGAAGTCAGCCGAAGGCTCGGCGCACCTCTTCCACGGTCCGGATGATGATCTGTGCCGCCTCTTCCACCTGAGCGGCCCGGGTGTTCCACCCCAGGGAGATCCGCACCGGGGCCACGGCGGCAGCGTGATCCGGCCCATAGAGGGCGCTGAGGGCGGGACTGGGTCCCGTAGTGCCACTCCGGCACGCCGATCCTGCCGAGACTCCCACCCCCGCCAGATCCAGCGCTCCCGGAAGGAGGTCCTGCGGAAGGCCGGGGATGCCCAGATTCAGGATGTGGGGGGTGCGGGGACCCTCAGCTCCATGAATCACCAGGTCGGGGATCGCCAACCGAAGACGATCCTCAAGGGTTTCCAGAAGCTCCCCCAGCCGCACCTCCTCGGCTTCTCGGGACGTGGCCGCCAGCTCCAGCGCCACCGCCGTCCCCACAGCTCCAGCCACATCCTCGGTTCCGGGGCGGAGGCCGCCCTCCTGCCCGCCCCCGAATAAACCCGGGTGGATCTCGGTTCCCTGCCGGACCACAAGGATCCCCATCCCCCGGGGGCCACCGAGCTTGCGGGCCGAGAGGGAGAACAGATCCACCTCCGGCAGGATCGATCCATGGTCCAACCGTCCGACTCCCTGGACCCCGTCCACATGCACCCGGTACCCCCTGGGGCGGGCCCACCCAACCACCTGGTCGATGGGAAGAATCAGACCGCACTCATGACTCACCCAGATGCAGGAGATGAGTCCTCCAGGGGAGTCGGTGGCAGCGTCTTCCCCCTGATCCAGATTCACCCTTCCCTCCGGGCTCACCGGAAAGGTTTGGACCCGGCACCCCTCCCGGGCCACCTCAAGGGCGGCTCCCGCCACGGCCGAGTGCTCAATGGTGGAGTGGAAGAGGTGAGGCGTGAGGCCGGCCCGGCGACGGGCTCGAGCCCACCCCAGCACGGCGAGGTTGTCGGATTCCGTGCCGCCGCGCACGAAGAAGACCGAGCCCGGTTCCACACCCAACGTCCGGCCCACACGGCTGCGAGCCTCGTCCAGCCGGGCCCGGGCCTCCCGCCCCGCTCGGTGAGGGGAGGAGGGGTTGCCCGGCGCCTCCTCCTCCACCGCCTGCATGGCGGCCCTCACTTCGGGCCGCATGGGTGTGGAGGCGGCGTGGTCAAGGTAGATGTACGCCATGATATGTGTCGTCCTCGCTTGGCTCCGTCTTGGTACCGGGGGGCACAGTTCTCTAAGATGGAGGGGACAATACCGCACCACATCCCCCTTCCGTTCCCTTAGATGCCATCGCCCGAAGCCAAAGATCCTTCTCGATTTCCCGCCGGTCGTCCCCGCCGTTTCCGTGCCACCGTGCACGGGACCATCTTCGCGGGGCGGGAGCGGCACCTCCCCGAACTCCAGCCCGGCGATCCCCTGGCCCTGATCCCCGATCCCCCGGGACAGGAAGAACCGGATGTCTGGGTCCACCTCGCCTCCGGAGAACCGCTGGGGCACCTGCCTTCCGAGATCGGCGCGTGGTTGGCGCCCTGGCTCTTGGGGGGTGGGGGCGCAACGGCGGAGGTGGTGAGGGCCTCGGGCCCGGAAGTGCCCAGTTGGCGGCGCCTCCTCCTGGAGGTGCGTTGCCGCTGAGGTGGGCGGTCGACGACGTCCGCTCGCTGGGGCGTCGTCGAAGGCTTCAGAAGCTGGCGACCTGGAGGGAGCCGAGGGAGGGCATCCGGATTGCTTCCCTGGTCCAGAAGGGCTCGGCGTAGGGGGCGCGGATGAGGGAGCCGTAGTGGGCAAGTTGGGCCCGGACCTGCTCCTCCATGGGGCGATCACCCCCGGGGAAGAGTTCACCGGCGCCGGTGGCTCCTTCCCATTGGGAGCGGAACCGCCGCATGGCCTCCAGACGCCGTTCCATCTGCTCGGACACATCCACCAGGAAAGTGGGTTCGGGGGCTCGTTCCCGGAACGCCAGGGCATGGATGATCTTGAAGGGTCGATGGGGCTCCCCATCCACCTCAGGGGCGTTACGGAGACCCGCCAGGAAGGATGCATCCACCACCAGGGCTGCCGCTTCCCTGTGATCCGGGTGGCGACCTTCCAACCAGTGGGTCACCACCACCTTGGGGCGCAGTCGCCGGATCAGGGACGCCACCTGCCGGCGCATGGGAAGGGCATTGACCAGGCCACCGTCGGGAAGCCCGGCATTCTCACGGAAGGATGCTCCCAGCACTCGGGCCGCCTCCTGAGCCTCCCTGGCTCGGATCTCCGGCGTGCCCCGGGATCCCGTCTCTCCGGCGGTGAGGTCCAGGATCCCGACACTCTCCCCTCGATCCACGGAGGCTGCCAGAGCTCCCCCCACCAGAAGCTCAGCATCGTCCGGGTGGGCAAAGACGGCGAGGACATCAACGAGTGCGGTCATGGGGTGCTTGTCGCTCCGGTGCTTCGGTTTATCAGGGGAGTTGCTGGCGCTCGGCCACGTACCCTCCTGCCGCGTGCTCCAGGCGGAGAACGCGATTTGCGCTATCGACCCAGAGGTCTCGGGTTTCGCCGCGCCCCTCCAGTCGAAGGTGGCGGGCGTTCACCGTTGTACCGCCGATCTGGATCTGGTCCGTCCCCACCACCGATACCTGGAGTTCGAACTGGGTGCCCTCACGAGGAATGAGCACCGGGATCTGAGCCCCCTCCTCCCCTGCTCGCGATGAGATGAAGTAGTACTGATGGGCTACGCCAGTATCCAGTAGGACAGTGCCCGGGGTGGCCCGATACTCCCGCTCCTGTTCACCCCGCTCCGATCTCACACTGGTACGAAACCGGCGATCTCCCAGCGTCACGTAGATCTCTTCCTGCCGGTGCCCTGAGATCCTGATCTGGTATGCCGAGACTTCCATCCCTTCTCCGGCTGCCTGAAGCGCCGGCCGGAGGTCCAGACGGCCCTCCGGTAGCTCCATCTGGATCTCCGCCGTGGCAATGATCTGGGCCTGCGCGCCCTCACCGGACTGCCGGATAGCGAACGTCTCGGACCCGGCCTCCCTCCCGTCCAGGTAGAGAGTGAAGGTGCCCTCATCCACCGTGACCCCCTGGGCCGCCAGCGGCGAAGGGAAGGCGGGGAACGACAACCAGATGAGCGCCGTCAGGGCCACAAAGGCTGAGCCGAAGCGGGCCCGGCGGCCCCGGGACTGGGCGGGTTTCGGTGAGCTCTGGGACATGGACCCCCCTGGGCGTCCGGTAGGAGTAGGGCAGCGCATCCTGGAGATGGCTCACCAAGAGGCGAGGGTGCCGTGGGATCCGGGCCAGCCTCCAACGCACGTGCCGGAGACCTCCGGACCACTTCCCCATTCTACTCACTTGTCGGGTGAAGCGGTCCCCTGTTCCGACGCTGAGCTCGCGATTTCAGTTGGGCGGGAGGGTCCGTTATCCATGGGAGGACCGTGGGAGCTTGTTCCAGAGTGCTGTTGGGGGGGCGGTCATCTGGGGCCGTTACCGTTGAGGGGGGGGAGGCCAGGCCATCAATGGCCCCAGCCGCACAAACAGCTCCGGCCCTCCCA
>SL_5KL_010_SEDDRAFT_10002072_pt1 | contig 11496 bp, 6 predicted proteins | sample SodLakKL_010_SED_FD_9118 | JGI IMG/M metagenome (IMG submission 9118)
CGTTGAGGTGTAGGTGAGGTGGTCATCGAGCCCCTCCATGTCCCGGAGCCCCAGGAAGTCGATGCTGTACTGTCGGCCTCCGTTGGCGAGTCCAGTGCTGGTGAAGATGATGTGGACGTCTGCGTCGGCGCGATCACGCACCCAGTTGACGAACTCGATCTCGGTGCGGAAGTGGTCGAAGGAGCAATCCCGCCCCACCTGACAATCCAGGAACACCCGGGGCTGACCTGCCCCAAGGGTACGCTCCGTGGAGAAGAGTTGGGCCTCGAGACCCGGTTGAGCCAGCGGTGCCAAGACCAGAAGGAGCAGAATTCCCAAGAAGGGGGGAAGACTGCCAGGGATAGACCACATGAGGCGCCACGGAGCCGACGACCTACCGACCGAGAAGGGGTAGAAGGGTAGAGTCTGGCTCCGGAAATCCATTGATCTTCCTCGGTCTTCTGGCTCGATGTTCTGACAAGCGGACAGGGGATTCACCCCTTTCTCGCCCCTGTCCCGGTCATCTCGGCTTATGGAGCGCACCGTCGCAAGATTCGTGCTGCCCGCCAAGGGTCCACTCTGGACCCATTATCGGCTCCTGAAACGGTGATTTAGAGGTAGATGCTATCGACCCCAAGTACGTTAGGCCATACCCGGTTCAGGATCCGCAGATCCGGGAGTCTGGCGACGGACCGGACCCGCGCCCTCACCGCTCCGCCGCAGAATCGGAACCGCCTCCTCCGCCACCTCTCCCGACCCTGGCGTACCCCGATCCGGAGAGGTGTCCTTCGGGGGCACCGGGCTGCCGCTCCCCGTCTGATCCTCCGAGCTGCCTGCACCGTATCCCTCGGATGGGTAAGAAACCACCGATTCCCCGTGGGAAGGGTGCAGATAATGGCGCCGGAACCAGTCGGTGACGTCATCCACCACCGAGTACATGGTGGGTACGACCACCAGGGTCAGGAAGGTAGCGAAGATGATCCCCACGATGACCGCCACGGCCATGGGACTCCACCACGCAGCCTGCTCGCCGCCCCAGTAGAGCTCCGGGGAGAGACTCCCGTACAGGCCGAAGAAATTGAAGTTCAGGCCGATGGCCAGGGGAACGAGGCCCAGGGCCGTGGTGACTGCGGTCAAAACCACTGGCCGGAAACGGGTGACCCCGCCCTGGATCAGCGCCTCCCTACGCCCCATGCCGTCCCGTTCCCGGAGGATGTCGATGTAGTCAATGAGAACGATGGCATTGTTCACCACGATCCCAGCCAGGGAGATGATGCCCACACCGGTCATGATGATGACGAAGGGCATCTGGAACACCATGAGGCCAAGGAACACGCCCACCGTTGACATGATGACCGAGGTCAAGATGATCAGCGGCTTCACCACCGAGTTGAACTGGCTGATGAGGATGAAGGCAATCAGGGCCAGGGCGATGAGGAAGGCGGTGGTGAGGAATTCCTGGGCCTCCCCCTGGTCCTCGAGCTGGCCGGTGAACCGCATCTGATAACCGGGAGGCAACTCCTGGGCCTGGAAGTCCGCCAGGGTGGCCATGACCTCCTGGAGAACCGCATTGGAGTTGAATCCAGCCCGGACGTCCGACGAGATGGTGGCCATCCGGTCCATGTCCTTCCTGCGGATCGACCCGAGCCCCTCTCCCACCTGCCAGTCGGCCACCGAGAGGAGGGGAATCTGGTCTCCGCTCTCCGTCACCACCGTTAGGTTCTCCAGCGCCGAGAGCTCGCCCCGGTGGGTCTCTGCCAGGCGCACCACAATGTCGAACTCGTCGTTCCCTGTTCGGAATTTGGCGGCCTCCACCCCCTGGATGGCGCCGCGAATGGCGCTCCCCACCTCGGCGGTGGAGAGCCCGAAGAGTGCGGCGCGCTCCCGGTCCACGAAGACGGACAACTCCGGACGGGCCTCATCCAGGTCGCTCCCAAGCCCTACAAGGCGGTCGATCACCGGGCTCCCCCTGAGAATGCCCAGTACCCGGTCCGAGAGGGCCTTCAGCACTGCAGCGTCGTCTCCGGTGATCTCCAGATTCACCGGCGGCCCTCCCGGAGGACCCATATCCGGGGCCTCAGCGCGCACTTCTGCGCCGGCCAGATCCGCCCCGAGTCGCTCCTGGATCAACGACAGGGTGCGGAAAGAATCCTGACCCCGGTACTGATAGTCCACCATGGAGAGGGTGATGCGTGCCTCATTCTCGGCGCTGGCCCCTCCCTGGAACATGAAGCCTCCCCCGCTCCCCACCGTGGCCACCAACGACTCCACATCCTCGTATCCTGGGATGGCCTTGAGCTCCTCCTCCAGGCGAAGGCTGAGACGGTCCGTCACCGCGGCACGGGTTCCCACCGGGGCCTCCACATCCACCAGGATCTGCGAAGGAGGGATTCCTTCGGGGAAGAACTCCACCCCGTGGTTGAAGGGGATGAAGAGGAGGAAGGTGCCGACGAAGGCGCCTCCCGTGAGCCCCAGGACGGCGGCACGGTGACTCAGCGACCAACGGAGCGTTCCCCGGTAGCGATCCATGACCCACGGGAGGAGACGGTCCTGGAAGACGCGCCCCACCCGATCCAGCACCAGACGGTGGAAGAGGACGACCAGGGCGGCCGTGGCCAGGAGCAGGACCGCCGTCAGCGGATTGACCGCGGTCACGCCCAGGATCAGGAGCCCGGCTCCCGCCAGCAGCGTCCACCTGGCCGTGCGGGTGAAGCCGGGCCCGGGATCCCCTTCCACTCGCATGAAGAGGGCGCAGAAGGTGGGGAGGATCACCAGCGCCACGAAGAGGGAGCTGGAGAGGGTCACAATGAGGGTCAGGGGGAGGAACTTCATGAATTCCCCCGTCACATCAGGCCAGAACATGAGGGGGAGGAAGGCGCCCAGGGTGGTGGCCGTGGCGGCGATGACCGGGAGGGCCACCTCCCCCGTGGCCTTCCGGGCAGCCCCCGCCGAACTCCACCCCTCCTCCATGTAGCGGTAGATGTTTTCCACAATGACGATGGCGTTATCCACCAACATCCCAAGCGCCAGGATGAGGGCGAAGAGGACCACCATGTTCATGGTGATCCCCAGAACCGCCAGCACCATGAAGGAGAGGAGCATGGAGGTGGGGATGGCCAGCGCCACGAAGACGGACGTGCGCACCCCCAGGAAGAACAGGAGGACGGCCACAATGAGGATCAGACCGGAGATGATGCTGTTCTCCAGGGAGTTCACCATCTCGGCGATATCCCGGGACTGGTCCCCGGTGATGGAGACGGTGGTGGAGGGCGGGAAGCGGGGCTCCATGGCGGCGATGGCCGCCTTCACCGCCTCGGCCGTCTCGATGATGTTCTCGCCCGCCCGCTTGACGATGCTCAAGGTCACCACCGGGACCCCGTTCAGGCGGGCATAGGAGGTCCGGTCCGCGAAACCGAACTCCACCTGGGCCAGGTCCCGGATGTAGACGGGCCGCCCATCGAAGGTCCCCACTACCAGCTCCCCGATGATGTTCGGATCCACGAATTCGCCGTCGACCCGCACCAGGTAGTTCACCGGACCCACCTCGATGGACCCGCCGGGGATGTTCACATTCTCGTTGCGGATGGCGTCCACCACGTCATCCAGCGAGACGCCGTGGAACTGGAGCCGGGGTAGGTCCACATCCACCCGCACCTCGCGCTCCAGACCTCCCTGGAGATCCACCCGGAGGATCTGGGGAATCTGCTCGAGCCGGTCCTGCAGCTCCTCGCCAATCTCCTTCAGGCGAACCAGGCCGTACTCGCCGGCCAGATTCACCTGCATGATGGGCATCTCGGAGATGTCGATCTCCACGATGCTCGGGTCCTCAGCGTCGGAAGGGAGGTTGGGACGGGCCAGATCCACCTTCTCCCGCACCCGCTGGAGCGCCTCGTCCATGTCCACCGAGGTGGAGAATTCCACCGTGATGGACGAATAGCCCTCGGTGGAGGTGGAGGTCATCTCCCGCACATCGGAGATGGTGTTCAGCTCCTCCTCCAGGGGACGGGTCACCAGCGTCTCGATGTCCGCGGGCGACACCCCCGGGTAGACCGTGTTAACCACCAGGAGGGGGATGGCGATCTGGGGCGAGCTCTCCTTCGGGATGTTCAGGTAGGCCAGGAGGCCCCCCACCGAGATGAATAGGAAGAGGACCACCACCGATGTCCGGTGGGCAATGGCGAAGCTGGTGAGGCGGAATTCCTTGAAGCGAGCAAGGAAGGTGGGATCGTGCTCAGGGACCCTGGGCCGCCTCGGAGGAACCTGATGCCCGCGCTGTCCCTCTTCCGTCCCGTCGCGTCCGTCACCCCCCAGGCTGTCCTGGTGCCCACCGCGTTCCTCGCGTCCGTCAGCCATCGGTGCTCTCCGCCGGCACGGCACGGCCATTCATCGCGGCACTCCCACCCGTTTCCTCTGGGGACTCCACAACCCGGACCCGGTCGCCGTGGGCCACCTGCTGCTGGCCCACCACGATGAGGCGGTCGCCGCTCTCGAGCCCCTCCTCCACCACCACCAGGTTCCGCTGCCCCCCACCGAGCCGGAGGTGACGCCGCTCGGCGAAGGTCTCGCCCTCCCGGTCCACGGCCACGAAGGCCACGAACCCTTCCTCCACCCGGATCAGGGCGTCCTGGGGGACCACCACGGCGGACTCCAGCTCCCGACGCACCAGTTCCAGGTTGGCCACCATCTCGGGCTTGACCCGCTGCCCCGGGTTCCGGATCACCGTCTCCACCGGAAAGGTCCGGTTGCGGGGGTTCACCGTGACCCCGGAAAAGCTGAGGGTTCCCTCGTAGACGTCGCCCCTGAGGGGATCGAAGGTGACCCGAACGGCGGTTCCCCGATCGATCTCGGCTGCAAATCGCTCCGGGACGCCGCCGGTGACCTTGATGGGGTCCACCTCCACGATCCGGAAGGTGGGAGTCCCGGAGCTCACCATGCTTCCCACCTCCACCTCCCTGGACTCGACGACTCCATTGAAGGGAGCCCGGATCACCGTTCGGGCCAGACGCTCTTCCAGAGTCCGGGCTCCGGCCTCCGCCTGCTCGGCGCCGTACCGGGCCTCCAGGTAAGCCAGTTCGTTCCCGACGCCATCGTCCTCGAAGAGCGTGCGTCGGCGCTCCCACGTCTCCTGGGCCAACCGGGCCCGGGCACGAGCCTCCGCGACTTGATTCCGGAGGAGGGCATCATCGATACGTGCCAGGGCCTGACCGGTCTCCACCGCCGTGCCCTTCTCCACCAGAATCTCCCGGATGAGACCGGATTCCTCGGCGGAAACCACCACATCCCGATTCGCCTGCACCGTTCCCGTGATCCGGACCACCTCGGTGAAGGGACCGCGCTCGAGGATCACGGTCTCCACATTGATGACCCGGGTCAGTTGCGGTTGTCCCTCCACCTCCTGTTCACCAGCCCGGGCGTCACCGCCACATGCGGTGAGGAGAAGTGGCGAAAGGACCACACCGACCAAAGCCATACGGCGACTTTGCCCCCCCCCATCGCTCCCGGGATGGGTCATGGCCTTGCGGATCCTTCCGAGGACAACACTACCACGGACGCCGGAGCGGCTGCCGGGATTTGCAACGGGTACGATGTGGTTCATGACAGCTCCCTCAATGCGGGGATCTCCCCCACCAGTTCATCCAGACGGGCCCTGGCCCGGAGATAGTCGAATACCGCTTCGGCGTAGTTGAACTCACTCTCCCGGAGGGCCACCTCGGCGTCCGTGAGCTGCAGGCGCCCCACGAGCCCTTCCCTGAACTCGGCGGAGGCGATCTCAAATCCGCGGGTGGCCTGCATCACAGCCAGCCGCTGGGCACGGGCCCGAAGGAGAGCCTCCTCCACATCGTCCAGCACATTCTTCAGGTCGTCCCGGAGCCGGTCCNGGGCCGTCTCAGCGCGGAGACGGGAGGCCCGGAGCGCCACCTGCCTCTGGTCGACCCGCGCGGTGCGCTGAAAACCGGTGAAGACCGGAATGCTCACTTGGATACCCAGGAGGCGGCCGTACCCGCGCTGAGCGGACGAGCCGAAGAAGTCCAGCCCTCCATCCTGCTGCGCCTGCACCTGGTAGGTGCCGAAAAGAGAGACCCGGGGAAGGAAGTCCGCCTGCTCGGCTCGGAGTTCGGCCAGCTTCAACTCCTGGTCCAGCTCCGCCTGGAGGAGTGTGGAGTTGCTGGTGGAGGCCCGGTCCAGGAGGGCATCCATGACGGTGGGATCCCGGGGCGCGGGAGCCGCTTCCCCCGGATGGACCCCCATGAGTTCAAGAAGACGCCGGTTGGCCGGATCGTTGGCGGCGGGATCATCCGGATCCAGCCGGGAGAGGGCTCCCTCCGGCCGGAGTCTCGTGCCTTCCGGGAGATCCAGCTCCGTCACCAACTCCCGCTCCACTCGGAGAGCGGCGTTTGCGGCGCGCCGGAGTTGGGGCGTGAGGTTGGCCAACTCCACCTCCAGCCGCAGAACATCGAACTCCGATGCCAGGCCGGATCTCTGGAGTGCCCGGGTCTCATCCAGGGACTCCACCACCCGTTCCAGGGAACGTTGGATCAGCCGGGCCTGCTCCTCGGCCATGAGGAGCTCGTAGTAGGTAGTCCTGACCCTGGTCACTACCTCCTGGACCGTTCCCCTGAGTTGCTCATCCTGGAGGGAGCGGAAGCGGGAGGCGGCTCCGACCCCGATGAAGGCCTGGGCCTCGAAGAGGGGTTGTTCGAGGGAGAGGGTGGAGCTCCACACGTTGTCCAACCCGAAGGAGACCGGAACCAACTCTCCCGGGTCAGCGGATGGTTCGAAGAAGACCCGGGGGAGGAAGCTCACCGGCGGCGAGATGTTCCGGGTGAGCCTCCCGGAGAGGTCGATCCGGGGGTACACGTTGCTCCAGGCCTCGGTCACCACCCCTCCAGCCTCCTCCACCTGCAGCCGGGCCTCCCGGATGTCCCGATTCCGGTCCAGCGCCAGCACCAGGGCCCCCTCCAAGGAAAGGGGGCGTAGGTCGGCCCCCTCAAGGTCCAGGAGTTCGTCCAGGGAGGTGGGGATCGGGAGCGCCCGAAGGGTATCCCGGCTCACGGGTTCAGCCTCCCGCACCGGCGCAGACGCCCCCTGGAGCCGATCATCGGACCAGCCCTCGGGAATGCCCTGTCCCTGGGCAACGCCGTGTACGGGAATGACCATGGTCATCACTAGGATGATGAGCCCATACGTGAAGACGGTCCCTGCCCCGGCCGGGCGGCCGGAGGGGTAGGATGCGAAATCAGATGTCATAGTGAATCGGTCTCAGTCCCAGGCAGCGATAGCTGGGGCTCATCCATGGATCCGTGGAGATGGTGTTCCAGGTGGGCAGCCAACTCCGGGCTCCCCAGGCCCCGCAGGATGCGGGCGAAGGAGTCGCTGTAGAGTCTCCGGAACTGGGGCTCGGGGAGATCCAGGAGTCCCCGCAGGTAGAGGGAGAGAAGGCCATGGGCCTGGGCCCAGAGGACCATCCCCACCCCGTCGGGGTCATCGGCGCGAAGCACGCCGCCCTCCATGCACTCCCGAACCCGGTCATCCCAGAATCGGTTCACTGCGGCGGACCGTTCCTCCAGCTCCTCGGGGAGCTCCGACAGCCCCAGGTGCTCGGCAAAGGTGTGCATGATCTGGTAGTACCGCGGATGATCCAGGGCGAACGCCAGGTAGGCCTCCCCGGCAGCGGCGAATCGTTCCCGGGGAGTTGGGGCGGAAAGGGAGCGGTAGAGGTACCGACCCAGGACAGAGTGGGCTTCGCTCACCACCTGAAGGAGGAGTTCTTCCCGATTCTCGAAGTGACGGTAGATGGCAGGGGCCGTGACCCCCACCTGCCGTGCGAGCTTCCGCATGGAGAACCCTTCGACCCCAGCCTCCAGGAATAGGTCGCAGGCGCAACCCAGGATCCGCTCTCGTTGCTCAGTCATGGTTGAGACAGTAAACAGCGTTAACTAACAGGTCAAGTGTCTTCGCCTGAGTTGAGGGAAAACGTCGCTCCGAAGAGTCAGATCAGGTGCCCACGTTCGAAGAAGACGATAACACCGTTCACTTAAGCTAGCGGCAGGGTTCTTGGCGAGGTCCCACCTCGCTACCTGGATTTGAGCAACGGACCCGGTCTCCCACTCCGGGCCGGTCGCTCGCGCCCCACCCACCAGGTGGACAGGACGATGATGAGGGCTCCCACGACCGTCCACAGGTCTGGAAGCTCGGAGAAGAGGAGGAGTCCCCAGATCCCGGCGAAGACGATCTGCAGATAGGCCACCGCCATGGCCCGACCGGCACGCTCCTCCCGGAGCCCCAGGGTCAGGAAGAGCTGGCCCAGGTGAGTGGTGACCCCCACCCCCAGCAGGAGGAGCCAATCCGTCCCCCTGGGAAGTACGAAGTCCATGGCCACGAAAGGGGCAGAACCCACCGTGCTCACCAGGGCGAACCACCAGACGATGACCACCGGATGTTCCCGGTGCCCGGAGCCGTCCTGGCCGCCTCGCCCCAGAAAGCGCACCGTCACGTAGGCGGCGGCGCTGAAGACGGCGCCCACCAGGGCCACCCCCGCGGGGATCAGGGGAAGCCCCGAGAGTTCACCCCCCACTAGAAATCCCGGGCGCACCATGACGATGACCCCGGTCATGGCCACTAGGGCCAGACCAACTTCCCGGCGCCGGAGTCCTTCCCCGATGGCCACGGCGGCGAAAATGGCCGTGAAGACCGGGTTCGTGTACTGGATCACCGTCACGTCGGCCAGGGGAAGCCTGATGACGGCATAGTAGAAAGAGGTGAGGGCGATGAACCCGAAGACGCCCCGGAGTAGGAGAAGGCCACGACGATGCCCCCGGACCGGCACACCAGCACGGCGGAGCATGACCCAGGCGATGGCCAGGACCACCACGGAGCGCGCCAGGACGATCTCCATTGTGGGTAGGCGAGTCCCGGTGATCTTCACCAGGGCGCTCATGAGTGCAAAGAAGAAGGCTCCGGCAGCCATATACCGGAGCCCCCTGGACAGGCCGAGCCCCCTGGAATCAACCATCCCGGCGCTGCTCACCCTCCCCGGTATCGGTGGCTCTGACCTGGTGGACGGCGTTCTGCCCGTGTCCGTCGGAGCCTGCCCCTGAACTCTCCGGCGATCCATCGGGTTCGACCCTGACCTCCAGGATCCGGTGCCCCTCCAGAAGTGCGTCCATCACCTCCACGCCCTCTTCCACCCATCCGAAGGCGGTGTAGCCTCCATCCAAGTGGGGTTGCCTCCCGTGGGTGAAGAAGAACTGGGATCCCTCCGTGTCCTTCCCCGACGAAGCCATGCCTACCACCCCTCTCTGGAATGGCACGGTGGTGAACTCGCTGCGAATGGTGAAACCGGCGAACCCGGAACCGTCTCCCTGGACGTAGTCTCCCCCCTGGGCCACGAAGCCGGGGATCACCCGGTGGAAGGGAACCCCCTCAAGAGCCCCTGATTCAGCGAGGCGGGTGAGGGACAGCACCGTGAGGGGAGCCTGGGAGGGGAGCAACCGGATCCGCAGATCCCCGGCGTCTGTTCGCAACCAGAGACGCGGCTCCGGCCCCAGCGCCTGAAGCCGGCCCCAATCCACCTGGGACTCCGGTTGCGGGGGATCGGTCCCCGGCGGGCGCTCTCCCGTGAGACGTTCAAGGGCAAAGCCGGCGGTAGCGCGGACATACGGATCGGGATCGTCCAGAAGGCCCTGCAGGTCCGTCACAACCTCTCCCACCTCCAGGGCGGCAAGGAGCTGGATGACCTCGGTCAGTACGGCCCCACGGGCCGGCTCCGGTGCCATGGCGAGTCTCATCCGAGCCGCAGGTAGGATCGCCTCCCCGCCGCTCATTCCATGGAAGACCCGGGACGACAGGGCCGTCGCCGCCTTCTGAGCCTCCAGGGCAGAGCCCGATTCCAGGGCGGCCAGGAGCGCCCCCAGGATGAACCGCATGGTTTCCTCGTCCATGGAGACCCCCTGCCAACGGGTCCCCAGAAGCGAGAGCGCTCTTGCCCGCACCCGCGCATCCCGGTGGTCCAACGATTCAAGGAGGAAGGCTGTGGCCTCGTCGCTGGGAGATGCGCCGATCAGCCCCACGGCGCGAACGCCGGCCCGGTCGTCCCGTGCCGACACGCGCCGAGCCCACTGCAGAGCCACCTCCAGATCCGGCTCCCCGAGCCAGAACTCCACGAGGGGTACGTGAGCCCGCCACCGCTCCACAGGGCCTCGCAGCAGTTCGTTCTCTATCCGTTCCAACACAGGCCCTGGGAGACTCCCTCCCTCGGCCAGCGCCTGGGCCGCCGCCACCGCCACGTGAGGGGACGGATCGCCGGTGATGGCCTCCAAAAGGTTGGATCGGACGCCGTCCGCCTCCAGAAGCGTTGGATTCCCCAGAGCACGGGCGGCCGCCACCCGGATCCGCCAGTCCTCCCCTCCTCGCAACCACCCCAGCAGGCGCCCCACGTCCGCCCAGTCCCGCAGTTGGCCCACCCCCAGAGTCAGCTGGATCGCAGCCGGATCATCCCGATCCAGGGCGTCCAACGCCTGCCGTACCCGATCCCGCTGCGCTGCCCATCCCTCCGGCGTGGTACTACGGCCAATCAGGTAGGCACCGGCCTTGCGAACCGAGGGGGAAGGGTGAAAGAGGGCATCCACCACTTCATCCACAAGCCCTGGGACGAATACTCCAGCAACGCCCATGCGGGAGAGGGCCAGGATCCGGGCAGCCTCTTCCCATTCATCCGTGGTGACCATGGTCACCACATCATCGGCCTGGCCCCGGGCCGCCCTCTTCCCCAGCGCCTCAAGGAGGCGGATTCTCACATCCGGATCCACTTCCGTCTCCAGCGCCACCATAAGGCTTCTCCCCCCATCGGGGAGGCTGACCTGTCCCAGGGCAAAGGCGGCCATGGCTCGGACCTGGGAGTCTGGATCGTGGAGGAGGCGCTGGAGTTGTGGCACCGCTTCCTGATCCTGCACTGAGGCCAGAGCCAGAGCCGCTCGGGCTCGGATTTCTGGAAGGTCCGACGAAAGGGCTTCCCGCAGAGGGGAAGGATCCCGCCGGAGTTGGGCCTCCACGACTTCCTGCACCGCCCGATCTTCCCACGGCAGGGTGAGAACCGGGATGTGGGGGGGCGGGGCTGGCGGAAAGCCCCCGGAAGGAGTTCCGTCGCCGCACCCCGACAGGGCCAGGAGTGCAGCGATCCACATCACCAAGATTCTGACCATGGTCACTCCCACTGAATGTGAACTCTCTACCGGGCCTTCGGACGGGAAGCCGTTCCCGGACTCAGGGCTGGAAGTTTCGCTCGGACTCACCGGGACCTCAATGCCAAAACCACCCCGATGAGGGCGACGCTCAGAAGAAGCCGCCACGCCGAGATGGCCAGGGCCGGGGCATCGCTGAAGCGCACCAGGGGCCCGGCCCAACTGAAGGCCGTCACCGCCACCAGCAGAACGATCACCGGCGAAACCGGCGGGGCGGGGCGGGGGGCCACCACCGGGTCCGGGGAAGTGTCGGGTGGAGTGGGTTTGGGTTGCATCC
>SL_5KL_010_SEDDRAFT_10002073_pt1 | contig 11495 bp, 8 predicted proteins | sample SodLakKL_010_SED_FD_9118 | JGI IMG/M metagenome (IMG submission 9118)
CCCTCGGATAAAAGGGTTGTATGAACAGGGTATTTTCCCCCTTCTCCCCTTTCTACGGTTATAAAATCAAAACCAACAAGGCTAACCTTTTTTTCCACAATTAATTCTGCCGCATCGGCTGTAAATGCTGGGTGTAATTTTGGGAATTCTGCTTTTTTTATTAGCTTCCAACCCCCTGTTTTACAAATAATTCGGGTTACCCCCTCGCCAAGATGAGGATCCAAATCTTCAGCTGTGATTATTTCCTTATTTCCAAAATCAATTACCCGAACGGGCCCGTAATAAATTTCCAGGGGCATTTCATCGATTGCTTTTCCCCCTTCGATAAAATGAGCAGGAGCATCAAGGTGAGTCCCACTGTGGGAGCTCATTTCAATCCTNNTAAGGTTACAAATTTCCCCTTTATCAAGAGATTTTAATTTTTCACTGGAAAAGGGGGTATCTCCTGGAAATGTAAGACTATCAAAAGAGAGGGACATGGAAATATCTATTAGCCTCATTTTATTACTCCTTTGCAATCAGTTTTTTTATAAAAAAATAACTCCCAAAAGGGAGAAAAAATGGTGCACCCTCCCTGACTTGAACAGGGGACCTCCTGCATGTCAAGCAGGCACTCTGACCAACTGAGCTAAGGGTGCACGCCTTTCTAAACTTGGCATTATTATTATAATATATTTACCCAGGTATGTAAACCCAAAATTTGTAGAATTTTAATCCTCAACCCCCCCAAAAGTAACTTCCCTTCCAAATTTATATCTGNCCATTTGAAAAAACTGGAATAATTTTCTTGACCGGGGGTTTTTTCGCCGTTATAATCAAAATATAAAAGATCAAAGGAGGTTTCTATGTATATATTTTTAGGTTGGTTAAACCTGGTGCTCTTAGTTATTGCCTCCCTTCTTTTTGTTGTCCGGCGAATTTTCAAAAACCTGAGTAACAAAAAAAGCCCCTTTGCCCTATTTCTCCGCAAAATAATGCCTACACTTCAGAAAATCCACCCAATTATTGGTTTTAGTTTTATTGTCATTGGAATTATCCACGGGTACCTGGCTCTTGGAGTTATTGTTCTACATACAGGGCTTTTGGTTTGGTTAACAGCCGTGATAATGGGAACCATTGTAGGGGTTGGCAAGGCCTTTAAAATAAAACAACAAACCTGGCTAAAATTCCACCGCCCCCTTGCTGTTTTGCTCTGGGCATTATTCCTGCTCCATTATTTTAACCCCTGGTTAATTTAAAACAAACTCCCGGGTTCTCCCGGGAGTTTGATATTTTCTATTCAATTTCTATATTAAAGGCTGCTCGGTTGGAGTGCCTGGTTCTAATATTTTGCGATGAATTGTGGTAGGCAAGGATAACTCCTACTGTGTCTCCCGAGTTCAAGCCGGCAAGGATAAAATCCTCATCCTCAGGAAAGCTCAGGGGATAGGAGAATTCAAGTATTACATAATCATCGCCCCGTCCAACAAAAAATTCTTCGACAGCAGGGTTGTCAACCTCAGAATGAGTCCTACCTACTGCAACATCATCCCTGATTAAACCCTCTTCATCATCAAAATATCCTAAAAACATATTGGATCCATGCATTCCACCGCCGGGTTGGGTAAAGCCAATAGCAACCCAGCCCTCCGTTTTTACCCTGAGGTGAACATACATCATTTCTCCATCGTGAGCCAGGTAAAGTAAAAAAGGATCACGTTCCCAGGGATCCATTGGATAACCTTCAAATTCTCCATTGATTTCAATTGGATCCTCTACCTGCCCCATGACCACTAACTGATCAGCCAGTGCTCCACCATTAATGGTCAATAACAAAAGCAAAAGCAAGGAAAAAATTTTTCCCAACCGGATCACCCCTTTCTTTCATTCTTAAAGGTAATAATATTCCTTCTCGATTAAAAGAATTTTTCCTTTAATTTTTCTTTGCCATCTTATTTCAGTTTCCCTTGACGCTCCCCTTTTCCTCTTGTATAATAAAGATGGCTCTGGGGGGGCGGGGCGAGTAGCTCAGCTGGAAGAGCGCCTGGGTCACATCCAGGAGGCCACAGGTTCGAGTCCTGTTTCGCCCACCAGAAAAGCGGAAATAGCTCAGCTGGTAGAGCACAACCTTGCCAAGGTTGGGGTCGCGGGTTCGAATCCCGTTTTCCGCTCCAGGGTGGCGGCATAGCCAAGTGGCTAAGGCGGAGGACTGCAAATCCTCTATTCCCCAGTTCGAATCTGGGTGCCGCCTCCAAAATGCCGGGATGGCGGAATTGGCAGACGCATCGGACTTAAAATCCGGTGGGCATGACTTGCCCGTGCCGGTTCGAGCCCGGCTCCCGGCACCAAAGAATTTAAAGGTTCTCTAATTTAGAGAACCTTTTTTCTTTTGTTTTTATTTTCAAAAAACAATCCTATAGAAATCAAAACCCTACTTCAGAATCTCCCTCTTCATAATTGGGATCAACCAATAAAACCCTGTGATTTACTTCCAAAAACCTTTCCCCTTCCAGGAGAAAGTGCCCGACCAAAAGGTTTTCAAAAAACCAGGCTTGCCCCATATTAAGGTGGCGCATGGCTACCGCTCTACCCCATTCGTCGGGTTGATCTTTATAAAGCTCTACTCTCCAGTGCATTTGTTTGTCATGATAATCTCCGTAATGTGAAACAAGGACCTCTTCCAATTCACGAAATCTATCCAGATAAAGGGAGGTCTGGCTTAGGTTTTTTTCAACAAGCTCATAAGTTCCCTGGAATAAGCCGTAATCTCCATCAAAATAATAAGTTATCCTTACCTCGTGCCCAAATTCTTTCCCAAGATAAACAAGTTTATCCTCCTTTTGATCTAAAAGTTCCGAATCCTCATTATTTTCTTCTTGTTGATAAACCTGTTCAATCGTTACCCCCCACTCAAACTCCCGGAACCCCTGTCTATTATTTTCAGAAAAAACAGGGAACCCAATAAGGGTTATTATTACAAGAACCAAAAAAAGGCACTCTAATTTTTTCATTCTTTATCCCTCCTGTCTTAATTCTTAGTTCTAATTTTCCTTTAAATTCCCTGCTTTTTCTTTTCCAATAAAAAAACTATAACCTAATTAGCCCAGACCAAAAACAACCCCGTCAAAATTTTCTCCTTTTGACAGGGTTGGAAAAATTAATTCTTTTAAACTCTTTATGACGCTCCCTGGGTTTTCCCCATTATTAATTCTTCCCCTAAATTAACTCTCAGGTTATTAAGCAGATTGACCCCTTGTTACAGATAAAACATAATCTTCCACCTTAGATAATTGAACTGGCAGCTTTTTCATGGCCTCTTCCATATCTATAACATGGTTCCTTTGAGCAATCGAAGACATCAAACCTGCAAAACTCTTTTGGATTGGATCCGGCGCTGAATTCTTTTGTTCTTCCAAGCTTTCTGAGGGAATATTTGTTACTTTAAATTTCTCTCCTATTGAATCTTCAAATAATTTTATTACCTCCTTAGAAGAAAGAGCCACTGGCCCCCCAAGGGGAAGAATTGAGTTATAAACAGAAGCATTTTCAACAGATTTGGCAACAAATTTAGCAACATCTTTAAAGGAAATCCAGCTTACTTTATTGTCCCCTGAACCAAAAACCTGGACCTCTTTTCCAGGATAATTAAAGCCTACAGCAGGACTCAGCCAGACTTCCATAAAATAAAGAGGCTGTAGAATAGTGTAATTCATTCCGCTTTCCTGGATTTTCTTTTCAACCTGCCTTTTGGCCTGTTCTAGAGGGATATCTGGAGAAAGCTCGGGAAATGAGACAAAAATAAAATGTTCTATTCCTTCCTTTTTTGCAACATCAACCAGGGTAAGCTGCCCGTCTTGATCCACGGTTTGAATGCTGTCTCCCTCTTGTCTTGATAAAGTACATGAGGCTGTGGAAATTACTATCTGACAACCTTTACAGGCTTTTTGAATAGATTCTCTGTCCTTTAAATCACCATAAAAAATTTCTGCACCAATTTCTTTTAACCTTTTAATCTTCTCAGGATCCGAGGTTTTACGAACCAGAGCCCTTATTGTTTTTCCTTCTCCTACTAAAAGCTCACAAATCTCATTTCCAACCATTCCCGTTGAACCCACAATAAGAACCATCACACAGCCCTCCTTTTTCTTTAGCCTTAGAAGCAATAAAAGGCTATAAAACTCGGAATTATCACCCCCTAAAATCAAAAATAGTCTATTGGATAAAATAAATACTCTTCCCCAGTATAGAAAGGTTTTCTACAATAGGCAAAGAGCATTTATGAAAGAAAAGATGCCTTTAACTTTTAATCCAAAATAAATTATTCTATTATTCTAAATATTCTGTATACTTTTTCTTTTTCCTGCCCCATATCTTGTTAATTTTTGTGTTTTACTTCACCTTGTTTTTAGGGATTATTTTAAAAGCCAGGGAAAAGATTAAAGAACCGCTCATTACCGAGAAAAAAACCAGATAGGTGGAAGTTGATAATTTTTCAAAGAAAAGCAAAAACCAGGTAGAAGCAACAAAGAAAAACTGGGCCAAACGGACCCACCTGGCCTCCAAAGGAACTCCAAAGTCATCTTTTATTTTTTCCCTATCATTTACTACCCAAAATAAGCCTCCTCCAAAGATTAAAAGGGCAAAAAGAATTAAATAAGCGGGCCCTTTATTTAAGCTAAAAATGAAACCCCAAGAGGGAGGCCAAAGCCATAGGGTAGCCAAAAAAAGACCCAGGGAAAAAAGAGCATATTTCCCCAGAAAAGGATTCTTCCCATAACGGAAATAAGAAAAGCAAAGGACCACTGAAAATAGGAAAATATAAATACTGCTGCTCCTGGAAAAGAGAAGAAAAATTGTCAAACCAGTAACAACTAACAAATCTAAATAAGAGGGGTTTTTTCCACAAATTCTTGACATTAAACGGATTAATAAAAGCAACCAAAAAAGAACTGCAAGTTCAAGTCCATCAAAAAACCAAAACCCTAATAAGAAAATTCCTCCGGCAAAGAATGCTGAAAAATCATTTGCCGGATCAACTTCGCGACAAATTGCCCAGCAAAGGAAAAACCCTCCTGAAATTAATAAGCTTCTCCCTAATTCAAGATTTAAAGCCAGGGAAAAGAAAAAAACAACGAAAAATAAAATTACCAGCAAACGATTTGTTGGGTAAGTAAAATCAATTTTTCTTCCCAGGGTAAATTTTTGCATAAGTCCTCCCTCCCGTCTTTAAACATCTATTTTTTTTAAAAGATTTTCCTCTGTTTTCTTTTCCAAGAAATATTTCACCTTTTTTTACTGCTTTTTTATCAAGCTTAATTTAGACAACCGGACCCTTACCTTGCTCCGATCCAAAAAACCTTTTTAAAAGAGAATACAGGGAAAATAGCCCGTTTTTAAACTGGGAAAATTCCGAATATTTTTTCCCTATATTAATTTATTAATTCGTTGAAGGATTATTCCTGTTTAGGGTGAATTTTATAAAGATATTCTAAAAGGAGGAGTTTTTATGAAGCAAAAAGTACCTGTTTTGGCTTTTGTTTTAATCTGTTTAGTTTTCTTTTCCGCATCTACCCTCGCCAACAACGACACCCTGGTAATTTCTTCCCTTGGTGAGGCCCCGGGCCTTGATCCCAGAATGGAAACAGACGTTTATTCTTTTGAAAGAGTAAATGTAATTATGGAACCCCTTGTTGTTTTTAACTTTGACATGGAACTGGAACCAAGATTGGCAAACAGTTGGGCATTCAGTGATGATAACATGACAATTACCTTTAACCTTCGGGACGATGTAATCTGGCATGATGGGGAACCCTTCACCGCTCAAGATGTAAAATATACCTACCGCTGGATACTTGATCCGGATAGCCAGGCTCCAAACAGGGGCCTTTACACTGATATTGAGCGGATGGAAATTGAAGATGATTACACAATTCATTTCCATCTCACCCAGAGCAATGTTTTTTTAATCAATAACATTGCCCGGATGAATATTGTTCCTGAACATGCCGGGGAAAGATCAGATTTCCGGGTAAATCCTATTGGAACAGGCCCATACAGCTTTAGTAACTGGGTTAGAGACGAAAGGATGGAATTGGTTGCTTTCGATGATTATTGGGGCGGCCAGCCAATTATCCCTAATGTTGTTTTCAGGCCAATCCCCGAAAACTCAACCCGTCTTCTTGCTTTTGAGGCTGGTGAGGTTGATGTCTTCCGCGGAGGGATTGTTTCCCAGGAAATTCCCCGCCTGGAAGAAAACCCTGATTTTATCCTCCACAGGACACATGATGTAGGTTACAACTATATGGGAATGAATACCCTGGTTGAGCCCCTTGATAACGTAACCTTCCGCAGGGCTCTCGCCCATTTAATTAACCGGGAAGGAATTGTTGAAAGAATATATAATGGCGTTGGGTATCCCGGTGTTTCTCCAGTCCCTGCAGCCCTTCCCTGGTACAATGATGACGTTCGCCGTTATGATTATGATCTGGAAAGAAGTAGAGAACTCCTGGAGGAAGCAGGATATCCGGATGGCGGAGACGTTAGCCTGAGATTATTTGTCTGGGAAGCCCCTGATATGGTTCGGATAGCAGAAATTATTCAATTTGAAGCTTCCCGGGTTGGTGTAAGCATAGTTGTAAACGTAGAAGAGTGGGGAGCCTTCTTAAGCAGAATAACCGGCTCTGACGATTACGATCTCTACCTTTTGGGCTGGTCAGGACAGCTTGATCCAGACAGAGCCATGTTTAGACAATTTCACACTGACGGTTCTTTCAACGATGTAAATATTTCCAATGAGAGGCTGGACTACCTCCTGGAAAAAGGGCTTACCGTGCCTCCGGATTCCCAGGAATCTATTGATATTTACAGGGAAGCACAGGAGATTGTACTAGACCTCTGTGTCTATGCTTTCATTAATTATAGGGAAGAACTGGCTTTAAGCCACTCTTATATTGATGGAATGCAAGCCCATCCTTATAACGCAAACACCTGGATTAATATTCACCAGTTCACCAAAAACAAATAAAAAAATTCCCCCGCTTTTTAAGCGGGGGTTTTTTTATACAGAAATTTTCCGAAATTTGGCTTGAATAAATTGGTCCCATTTTTTTTCCTCAAGGGGCCGATCAAAGCTCCTAAATCCGGCAAGTTCAAAACCATGTTTTTTGGCCTTTTCCTGGACAAAAGTCAAATCCTTCAGGTTTAGATCCGTCCCCAGACTCATATTTCGGTATTTTTTTTCCAGGGCCATAATAAAGGTTTCTGACATACAGGCATAAGCAAGGCCCTTTTCAAATCCAAAACTCCATCCCCAATCCGGTTCCCCGGGAACTTTAATTACCCCACCATCAATTACAAGAACATCTGGCCGATTTTTTTCAACTTCACGGCTAACATTGGGAGGGCGAGAAAGATCAAGGACAACTGATCCTTCTTTTAGCATATCTGCGGTAATAAATTCCCCGAGAGAACTGGTAGCGATAACCGCCACATCAGATCCGGGAAGGCAATCCTGGCAGGATGAGGAAAGTTTAATTGGGCTTTTCCCAAGGTTTTGTGCCTCTTCTGTCCACTTAACAAATCGGGAAAGGGGTTCCCTTGAATGGGGGAGGTTTCTTTGCTCTAAAAGCCAGTCCCCAATTGATCCCGGGGGAAATATTTCTCCTTTTTCCAGCCTTTGAACAAGGTGCTTAATAATCCGAGCACAGCCCTTTAACAATCTTTTATAAGCTTTTTCCGGATGACGGGGATTTCCAATTAAATTCAACCCTCCAACTCTCCCGGCAAGGAGTAATGACGCCGCTCCCCCTATAGCCCCGGTAGCTCCAACTACACTTACCCGGGATTTTGCCAGGGGAAGATTAATTTTTTCGGAAACTTTTTCCACCGCATTTACGGCCGAAACAACGGTATAGCTGTTTCCGGTTGTAATGGGCACTCCCTCTTTCCTTAAATGCAGACCTCCCCGGCTAATAACCGAAGTATAGGCCCCAAGACCAACAATTTTTGCTCCTCGATCCCTGGCCATTGCAACACCTTTACGGACCTCTTCCAGGGCCTTCTCCCCAGTCATTGCCATTAACTCCTCTGCGGTTCTGGGGACAATAATAAAATCCCCTCTTGCCGTTTCTCCAGTTTCAGATTCAACCCGAGCCTCAGAAACCAGAAAAGGCTCAACAAGATCATTCCACCTTTGGGTTAGTTCGTTAATATCGGTATCCTCTAGAGTTTTTAAGCTTTGATCAAAGTCCCGATAATTTTCCACATCCAAAGGATGGGCAATAAAAGCCCATCTACCTTCATCAGCGCGGGAAATCAATGGTTTGCGAACAGGTTTTGCCATAATATTATTGGTTGCCGTTTTTTCATTTTTGGTAAGATGCTTTAAAATCTCAGCGGTATTTCCTTTATTTAACCTGCAGGACATTTTTTCTAATGCCTCAAGGGCAAAATCAATTTCTTCATCTGTTGCTGTTAAAGAGGGTTCTATTCTAATGACAGTATCGCCATTAAGAGTTGGGGCTACTCTAACTTTTTCCCGACATAATAAGTGGCTTGAAAGAACCGGAGTTATCATATCCTGGTCACCCATTATTCCGAGAAGAGTCTCAGGAAGGTTGAAGCGGGAAACTTTAAAATCAATACCCAAAAGAAAACCCTTTCCTCTTATTTCCTTTATTACACGTGGGTATTTTTCTTTTATTTTCTCCAGTCCTTCCTTAAAGCGGTGACCTTTCCTTTTTACTTCCTTCAGGATTTGTCCCTGGTTTTCTGTAAGGATATCCAGGACTTCCAGGCCAACCCTTGCTCCCAATGTGTTCCCGGCAAAAGTAGACGAATGCTTATTACCAAAATCATCAGTAAAAGCATCCCTTGTTGCCAAAACTGCTCCAATTGGGAAAAGGCCCCCACCCAGAGCTTTGGCCAGGGTAATAATATCAGGGTAAACCTCTTCTTCTTCTGATAAGAACAAGCACCCGGTTCGACCCAAACCAGTTTGGATTTCATCCATTATTAGCAAAGCACCATATTCATTGCAAACCTTTTTAGCTTCTTGGAGATAACCCGGAGGGGGCTCAACAATCCCACCCTCTCCCTGAATAGGTTCCAAGACAAGCGCGGCTATTTCTTCTCCTCTTTTGGAAAAAACCTCTCTTAATTCTTGGATATTTCCAAAGGAAACAAACCCAAAACCCTCTACCGGAGCAAAAAATGGAGACTGATAGGAATCCCGTCCTGTAGCAGATAAAGACCCCAGGGTTTTACCATGGAATCCTCCTTTGGTTGCAAGGATTCCCTTCCTTTTGGTTCTCGAACGAGCCATTTTAATTGCAGCTTCCACAGCCTCTGTTCCGCTATTAGTAAAAGTTACATTTTCTATCCCTTCAGGGGCCAGTTCAACAAGCTTGCGGGCCAGCTCTCCTGCCGCCCCCAAAAAAGAGGGTTGGGTAAGGCTTGGTTCCCTATTTTTTTCTACTTCCCGCAAAGCTTCCCATATTCTAGAAGGGTTGTACCCAAATGGCAGGGCCCCATAAGAGGCTACCATATCAAGATATTTGTTCCCTTCTTTATCGTAAAGCCAGCTTCCCTCTCCCCGGACAAAAGTTTTATCCATATTCAATGATGCAAGCAATTTACCCAGGGAAGGATTAATATGTTCTATAAACGGATGCACGGTTTCACCTCCAAAAGGAATATGTGCACAAACGGTGCACACCCCTATTACCAATGATACTAAAAAACACAAAAAAAAACAAGGTTAAAAACCCTGTTTTTAAAACCTTTTTCTCGGGAAAATTTACTCCCAAATCCTGGGAGCAACCCTTTTCCCAAAGGAATGATGGAGGTAAAACCCCTCTATTCTACCTTCTATTTCCCAAAATTCAACATGTGAAAAGAGCATATCCAGCTGGTACAAGTTTTCTTCCCGGGGGAGCAAAAGAATCGGTGGAAGTCCGGGTAATTGGAGATATAGCATATCCTTTTTAAAAATAACCCTGGCCTTCCCCGAAGTGGAATAATCATACTCCCCTACAAAGGGTTTTGCAAGTTCTTCTTCCAGGAAATATTCCTCCCCTGAGGTAAAAAGTTGATCAAAAGAAACCCCCAGATCTTTGCTTTCTATCCCTCGAGAATCAAAATATAGAACTAGCTTTTCTTCAAAACCTTTCTTCCCCACCATTTCCTTTTTCATTATGTCAATTTCCCAGATTTGAGAATAATCGCCGTTGAAAGCAACCTGAACTACTTTTTCCCTGGGAAAAAAGAGCATTGAAACCCTTGTTGTCGCCTGCCGAGAAGCTTCAAGAAGATTCCATCCATCCTCAGGGTCAAATTGGCCGGTTCTTGTAATAATTTTTTCCTCCATAATCCTATAGCGAGGGCAGGGTTCACTTCCCAGTTGGTACCGATTTTTATGGAAATTTGTCATCAGGCTATAATCGCCCTGGTTTCTCAAAATAACTGTTTCCTTATCCTCTATTATTACTATTATCCCATTGCCAAATTGGTCAATAATATGGATATGAAGATTAAAACCCGGGACCTGTATCAGGTTTTTTCCTTTAAGAAAATCCAATACTTCTTCAACATTTGTTGCGTTTCCCAGAGCCCAGTCAAAAAGCTCAGAAATATAAATNCTCCTTGATCCCGGAATTCTACTGATAACCAGATCAACAAGTTCGGAAATTTTTATCTTTTCTGGGTCAGAATTTAAAAACTCTTCCCCTGNGGGAAGGCTTTGAAGNGAGGCCATTAATCCTTCGCTGTTCATTCCCATGGTCCGCCGATAAACCCTGTTCATCTCGTATTCTAAAGTAAAAAAGGAAATGTTCTTAGTTCCCTGATGAATTGAAAAACGGGCTTCAGCTGGTGGGTACCAGTCAAGGTTAGTTCCATAAATAACCTTTTCATCAAAAACTGCAAAACTGGAACAGGAAAAACTTTTTGGAGAAAAAACCAAAAGGAAAAGAAAAATTATCATTAGAAAAAACCATTTTCTTTTCAGATAGCAGCAAACTCCTTTCAATTAAGGCATAAAATTACCTGGAGCTAAAGCAAGATACATCAAAAAGGTATCGGAAAAAACCCAGACCAGCGTGTAATAAAGGTAAAGGAATTCTTCCCCCCCTTTGAACCAGTTATCCCGGGATATCCAAAGAACAATAGCCGTTGCAAAAACTCCCGAAAAGAGCATCAAGCCAAAATCAGCAGGAGGAGTTCCATAAAACAGGGGGATATATTCCCGGAAAAAAAACAGCAAAACTAAAAGCAGCCCTATAAACTGAAAACTGTTTATTCTTCCTAAAATCCTGAATTTTTGCAACAGGTATAACATAAAGACGATAAATAATAAACTTAAAGCATTGCGGGCTATTAGCCCCAGGGAAGCAATAAAACTGTAAAGAACAATCAAAGACCCCTCTACTATTATACCTCCAATTCCCTCCTCAGCAAACCATAATTTCCAGCTGTGGTACCATTTTCCCTTTCCCGGATTCCCGCTGGTAATCCCCCAG
>SL_5KL_010_SEDDRAFT_10002076_pt1 | contig 11480 bp, 11 predicted proteins | sample SodLakKL_010_SED_FD_9118 | JGI IMG/M metagenome (IMG submission 9118)
ACAGGATACCCGACCAGCTGGCACTGGGACTTCGGCGATGGATCTAGCTCGACGCACCAGCATCCATCAAAGACGTATACGAACCCCGGTGTCTACACGGTCACCCTGACGGTAACCAATGCTGCCGGGAGCGACACTGAACCAAAGGTGGGATATATTACTGTCACCGGTGAGCCACCACTGGAGAGTTTACACGGTGTCTTCAGAAACGGCCAGTGGATCTTTGCCGAAGGCGAAGCCTGGATACCAACACCGGCAGCCGATCGCCCGCAGTTTGGCATGGCAGGAGATGTTCCGGTTGTTGTGAATGGCAAACCCGGCGTCTTCAGAAACGGCCAGTGGATCTTTGCAGAAGATGCATTCTGGACACCGACACCGTTTGCTGATCGCCCGCAGTTTGGCATGGCAGGAGATGTTCCGGTTGTTGTAGATGGCAAACCCGGTGTCTTCAGAAACGGCCAGTGGATCTTTGCAGAAGATGCATTCTGGACACCGACGCCGTTTGCTGATCGTCCTCAGTTTGGCATGGCAGGAGATATCCCGGTTGTCGTTGATGGTAAACCCGGGGTCTTCAGAAACGGCCAGTGGATCTTTGCAGAAGATGCTTTCTGGACGCCAACGCCATTAGCCGATCGTCCTCAGTTTGGGCAGGTTGGGGATATCCCGGTTGTCGTTGGTGGCAAACCCGGGGTCTTCAGAAACGGCCAGTGGATCTTTGCAGAAGATGAACACTGGACGCCAACCCCGGCAGCAGATCGAAAACAGTTTGGGCAATTCGGCGATAAACCTGTTATGGGTATTATCATCTGAGAAGGGAGAAGAGCTCTCTCTTCTCTGTTTTTTTCAGAACTGCGATCTTCAGCATACGTGGAATAGAAAAGATATTTAGGTCGTTTGACCAGATCCCAGGAGCAGTCTTTTCAAGACATCAGGCTTATATTCCGGTATAAAATTCTATTTTATGCGATTTCAGGGTGTTTTCTCTGTCATGATCTACCCAGTGAAAGAGTTACGTTTGCTGGTTTTCTGTTCGCCAGCTCCAGTCTATGACATCCCTTGATGATCCAGGGAACCTTTAATAATCATAAGCCCGTGTTACCTCATAATTCAGGAAGAAGCAGATTTGTTCATCAGAAAAATCGTAGTTGTACATCATTCCATTAATTTTTTATTCAGCGTCCATATTCATCGAATATGGAGGGTGGGCGTCAATAAAGTGTACAAACTACGCAGAACCCACTCGTCTTTGTACAGGGTTTATCTGATGTGACTGGAATGAGCGGTCGTGTATGTTGCCTCTTCTCTGAATGAACATGTGAGGTGAAACAACCGTGTTGCAGTACAGAATCATAATCATAATCATTACAATCTTTCTTCTCTGCACCTGCATCGCTGCGGGGACAGAGGTATCTGAAGAAGACGATTTCGAAATGGAATCACCCATTCAAAACACCCGTTATGGGCAATTCAAAGCACTACTCTCACGAATCATATATCCTTCTGTCCAGACACAAACAGCATGTACATCACCTGTCTCAACATCTTCATCAACAGTATCATTAGTTCCAACATTACCTCCATTTCCAACCCCAATTCCAACAATTACCCCATTTCCAACACCAATTCCAACATTAACCCCGATTCCAACATTAACCCCATTTCCAACCCCATTTCCAACACCAATCCCAACACCAACACCCGGACCGGTACCAACAAACTGGAACCAGATGACACCAGATGCAGCATGGTCCCCCCGATATGGCCACACCAGTGTTACACTTTCTGATGACAGCATCCTGTTATTGGGAGGGGATGACTTCTCTTACAAAAATGATATCTGGATATCGACTGACAGCGGCGTCAGTTGGGGACAGGTGGTTGATAAAGTCGGATGGGGGGGACGCTCCAGTCATTCCACGGTTATTGCTCCTGACGATGGCAGNATCNTTCTGATGGGCGGGTATACCACACCAGTGCGTCTGAATGATGTCTGGCGTTCGACTGACAACGGCATGAACTGGATAGAGATGACCGATAATGCTCCCTGGTCTAAACGATATGGCCACACCAGTTCTGCACTTTCTGGCGGCAGTATTCTGCTGATGGGTGGGTATGATGGTGGTCCGACACAGGACATCTGGTTATCAACCAACCACGGTGCCACATGGACGGAGATCACTGATGATGCTCCATGGGATGCACGATGGTATCACACCTGTGTTGTGCTTTCTGATGATAGCATTGTGCTTATGGGTGGAACACTCGGTTCGGCGGTAGTTAGTAATGATGTCTGGCGATCGACTACCAATGGCGCCACCTGGACCCAAATGACTGGGAATGCCGAATGGTCTGCACGCTGGGGCCATACCAGTGTGGCACTTCCTGACGACAGCATCGTGTTGATGGGAGGTGCAGACGCCTTTACTCATAAAAATGATGTCTGGCAATCCTTTGATCAGGGCGCCACCTGGACAATGATCACTGATGGTGCTGAATGGGCCCCACGACGTCACCATACCAGTGTTGTATTGTCTGACAACAGTATCATCCTTATGGGCGGTATAGACGGTGCCTGGCAGAGAAACAATAACGTCTGGGCTTTGGGGCCAGCCACCCCCCCGCCGGAAAAATTACATGGTGTCTTCAGAAATGGCCAGTGGATCTTTGCAGAAGGTGAAGACTGGACACCAACACCGGCAGCCGATCGTCCTCAGTTCGGGCAGGCCGGGGATGTTCCGGTTGTTGTGAATGGCAAACCCGGGGTCTTCAGAAACGGCCAGTGGATCTTTGCAGAAGATGAACACTGGACACCAACGCCACTAGCCGATCGTCCTCAGTTCGGTCAGGCCGGTGATATCCCGGTTGTCGTTGACGAAAAACCCGGTGTCTTCAGAAACGGCCAGTGGATCTTTGCAGAAGACGAAGCCTGGACACCGACCCCGGCAGCCGATCGAAAACAGTTTGGACAGGCCGGTGATATCCCGGTTGTCGTTGACGAAAAACCCGGTGTCTTCAGAAACGGCCAGTGGATCTTTGCAGAGGATGAGGACTGGACGCCAACGCCATTAGCCGATCGTCCTCAGTTCGGGCAGGCCGGTGATATCCCGGTTGTCGTTGATGGCAAACCCGGTGTCTTCAGAAACGGCCAGTGGATCTTTGCAGAAGATGAGGACTGGACGCCAACCCCGGCAGCAGATCGAAAACAGTTTGGGCAATTCGGGGATAAACCCGTTATGGGTATTATCATCTGAGAAGGGAGAATAGATCTCTCTTCTTCCGGTTTTATGTCTATGTGATCTCCTGGCTACCATCTTTTAGGAGAGCTGAATTTAAAGTGATATCTTTTCATTTACTTTAAAATTCAATTAAAAATAATAATTGATTAATATTAAGATTATCAGCAAACCTTTATTGAGCCCAATCTGTACAGGTAATCTTTGAAGGATGAATTATGAACAGAAAAACCATTTTGAAACTACTGCCCATTGCATTGATCTTCTTCATGGTGGCCCTTATGCCACCTGCGGCAGCAGAAGAACCAGATCAGATCACTCTGCAAAAGAAAGAGGGTCAACTCAACCTTTCGTGGCAAATGGCCCCGATGAATCCTGATTTTGTCCATTACCAGGAACAGAGAATGGATCTGATCCCAGAAACCAAATATGGAGATATCCGGGCAACCGGCCTTATCCCATCACCTGTTGATCTCTCGCATACGAAGGGTATGCAGGTCCGTCCGGTTTCTGAGAAGGGAATGCTTTCATATCCACAACAATTTGACCTCCGTGACCATGGCAGGGTATCGCCGGTTAAAGACCAGGGTGAGGAAGGGAGCTGCTGGTCGTTTGCCACCTATGGCTCTCTGGAATCGTTTTTCCTCCCAGATGAAGAATGGGATTTTTCTGAGAACAATATGAAGAATCTTGTCTACCGCGACTTTGATTCTGATGATGGAGGATCCGAATTTATGTCGACAGCGTACCTTGCCCGCTGGTCAGGGCCGATTTGTGAAGAGGATGATCCCTATGTTGCAGGATCAACTGACTCCCCATCTGATCTCCCCCCGGTGAAGCGTCTTGATACCGTTTATTTCCTCCCCGATCGATCTGGGTTTCTCGATAACGATAACATCAAATGGGCCCTGACTGAGCATGGCGCGGTATATATTTCTCTGTTCTGGGATGTTGCCTATTATAATGAAGATACTTCAGCATTCTATACCGGCACTGAACTGTCCGCAAATCACGCCGTCACCGTTGTAGGCTGGGATGATACATATTGCCGGACGCACTTCCGATCAGAGCCGCCCGGAGATGGGGCATTTATCATCAAGAACAGCTGGGGTACTGGCTGGGGAGATGACGGCTATTTTTACATCTCGTACTATGACACCAGTCTTCAGATGGCAGTGGCGTTTACCGCAGTCGATACAACGACGTATGACCGCAATTACCACTACGATCCACTCGGGTGGGTTAGTAACGTCGGATTTGGTTTAGATACAGCATGGTTTGCCAATATATTCACCGCCCTGTCAGATGAAACCCTTACTGCAGTCAGTTTCTATACAGCTGCGCCTGATTCAGCATACCAGATCTTCATCTACACTGATCCAACAGGCGGCCCGATTGGCCCGGGCGGCGTCAAAGCAACAGCGAGCGGAACAATTGGGGTCCCGGGGTATCATATCATTGATCTTTCTGATGTAGAGCTCTCTGAAGGACAGGACTTCTCGGCTGTTGTGCGGCTTACTACACCAGGTTTTGGATTTCCAATACCTGTTGAGGATCCTGTGGAGGGTTATTCAAGCAAGGCAACAGCACATCCGGGTGAGAGTTATGTAAGTCTGGATGGCGAATCATGGACCGATATCACTATACTTTCTGAGAATACGAATGTCTGTCTGAAGGCCTTCACAACCGTCTCAACCTTACCAGAGCCCTTCTTCTCGGCAAATACCACCAGCGGGAATGTCCCGCTGACGGTTGCATTCACCGATGAATCTATCGGAACCCCGACAGCCTGGTTCTGGGACTTTGGCGATGGTGAAATGTCCCGGGTGCCAAATCCGGTGCATACCTATACAGAAGCAGGGGACTATATCGTTGAACTGACAGTGACCAACAGCCGTGGTCAGAATATGATGTGGATGGTGATCACAGTTGATCCTTTATCATCGGAGCAATCACATGGTGTCTTCAGAAACGGCCAGTGGATCTTTGCAGAAGGTGAAGACTGGACACCGACGCCGTTTGCCGATCGCCCGCAGTTTGGACAGGCCGGAGATGTACCGGTCGTTGTGAATGGTAAACCCGGCGTCTTCCGAAACGGCCAGTGGATCTTTGCAGAAGATGCATTCTGGACACCGACACCGTTTGCCGATCGCCCTCAGTTTGGACAGGCCGGGGATGTTCCGGTCGTTGTAGATGGCAAACCCGGTGTCTTCAGAAACGGCCAGTGGATCTTTGCAGAAGGTGAAGACTGGACACCGACGCCGTTTGCCGATCGCCCGCAGTTTGGGCAGGCCGGGGATATCCCGGTTGTCGTTAGCGAAAAACCCGGGGTCTTCCGAAACGGCCAGTGGATCTTTGCTGAAGATGAAGCCTGGACGCCAACCCCGGCAGCAGACCGCAGGCAGTTCGGGCAGGCCGGGGATGTCCCGGTTGTCGTTGACGAAAAACCCGGTGTCTTCAGAAACGGCCAGTGGATCTTTGCTGAAGATGAAGACTGGACGCCAACCCCGGCGGCAGATCGAAAACAGTTTGGGCAATTCGGGGACAGACCTGTTATGGGTATTGTGTTCTGAAAACCGAGAAGAGATCCTTCTCCTCTCCCAAGCCTTCTTTCATCCTCGCTTCAACTCATCGATCTCCTGTCGAAGCTGGTGTATCTCATCTCTGTCTGATCCGATTTCACGAAATCCAAGACCCATGAATATTGACATAATTGACATCAGTCCAACCCCTATCAGGGCCAGATTCATCAGGGTAACCAGAGAATAGCTCAGTTTCGTCAGGTTTTCTGCGAGAGCCTTCATTTCATCTCCTGTTTCAACGAGATCTGATCCGGTTTTATTTAATGAACTCCCGACTGTAAACAGGAGTTCTCCAGCATCAATGAGTGGCTGACCCGCATCCACAAATGGTATGGCATTAATGAGCTTGCCGGCGTCCCGGAGAGATCCGCCGGTCTTTTCAACCGGACCGCCAATCCCCTGGATAGACTGTCCGGTTGACCGTACTGAACTTTCATATCGTTCAAGGATGGCACTTGAATCGCGCATGATCTGCTGGGCATCTGCTGCTGCTCCAAGAGTATAACTGTATCCGGTTCCAATAATGCCGATTATGCCAAATATAATAAGCATCGTGCCTAATATTTCAAGATTATTCATACCTCCACCTCACTCATAATTAAAAAGCGATATTCTCCATGATAGAAAAAGACAATCTTCTTGTATAAATCATTATTGATAAGAGTTGATGGAATACCCGTGCAGATAAGCCAGATTAATCAGACCTTCTTCCGGAATATCCGATGCCAAAATCTATATCATGGATCATATAGAAATTCCGTTTTGTTAACGGGGTCGAAATGGTTAATTTTGGAACGGTTACAAGAAATGAATGGCGGGGGAACCAGTAGGTATTATCCCCATAATCATAGGACGCAGAATCAACCATAATAACCGCCTGCGTCATATTTGCCGATTCTATTCTGGCATCTTCAAAATTCATTGCACGCAGCAGCTTCATCCTGAGATCATGGGTGCCAAGGAGCATGACAAGGAATTCAATGCCAGTATCGATGCTATACTGAACGGTGACCGTTGCCACGGTATCTTCGAGCGTGATATCAACAGATTGAAATGTTATATAACTGTATCGGGAAGTAGGCTCTTCTGCTGCAACAGGCATGCAGCAGGCTGCAAGAAGCACAAGAGATGCAAGTATTATGCCTGTTTTCATTAACAATTATTCATCGTTCACTATTATATTGTTTCTGGTCAAAACAACCCTGTTGGAATACCGGTTGTGGTCAAAAGGACCAGAGAGGCAGACTTCCCCGTGATCCCGGTACAAAGAAAGTGATTTTCCCTGTTCACAGGGATAAGGGCACTTCTTCCGAATTGATTACATTTCGCGTGAGAATTATCTCGATGCTTGATACATTCGTCCGACCGGTATCAGTTTCGATCTCCTCGGTTGATGTGAATATCTCTTTTTTCCCCACTCCTTCCAGGAAACGGTTCAATGAGATCTCGGCAGTATCGACAGCCCGGGATATCGCCTTTCCACGCGCCTTAATAGCCACCAGATCTGCGCCATTGTTGAATTGTGTCACCACAGCCAGAACATAATTCATGACTGGTTTGTTTCCTACGAACACTGTATTGTCCTGCATTGTAATCCCTTAGATATATCCTTTCGTCTTGAGTAGTTCAGCATTTAAAACGGATGAGCCTGCAGCCCCCCTGATTGTGTTATGCCCCAGGGTTGTATACCTGATACCTTCGCGTATGCGGCCGATAGAGACGGTCATGCCTCCGCCCCGGTTTCGATCAAGCCGTGTCTGCGGCCGGTCCGGCAGATCAAAGATATGCAGGGTCTCCTCAGGCTGTGTTGGCAGCCCGGTAAAAGGCGGTCTCCACTGTTTAAATGCAGATTGTGCATCATCCACACTACATGCTGCATTGACCCAGACCGACATTATATGCCCGTCGATGACAGGCACCCTGTTACAGCTTGCGCTGATCGAGAACGGTGCAGGCTCAATCTCTGCTCCATTGAAACTGCCCAGGATCTTTTTTGGTTCACTCTCCATCTTCTCCTCTTCAGAGCCGATGTACGGGACGATATTATCGCATATTGCCATCCCTGGTATCCCCTCAAAACCTGCACCCGATATCGCCTGGAGGGTTGCAACCCACACATCGGTAAATCCGACCGAAAGAAGCGGGGCAAGAGAACACGAGAGGATGATGGTTGAACAGTTTGGGTTTGTGACAATGCATCCATCGCGTCCGCTGTCATGCTGGACATCGATGAGGCCGATATGTTCGGGATTGATCTCTGCGATCATCAGGGGGACGCTCGGATCCATCCGGTGGGATGATGCATTGCTGCAGACCACAACACCCGCATCAGCAATCTCCTTCTCAAGTGTTGCTGCAATTTCTGCTGGAAGAGCCGAGAAGACAATATCACACTTTTTAACTGCCTCTACTGTTGTTGGGCTGATCTCCATTTCCGCTACATTTTCAGGGAAGGGTGCATCCAGCCGCCAGTTTACAATCTTCCCATAGGGTTTTTTCGCACTCCGCTCAGAAGCGGTGAGTGTCTGAAGATGAAACCATGGATGATTCGCAAGCAGCTGAACAAACCGTTGGCCGACTGCACCTGTAGCACCAAGAACTCCTACATTGATCATGAGCAAGAGATCTAAGGGTGAGAATATATATAAGGGTTAGAGTTTTGGTTCTCTCATCTCCACGGCACGGGATACGATAAAGACCGCCATACCGCCAGATCACCTGTCACCGGAGATCGTTTTGAGTACTCAAAAGCGGCCTGTCAGTACTATCATAAGGAGCGATACACACGCGCGAGGATGGTTATACCCTTATTGACCGTTCGCCTGGAAACGGGTAATTCCTGGCATGGGAGGTGCTCGAAAAGGAGTTTGGAAAAAGAATAGTTTTTAAACGGTTTGATCCCTGAAAAGGGTGGTTGTGTCTTCTCGTAGTCCGGCTATTCCATATGGATAGCTTCGACAGGACATTCATCAACACAGCTTTCACAGTCTGTACAGAGATCGATGTCCACGACAGCCAGATCACTGTTCATTGATATCGCNGCAGTCGGGCAGATATCAACGCAGGACTCACAACCAGTACATTTCTCTTTATCAACAACAGCTACCAATTGGCATTCCTCATATAGTAATGTTAAAAATAATAAGAAATAGGTTTCGATTTTCCTCTGATCTACAACCCGAGAACTTCTTTCATCGTATACATGCCAGCCGGCTGCCCCGGCACCCATTTCGCAGCCCTGATGGCCCCGCGTGCGAACACCGAGCGATCATATGCGCGGTGTGAAAGTTCAATCGTCTCGAAATTTCCTGAGAAGAGGACCGAGTGCTCGCCAACGATATCTCCTCCCCGTATCACATGGACACCGATCTCATCACCGCGCTCGGTCATTCCAAGACGTCCGTACTGCTTTTCGCGGAGACCCATCTCTTCTTCCAGGACCGAGATGATCGTTCTTGCTGTCCCACTGGGCGCATCTTTTTTGTACCGGTGGTGCGCNTCGATTACTTCACAGTCATAGTCCGGCAGAAGCGTTGCGGCATTCCTGATCAACTGCCAGAAGATGTTCACCCCGACACTGAAATTTGTCGTCTTGACGATCGGAACCACATTTGCTGTTGCTTTCTTAATCCTGTTCTCTTCCTCTTCGGAAAACCCGGTCGTTCCGACGACAAGCGCAATCCCGTGCCTGGCAGCGACTTCGATAGTTTCAACCGAAGCTGATGCAATGGTAAAGTCGATGAGGCAGTCAGGCTTTATCTCCGTGAGAAATTTCTCAATCTCCCCAGATTCGACAACCGGCTTTCCAAGCGCCTCACCGGAACGGAGATCAATTCCTCCAATAAATTCCAGGTCCGGGTCCTGATCAACCATTGTACTGATGATCGTCCCCATACGACCAAAGGCGCCGCAGACTGCAACCTTAATCATAGCGGAGGAGCACCTCTTTGAGTTCCCTGGTTTTCTGCTCATCCAGTTCGCTAAGAGGCAGCCGGAGAGGCCCGGATGCCCTTCCTCTCAGTTCAACTCCTTTCTTCACGGGAATCGGGTTGGTATCAATGAACATCGCCCGGAACAGCGGGGATAATTCATAGTGAATATGTTGTGCCCGTGCAAATGACCCGGACCTGCATGCAGAATAGAGTTCAACCATCCTGGCCGGTTCAAGATTTGCCGCAACAGAGATGACACCGGTCCCGCCGAGTGAGATGAGCGGGAGTGTCATATTATCATCACCAGAGAGGACCGTAAACGGTACATCACGGTCAAGGTCCCGGGTCCCTTCGATAATCTGTGACATCTGACTGATATCTCCGCTTGCTTCTTTGATCCCGACAATACCCGGATGTTGGGCAAGTTCGATCACCAGGTCCGGTGCGAGGTTCTGGCCCGTGCGTGAGGGGACATTATAGACAATGATCGGAAGGCCGCAATCGGCAAGGAGCGTATAATGTTTCACCAGGCCTGCCCTGTTTGGTTTGTTGTAATAGGGACTGATGACAAGCGCAGCATCTGCCCCGATACGAAGAGCGGCTTTTGTGAGTGTCAATGCTTCTTCAGTATTGTTTGATCCGGTCCCGGCAATGACGGGAGTTGAGCTGTCGACAGCAGAGACAACCTCTTCGATGACCTCTTCATGCTCAGAGAAACTCAGTGTCGCCGATTCTCCGGTTGATCCGCATGGAACAATGCCATGGATCCCCCGGGACAAAAGGTATTCAGTGTTTGAACGAAGCCCTTCGATATCGACCGGCATCGTTTCTGTTCTTTTAAAAGGAGTAATGATAGCTGGGATTATTCCTTGGAACATACGGTGAGTTATCACCGTCTTCCGGTATTAACCTTTCTTGTAATATAGCCGGCTACCCGGTTGCGCACCGTCTTGCTCTCTATAGTGGTGAGCTGTGTGACTGCATCTTTATTATCGTCAAAATCGCCGGTGAAGTAATTTCCGTGTTTCTCAAGGAGTCCTGTTCCAATAGATTTGATGTAACTTGGTTTGATTCCCATGTATATCGTCCTCAAATATCCATACTAGTAATGCGCGATGACAACATAATGATTGTGTTTGCAACAGAGACCGGATCCGGCCCGAGGATACGGATCATCGCCTCTTTTCCAATTCCTCCCCGGTCCATGATGACATCCGGCACATACTCTTTGCAGCAGAACGCAACACCCCAGTCCATGGTCTGTATCCCGGGCGGCTCACGCTCGCGGTCAAACCAGCAGGTCTCATAACTGAGCTCTTCAATGAGAGCAGCAAGACTATCTGAAAACCTGATATTTGCTGCTGAGCGGATCCCGGGATCACATTTCATAGCGGTCAGGACGATCCGTGCGACATGGTCGCTTGCGCCAAATGCACATTCGCCAACCGGATGGACCGCACCGCGCAGGGACACGATCCGCCCGAGAACTCCTGCGACATCAGCAGCTGTCCGGGCATGTGGCAGGGCATAGACGATGTTGCTGCCGACTTCAGGGATGAAACGGGGGTCCATCTTTTCTTTGATCCGGAGCACAGCGTCATTGAGTGCATCAAGGACCTGCGTCCTCTCCTCAGATCGTGTTCTCTGTGGCACTCATCTCCCCTCCCAGATGGTTGATACACCCTGGATTGCTGCGTTGATAAAGCTGTCCAGATCCATGAGAGGCTCGATCG
>SL_5KL_010_SEDDRAFT_10002077_pt1 | contig 11479 bp, 12 predicted proteins | sample SodLakKL_010_SED_FD_9118 | JGI IMG/M metagenome (IMG submission 9118)
CACGTTATTTCCTGTGCACATGCTGGAATCCTGGTAAAGTGCGGGCTTTAGTCCGCCTGTGAGCAAGTTTTTGAGCCCTTTTGCCAAAACCCCGGAGCTGGAAAGATGTAGTATAATGCCATAACAATTCCACAGCATACGTCGAAGAGCCCAAAAGACCAGGGACAGGGTCCGGGAAAGAGTTGCAAAATACAGAGAAAAAGGCTGACTGCTGAACTTCCTGCTGAGACATGTAAATTATTAACTGTTCTGGAGCATAGATGATCATCCGCTCGAACCGGGAACTGAAAGCCAGGTATCACCAACTGGGACCAGGGGATGCATTTGCGGGACATTTAAGCCTTCGCCAGGGTGAGGAACTCAAAGTGTTTGATCTGATCCACCGGGGGGTCAAATTCTTTCCTTCGGCTTTATCTCAGTTTTTGAGCCGCTCCAAGGTCCTGCAGGCGGAAGTCCTGAGCAAGTTCATGCTTCCTGACACATTTGCAGCCTACCGAAGCTACGACCTGATCCGCAACCTGAGCTGCTACTCCCGGCACAAAAAAATAGTCTCCAAAAGGGAGCGCAAACATCTGGGAATGGGGCTCAGCCTCTGGTCGTCTCTGGAAGAGCTCCAGAGCCTGGATGCCATAGGCTCTCTGCCTTATCCCCTTGTGATACAGCCCTTTCTTAGCGGGGCCAGAGATTTCCGGGTAGTGGTTGTCGGTGATTACATCGAGGGTTATGAACGGATAAATCCTCACAGTTTCCGCAAAAACCTGGCTCAGAAGGGTACGGCCCAACCTGTCAATGTTGACCCCCGGCTCAAGGATTTTTGCCTGAAAATAATGAACAGGGGTGATTTCCCGTACGCCCTGCTGGATATACTCCTGAGTCCTGAGCAGGAGTTCTTCCTGTCGGAAATAAGTCTGATGGGCGGACTATCAGGCTCCAAAATTGGCCAGGATGGATTTCTGAAACATAGAAGCAGGCAGCTGGATAAATTCTGCAGCGAACATTGCCGCAACTATTCCAGTCCACCGGCAAACCCATGAATCGTGACAGGGCCTGCTTGCTTTTTCCGGCTCTCGGTGATTTATTTCCCTGCCCCGGGGCACAAATATTCCAGTCAAACCAATTCAACCGGCATAAATCGACAATTTTCCGGAGCAGACAATGATCGCCATCCTTAATTACAGAGCAGGCAATCTGACCAGCGTCAAAAGGGCCCTGGATCATGAGAATATTCCCAGTCAAATTACTGATGAACCCGGGGTGCTAAAACAGGCCCTGGGCATCATTTTCCCCGGTGTGGGAGCTGCAGGATCGGCCATGCGCAACCTGCAGACCTCAAGGCTTGATCATGTCCTGAAGGCGCTTATAGCTTCGGGCAAACCCATGCTGGGGATATGTCTGGGCTGTCAGATCATTCTCACTGAAAGCATGGAGAACAGCACTCAAACCCTGGATATTTTTCCCGGCATAAGCAGGCGTTTTGATCCTGATCTCCGGGACGAGGCCGGCAATCCCATCAATATTCCGCACATGGGCTGGAACAGTGTCTTCCTGCACAGGGAATGTGTTCTCTTTAGAAATGTCCCGGAGAATGCGGAGTTTTATTTTGTGCACAGCTTCTATCCTGATCCCGATCCCGCTTATGTCATGGGCACAACACATTACGGCCTGGACTTCTGTTCGGTCTTCGGCCGCCAGGGCCTCTGGGCCCTGCAGTTTCATCCGGAAAAAAGCGGCAGGCCGGGCCTGAAAATCCTCAACAATTTCTACAGATACTGTCTGGAGCAAAGTCATGCTTAGCAAAAGAGTCATCCCGTGCCTGGATGTACGCGACGGAAAGCTGACCAAGGGAGTAAAATTCCTGGGAAACGTTGAAATCGGCGATCCAGTGGAGACTGCAAAGCTTTATTATGAAGAGGGAGCAGACGAAATTGTCTTCTATGATATAACTGCTTCTTCCGAAGACAGGGGCATCCTGCTCAGGGTGGTGGAAAAGGTGGCTGAAACCATTTTCATTCCCTTTTCCGTGGGAGGGGGGATAGCTTCCCTGGAGGATATGCGCTCTGTCCTGCTGGCAGGAGCTGAAAAAGTATCTGTGAATTCCGCAGCGGTCAAGAATCCGCATATTATCGCCCAGGGCGCCGAGGCCTTCGGCTCCCAGTGCATGGTGGTGGGCATGGATGTGCTCAGGGTGGATAAAAGCCAGGCTGTACCCTCAGGGTATGAAATAGTAATTCATGGAGGTAGAAAACGCATGGGCCTGGACGCCCTCAAGTGGGCACAGGAAGTGGAAAGCCTGGGTGCGGGTGAAATCTGCCTTAATTCCATTGATGCCGATGGAACCAGGGAAGGGTATGAGCTGGATCTTACCGGGCTTATTGCCCGAAACGTGCGCATCCCGGTCATTGCCTCGGGCGGAGCCGGAAGCCCGGAACACATGGTTCAGGCTGTTACTGCGGGCAGGGCCTCAGCAGCGCTTATTGCCTCCATTGTCCACTACGGAGAGTATACCATCGCCGGAATAAAGGAATACATGCATCATGCAGGAGTTAAAGTTCGCAGGACCTGGTAGGATCAGGCCTTGAAGGTACCGCTCTGTCCCCCGCTCTTGTATACCAGGCGGCAGTCCTCCAGGACAATATCCCGTTGGACTGCTTTGCACATGTCGTAAATGGTCATGCATGCAGTCTGGGCCGCCACCAAAGCTTCCATTTCCACGCCTGTGGATGATGTGGTGCGCGCCTCAGCCTCCACAACTATCCGGTTTTCAGATTCCTTGACCTTAAACCGCACATCCACATAGCTCAAAAAAATGGGGTGACATAAAGGAATTAGTTCGCTGGTCTTTTTGGCGGCCATAATGCCGGCCAGCTTGGCTGTAACCAGGACATCGCCCTTGGGCAGGGCCTGCTTCAGGAGCAATTTCATCGTTTCCTGGGACAGGCGGACAACACTTCTTACCACTGCCCTTCTCTGGCTTTCCTGCTTCAAACCTACATCGACCATGCCCACCCGGCCATGGTCATCCACATGGGTCAACTGCTGCGCCATAAGCACTCCTGATCCCCTACTCGCCCATCACCTTCCTGAAAAAGCGTTTAACTTTAGGTCCGGTTTTCTCCTTTTCAATCTGCTCGAACTCCCTTAACAGCTCTTCCTGTTTCTTGGTCAGCTTGGTAGGGGTCTTAACCTGAACCTGCACCAGAAGTTCTCCTTTTTGTCCTCCACCTGGATAGGGCAGTCCCAATCCACTCAACTGGAAGACCTTGCCGCTCTGGGTCCCTTTGGGTATCTCCATGGAAATGGGTTCATCCAGGGTGGGAACCTCGACCTTGCCGCCCAGGGCTGCCTGGATAAAGGAAATCTCCACCTGGGTGACCAGGTCCTGGCCCTGTCTCTTAAAGATCTCATCCTCTTCAACGAACAGAACCACATACAGATCTCCGGCAGGTCCTCCGTGCTCTCCCGGCTCTCCCTCGCCCCGCAGGCGCAGCCTGCTGCCGTTGTCCACTCCAGCAGGCACCCGGACCTTGATCTGCCTGGTCACCTGGACAATACCCCGGCCCCTGCACTCCCTGCAGGGATGGGTGATAATCATGCCCTGTCCCTGACATGCTGTACAGGGCATGGCTACGCGGAAAAAGCCCTGGGAATGGTGCATCTGGCCGCTGCCCCCGCAATGGGAGCAGGTCTGGGGGGAATGCCCGGGTTCCGAACCTTGCCCGGTGCAACGATCACACTGTTCCCTTTTGGGCAGCTCCAGATCAACTTCAGTGCCTTTGGCCGCTTCCCTGAAAGAAATGGTCAGATTATAGCGCAGATCAGCACCGGATCTGGGCCTGGGCCCCCGGCGGCTTCCAAATCCGAAAAAATCACCAAATATGTCTGCAAAGGAATCAAAAATGTCCTCGGTGGTCCTGAAGCCCTGATAACCATTGGCGTCAACCCCGGCATGGCCCAGATGGTCATATCTCTGGCGCTTTTCCGGATTGCTCAATACCTCATATGCTTCGGCAGCCTCCTTGAACATGGTCTCGGCTTGTGCATCATCCGGATTACGATCCGGATGATACTTTAAAGCCATCTTGCGGTAGGCTTTTTTTATTTCCTCCTGGCCCGCATCCCTGGAGACTCCAAGCACCTCATAGTAATCCCTTTTGTCAGCCATGCCTAATCCACCTTGATCCCGGCCTTTTGAATGGACTTGGACGGCAGGACTTTACCCGCAGCTATTTCCCGCAGACTTGTAACCACATCCTTGTTCTTGCTGTCCACCAGAGGCTTGTAGCCTTCCCGGTACTGCCGGATCCTTCTCACTGCCATCTGAACCAGCAAAAAGCGGTTGTTTACCTGCGACAAACAATCTTCTACTGTAATTCTGGCCATACTCTACTCCCCAAAAAACAAAACAAAAATTGACCCGGTTTTCATAAAAATCAAACCTGTTATCGCCAAAATCAAAATCAGATATATATATCCAGATCATTAGCGATTGGTCAAGAGATAAACAGACATTAGAATTTGATCTTGCCTTGAAAATATCATTCAGGGTATTGGTCCTTTCTCCGCCGGGTTCCGGCAGCGGCCGGTCTGAAAAAACTTATTAGTTTCCATCCGGAAATTCTTTATTTCCGGATGCTGAAACTGCCGGTTTTCTTTCCGGAAACGAGGAGTTTTTTCTTTTAGCAAGGAAATCAAGCAATTATGAGGAGACGTATCTTAATACGTTGACGAAGAATTGTACACATTGACGCAGCCAAAAGGAAAAAGAACCGTTTCCGGATGAAAACTTATTAACTTATAGGTTGATTTTTTGGAGTGTCAATATCAGCTATACTTTCATCCGGTTGTTTATGGGATTTAGAAAGAAACTGAACTATTCTCAAAAAGTATGCCTGGGACGCTGCGGCAAACTCATGCAGCTTTCAGGAATGATCCATCCAGGGGCAAGGATAGGCATAGCCGTTTCAGGAGGAGTTGACAGCTGGGTTCTGGTCAAGACCATGATCCTGCGTCAAAAAATTGTCCCCTTCTCCTTTGAACTGATCCTTCTGCATGTCAATCCCGGCTTTGATCCTGCAAACCACCAGCCTCTGGTGGACTGGCTCACTGAGAATCCACTGCCTGCACACATACAGCTGACTGATATAGGCCCCAGGTCCCATCTTCCGCAACATACCAAATCACCATGCTTTCTCTGCTCCTGGAACAGGAGAAAAATCCTTTTTGATCTCTGCAGAAAATACAGTCTTTCCCATCTGGCCCTGGGGCACAATGCCGATGATCTGGCAGCCACCTTTTTCATGAACATGATTCAGACCGCAAGAGTGGACGGGCTTGCAGCCAGGGAATCTTTTTTTGACGGCCGATTGAGTCTGATACGTCCCCTGCTGCTGGTGGAAAAGAGATTCATCCGCAATGCAGCCGGCAAGTGGAATCTTCCGGTATGGAAAAATCCCTGCCCTTCGGCTGAAAGCGGCAAAAGAAAAGAAATGGAGGAAATGCTTGATCATCTTTCCCATAAGAACAGAAAAGCACGCCAGAATATCCTGAATGCACTGAAAAGATGGCAGCTTGACTTGGCCTGCAACTTAACATAATGGAGCAATTACTGTATTCATTTATAAAATGTACCCGGTGTTGAAACTTTTGCAGGCTTAACCTCCTGTTCTGCCATGAACTGCTGACAGATCCCATATTGAACCGGTTTTGCTTTAATGCCTGATTATCTGGATCTGCTAACGCACCGGGCAGGCTCTGATCCTGAATACCAGGCCCTGATCCTTCCATGGCAAAAAATAATCATAAACCATAGTTACGGAGAATCAGGATATGCTGTTCAAAAAATATCAGTTGATGATCTTCAAAAACAGACATGGATCCTGTTCAAGCATAATTTTTCCCGGCTGGCTTTTTCTGGCAGGAGTTGTCCTGATTCTGGCTGTTGCAGGTTCAAACATTTACCTGTGGAGCTATTACAAGAATTACCAGACAATGCACCAGAATCTGCACCGCTCGGAACACAAGGTACAAACCCAGAAAATCCAGTTGACCTCTTTGTACAGCAAGGTCCGGAATCTGGAGCAGGACCTGCAGCGGGTCAAGGAGTTCGACCACAAACTGAGGGTGATGCTCGACCTTGCTCCCGTACAGGAAGTCAATCCTGATCCCCTGGGGGGCATAACCCAGAACAGTCCTTCACCTGCCTTCCCCTTATACCGGCAGGAAGTGCTGGCCAGGCAGATGCACAGTTTTCTTGATCAGCTCAGCACTGAAGCACGTCTGGAAGAAATAAGACAGCAGGAAATACTCCAGGCTCTGCACAGGCAGAAGAACATCCTTGCCAGCACCCCCTCCATATGGCCTGCCCAGGGCTGGCTCTCTTCAGGTTTCGGTCACCGCACATCTCCCTTTACCGGACAGCGCGAGTTTCACAGGGGCATTGACATCTCTGCACCGGAAGGCACTCCCATTTATGCCCCTGCCGCGGGCAGGGTGACCTTTACCGGCAGAGACGGAGCATACGGGATCACCATGATAATAGACCATGGTCAGGGGATAACCACCAGATACGCTCACCTGCAGCGTTATGTGGCGGAGAAAAAACAGGAGGTCTCCCGTGGACAGCTCATCGGCTACGTAGGCAACACCGGGCGCAGCACCGGACCGCATCTGCATTACGAGGTCCGGGTGAACAATATGCCTGTGAATCCCAAAAAATACATTTTAAATTAGGGTCTGCGGAAAGACCGGTAAATTTCCTCTGGAACCCGTGTGATCAAGCCTTTGAAGTCAGGATGTTTATCATCCGCAACCCTCCCCATTGCTCCTGACCGTCCCTGGCTTGCCCCGCTGGCGGGCTACTCGGACCTGCCCTTCAGGCTTTTATGCCGCTTCTGGGGCGCAAGCGTTGCCTGCACTGAAATGGTCAGCGCCAAGGGACTTTTCTATTCCACGGCCAACACCCTTCAGCTCCTCAAGACCTCTGAGGCTGACTCCCCCCTGGTAGTCCAGATCTACGGCAGCGATGTCCCAACAGTCAAAAAAGCCATGGACAGGCTTCTGGATCTGGGCTTTGGTTATTTTGATCTCAACTGCGGCTGTGCCGTGAAAAAAGTTATCAAGACCGGGTCAGGTGCAGCCCTTTTGAAAAATCCCGGACTGCTGCTGGACATGGCCTCAGCCATGGTGGAAAAGGCCGGGACAGGCAGGGTGGGAGTCAAGATGAGGTCCGGCTGGAACAGCCACACGCCTGTATACCTTGAACTGGCAGAACCTTTGGCCAGGATCGGTGCGGGCTGGATTGCCCTGCATCCCAGAACCGCGGTTCAGCTTTTTACCGGCCGGGCCAGTTGGCAGGATCTGAAAAAACTCAAGGAATTCTCAAAAATCCCGGTTATTGCCAGCGGAGACCTGTTTACCGCGGAAGATGCCCTGAAATGCATTGAGCAGACAGGCGTGGATTCGGTGATGTTCGCCCGGGGAGCACTGATGGATCCTGCCATTGCCGGACGCTATATGAATCTGCTCCAGGGAATGAACGATCTGCCCCGGAACAAGGAATTTCTTCAGCAGCTGTGTCTTCAGGCCGTTGAAATTTATCGCCGGCATTCCCATTCATCCAGGACAGTGCTCAGACTGCGGTCTCTGCTGCCCAGAATGCTCCGGGGCATGCCCGGCGCCAGAGAGTTGCGCAAAAAAATTATAGCCTGTAAGAATTGGGATGAGATGACGGATGTTTTAATGACCATGACAGACGCAGAGGAGACACCATGAGCCGGGAGATTATTTTGGCCGAAAGCGCAGGCTTCTGCATGGGAGTCAGTCTGGCCCTGAGCAAGCTGGACAACGCCCTGATAAGACAGGGACACAAAAGCATTTTTACTTACGGACCCATCATCCATAACCCCCAGGTCCTGGAATATTACCAGAAAAAAGGAGTAAATATAATTGATGACTGGCAAGAACCCGAGCCCGGGGATATGGTGCTCATCCGGGCTCATGGCGTGCCCATGCATATCGAGGACAGACTCAGGGAGCGCAATATAGATATTCTGGACGCTACCTGTCCCAAGGTAAAAAAAGCCCAGCTGCTGATACAGAAGAACAGTGCTGACTCGGATTATCTGCTCATCTATGGCGAACTCAACCACCCGGAGGTCAGGGGCCTTTTAAGCTATGCCCGGTGCAGGGCCTTCCTTTTTGAAAATCTCAAGGAACTGCAGGACCTGTCATTGAAGCCTGGAAAACATTACTGCCTGGTAGCCCAGACTACCCAGGACCGCCAGGAATTTCTGGGCATAGCCCGAAGCCTGCAAAAGGATCTGGACAGGGACATCATCGTCCTGGATACAATCTGCGATGCCACCAAGAACAGGCAAAGCGAGACCATCAGCATTGCCAGACAGGTGGAGTGCATGATTGTGGTGGGAGGAAGAGAAAGCGGCAATACCCGGAGATTGTTTCAGGTGGCTCAGAAGTACTGCCCCAGGTGCCTGCACATTGAAACCATGGATGAACTTGATCCCGGGATTGTTTCAGGGCTTGAGAAGGTCGGGCTTACAGCAGGGGCATCCACGCCGAATTATACCATACACGCCATCTATCATCGTCTGAAAGAATTGATGGATAAACCGGGATGAATCCTTTCCAGGGCCGGCTTTCCCTCAACCCCAGACAAAACCGCTCTTGGAAGTTTGCTGTGGAATTATTATGGCATTATTCTACATCGTCCCAGCTCCGGGGTTTTGGCAAAAGGGCTCAAACTGTTTGAAGCGAGCTAGGCGGACTTTAGCCCGCACGTTATTTCCTGTGCACATGCTGGAATCCTGGTAAAGTGCGGGCTTTAGTACGCCTGTGAGCAAGTTTTTGAGCCCTTTGGCCAAAATCCCGGAGCTGGCATTCTGGATAGAATTCTTTGTTTTTAGTGGGATATTAAATACGCAAATTGCGTCGAGGAACCGAAGAAACTTTTAACCAGGCAAAGCGCGTGGTTAAAAGTTTCTTGTTTTTTACAACAGTGTTTCATGAATAAGTCACTGAGCGCCTAAAGGACTGCATCCAGGATCAGATTGTCCCGGTGTATGGCTTCCGGATAATGACCATCCCCAAGAATCTCTTCGATTTCAGCAGACTTTTTGCCCATTATCTGGCGAATCTCCGCGGACCTGTAGTTGATAAGACCCACAGCCGGTCTCCGGGAACTGTCCTTTTCCAGGATCTTGACCAGAGCACCCTTGCCGAAGTTTCCCTGCACATCGACTATTCCTGCGGGAAGAAGGCTTTTACCCTGTTCAAAAACAGCTCTGGCGGCTCCGCGGTCAATAACAATTTCTCCCGCAGGTTCCTGATTGTAGGCGATCCAGAACTTGCGGCTGGATACACTCTTGGTTCCGGGAAGAATCCAGGTCCCCAGATCTTCTCCGGCAAAGGCCTTTTCCAGAGCAAACCTGTCCCTGCCGGATAATATCAGGGTGGGGACTCCCAGCTGAGCAGCCTTGCGCGCGGCCAGAAGCTTGCTGTACATTCCTCCTGTGCCCTGGTCGGTTTTCCCCTGACACATCTTTTCCAGGGGCTCAGAGCTTATATCTTCAATGCATCTTAAACGCTCGGCCAGGGGATTTTCCCTGGGGTTTTCCCGGTACACACCGTCAGCAGAGGTCAGATTGATAAACAGGTCAGCTTCTACCAGATTGAGAACCATAACCGCCAGGTTATCGTTGTCTCCGAAGCGCAATTCCTGCACAGCCACTGTATCGTTTTCATTGATAATGGGGATGGCCCGCCACTCCAGAAGCTGAAGCATGGTATTGCGGGCATTGATGAATCTTTCCCTGCTTTTGAAATCGCTGCGGGTCAGCAGGATCTGAGCCGTGACCTTTGCGAAACGGCCGAAAACCTCGTCATAGGCATGCATCAGTCTGCTTTGTCCCACTGCAGAGGTGGCCTGTTTGAACACCAGATCGCTCTTGCTCTTGCAGGAAGACAGAACCTTGCACCCGGCGGCAACAGCCCCGGAAGAAACAAGGATGATGTCCATTCCCCGGTCATGCAGGAGTGAAATCTGGTCCGCGAGCCTGCTTATCACCCGCAGATCAAGGCCTTCCCTGTCCGTGAGAACCGCGCTGCCGATCTTGATCACAACCCGACCGGCCCGGGCAAGAATCCTGCTGGTCCTGTCCTTGAAGTTGTTCATGGATTATCTTAAGTGGTTTCCATCCGGAACTTCTTTATTTCCGGATGCTGAAACTACCGGTTTTGTTTCCGGAAACGAGGAGTTTTTTCTTTTGGCAAGGAAATCAAGCAATTATAAGGAGGCGTATCTTAATACTTTGACGAATAATTGTGCACATTGACGCAGCCAAAAGGAAAAAGAACCGTTTCCGGATGAAAACTAAGTAGCTTAAAATTCAGTGCCGGACAACCTGTAAAAGCTGTCCCACATGGTCCGAACCAGTTCTTCTACTCCTGTTCCGTCCAAAGCTGAAATCAGATAAACTGGAACTTGGAGTCTGAAAACGCTCTTTTCAATCCTGTCCAGTTCCTCAGGAGACAGCAGGTCTGTTTTATTCAGCACCAGGATCTGTTCCCTGGCTGCCAGCTCAGGTGAATAGTCTGCAAGCTCCCTGTTTAACAGTTCGAAACCCTGCTGGGGATAATCAGGATCAAAGTCCTCCACGCTCAGGATATGTACCAGAAAGCAGGTCCTTTCCACATGCCTTAAAAAACGGTCACCAAGCCCCTTTCCCTGGTGCGCCCCGGAAATCAGTCCGGGAATATCAGCCACAATCATCCTTACCTGGTGCTCATCGTGGAGTACTCCCAGGTTAGGGGTCAGGGTGGTGAATGGATAACTTCCTATTTTGGGTCTGGCTGCAGAGATGCGCGAAATCAGAGTAGATTTTCCTGCATTGGGCAGCCCCAGAAGCCCGGCATGTGCCAGGACTTTGAGCTTGAGCCGGAGGCGCAGCTCCTGGCCCTCCTCTCCGGGCTGGGCAAATCTTGGAGCTCGCATGGTTGAGGACTTGAAATGGGCATTGCCTTTACCGCCCCGCCCGCCCCGGGCTGCCAGCACTACCTGATCCGTATCCACCAGGTCGGCAATCAGTTCTTCCCGGCCATTGACAAGAGAAAAAACCTGGGTCCCCAGGGGAAGCTTTATTAGCAGGTCCTGACCTGAACGCCCGAATCTCTGGCTGCCCATGCCTGGTCTGCCGTTTTCCGCAGCATACAGACGCTTGCGCCTGAAGTCGTACAGTGTAAGCAATTTGGGATCAGCCATCACGTATACGTCTCCGCCGTCTCCGCCGTCTCCGCCGTCAGGACCTCCCCTGGGAACAAATCTTTCCCTGCGGAAGGACACGCAACCGTTGCCTCCCTTGCCTGAACGAACAATTATCTCGGCCTCGTCCACAAAACGCACTGGTTAATCCTCAAAAAAAAGGCCGCCCGGAGAAGGACTCCCGGCGGCCAATGAAACAGAATT
>SL_5KL_010_SEDDRAFT_10002080_pt1 | contig 11451 bp, 7 predicted proteins | sample SodLakKL_010_SED_FD_9118 | JGI IMG/M metagenome (IMG submission 9118)
CCGGGGAAGCCCGCAGACAAGCCGTGAAAATTCCCGGCGAGCGATCCGTATTTTGCGGTTTGCCACAGCTGTGAATTAAAAACAGAACAGATTTAATTGACAGGGCACTGGAAAACTTGTTGCAATTAAATTTTCCCCGGCGGGAGGGCCGGTATATGCACGTGGTACTCGTAGAACCTGAAATACCGCCGAATACAGGAAATGTGGCCCGGACCTGCGTAATGACCGGCACGAAACTGCACCTGGTGGAGCCGCTCGGATTTTCCCTGGACGAAAAAGAGGTAAAGCGTTCAGGCCTTGATTACTGGCCCTACCTTGACCTGGAGGTGCATACTGATTTTCCATCCATACTCAGAAAATACTGTGCCGCCCGGTTTATTTTTTATTCAACCCGGGGCAATCGCTATTACAATCAATTGAACTACCGGCAGGATGATTTCCTTGTGTTTGGCAGTGAAACTGCCGGATTGCCCGGAGAAATATTGGAGCAGGCCGAAATAGTCCTGCGTATTCCCATGGTCGAAAAGATCCCCCGTTCTTTGAACCTGGGCAACACGGTGGCCCTGGTTCTTTACGAAGCTCTGAAACAGCAGGATTTTCCGGGTATGCGCTAAAACCCTGTNNGCTTATAGGGAGCGTGCTTTGGTAAGTTGCCGGAAAAGAATTCATCAGGAGATATTTATTGCAAGCCGGAAGCGAACATAAAGCGAGCNGNTGGGAATTACNGGCGTTTGAGAGGTGAGAAGTGAAGTGAGAGGTTGGAAGTGAGAAATTTTGCACCAGGAAGGCGGATCTGTTACGGTCACTATTATGATCCGCTGTATGGTAGGCCTGCAGGTTGCTAGGTTTTCCCGGTATGGTTTGCCTCTTCAGTCTTGCGGCGGTCCAGGTAGTAGTGGACCAGGAGGACCTTGAAGGTGGCGGAAATGGGGATGGCCAGCACTATACCAAGGATGCCCATCAACTGGGCTCCTATCAAAACGGCCATTACCACCGTAAGCGGGCTGAGGTCAGTGGCCTTACCCAGGAAAACCGGGGTGAACACAAAGGCGTCGATGACCTGCACCCCAATATAAAGCAGTCCAATCAGCAAAATGCTGGGGGTGTCGGGCATCATACTCAGCATCAGGGCGGGAATTGCGGCCATGATCGGGCCGATATAGAGGATAATATTCAATAGCCCGGCCAGGATTCCCAGCATCAGGGCAAAAGGCATTTCCATAACAAAAAGGCCGAGCCAGGTCAAGAAACCGACAAAAAGGCACTTAACCAGGGTTCCGCGGACGTAAGCACCGACCTTTTCGTCAATAATGGCCAGCAGGTGAATAACATTTTCTTTATAGATCTGGGGAAACAGAAGGGTAAGGTTTCGGCGGACTTTACCAATATCCTGCACCAGGTAGAAGGCGAGGAAAACCAGGACCAGCACCAGCCAGGCCCGGTTTACCAGGGCCATGGAAAAAGCAGTCAAATTGCGCAGCAGCTGCTGGATATTGGCCGGGGCTTGCCTGATGAACTGGTCGGTNTATTCGACGAAGGTTTCGGTGAGGCGCAGGTTAAATCTTTCGTCCAGTTCTTGCAGCTCGGCAGTTATTACCGGCAGGTCTAGAATGAATTCAGTGGTCAAATACAAAACCAGGTCTCTCATTTCGCCGATCAGACCGGGGATCAGCAGGTAGAAAAACAAAATGACCAAAAATAAGACAATCAATGAAGCTATAGTGGAAGCAAATATTGGTTTTACCCTGATGCTGACCAGGAAATCGACCAGTGGATTAATGCTGTAAACTATAAGAAAGGCAATCACAAACAGGGAAATAATCGGCGCAAGCTCGATTATGGCCCAAATCAGAACAAACACGGCCGCGGCGGCAAGCACGATTTTAATAGCCAGAAGTGTTTCACGATCTTGCAGCACGGAAGTACCCCTTTTATAGGCGATTTAACCGGATAAATGATCTGGGCATATATAAACGGATTGTAAGATCATTACTATTTTACCATAAAAGCAGATCCAAAAAAAGTGATTGGAGCAAAGGATCTGCGCCGGGACAGGTCGAAAGAAATAAAAACACTGCGATTTTGCGGAGGGTTTAGTTATGGCCGATTTTGTCCACCTGCACTGCCACAGCGAATACAGCCTGCTTGATGGCGCGGCGAGGCTCAAAGCGCTGGTTAACCGGGCCGCCGAACTGGAAATGCCGGCCCTGGCCCTGACCGACCATGGAACCATGTTTGGCGTGGTTGATTTTTACCGGCTGGCCAGGGAGGCNGGTATTAAGCCGATAATAGGGTGCGAGGTTTATGTTGCCCATCGTTCAAGATTCGATAAAGAAGTTCGGCGGGACGACAACCAGTATCACCTGGTTCTGCTGGCNGAAAACAATAGCGGTTACAAGAACCTTACCCACCTGGTTTCGACCGGATACCTGGAAGGTTTCTATTATAAACCGCGGGTGGATCGAGAACTGCTCGAGAAACACCGGGAAGGTTTAATCGCCCTCACCGGCTGCCTGGCAGGCGAGATACCTTCGCAGATACTGAGCGGACAGATTGAAAAAGCCAGGGAATCAGCCCGTTTTTACCGGGACCTTTTCGGCCGGGAAAACTTTTTCCTGGAACTGCACGACCATGGACTGCCCGACCAAAAGAAAGTAAACGAGGTTTTAAAACAGTTTTCCCGGGAAGAGGGAATACCCCTGGTGGTCAGTAACGATGTGCATTATTTACAGCGGGAAGATGCCGGTGTCCACGATGTTTTGCTCTGCATACAGACCGGGAAGACCGTTGAGGAAACCGATCGGATGCGGTTTGAATCTGAGGAGTTTTACTTTAAAAGCGGTGAAGAAGTTGCCGCCCTTTTTGCCGACTGTCCCGAGGCTGTGGAAAACAGCGTCCGTATCGCAGAGCGCTGTAATGTGGAGAAAGATTTTAACCGGAGGCACCTCCCCGAATATGACCTGCCACCGGATGCGGATGCCGACAGCTACCTGCGGGAACGCTGTTATGAGGGATTGGAAAAGCGCTATTCCATAATAACCGGCGAAATGGAAAAAAGGATTGATTATGAGCTGAAAGTTATTCACCAGATGGGCTACGCAAATTATTTTCTGATCGTCTGGGACATTGTTGAGTACGCGAAAAAGGAAAATATTATAGTCGGCCCGGGCCGCGGTTCAGCTGCCGGCAGCCTGGTGGCTTACAGCCTGGGCATAACCAATATTGAACCTCTGCAGCACGGTTTGCTTTTTGAGCGTTTTCTAAACCCGGAGCGCATTTCCATGCCTGATATAGATATCGATTTTTGTGATGACAAGCGTGACAGGATTTTGAATTATGTTTGCGAAAAATACGGCCAGGAGCGGGTGGCGCAAATTATTACCTTTGGGACTATGGCCGCCAGAGCGGCCGTGCGTGATGTAGGACGGGCGCTGGCCACCCCCTATGCCGAAGTGGACCGTATTGCCAAGCTGATTCCGATGGAGCCCAATATGACTATAGCCAGGGCTTTGAAACAAAGCAAAGATTTGCAGGCCGTCTACAAGGATGATCGATACCGCTTTCTAATCGATACTTCGATGGCCGTGGAAGGCATGCCCCGTCACGCATCCACCCATGCAGCCGGGGTAGTGATTGCCAAGGAACCCCTGGTTAACCATGTGCCCCTGTATAAGACCCCCGACAATACCGTGGTAACCCAGTTTTCCATGAATACCCTGGAAGACCTCGGGCTGTTGAAAATGGATTTCCTCGGCTTAAAAACTTTGACCATAATCGGTGAAACGCTGGATAATATCCGCAAAAGGCACGGCACAAGCATTGCGATAGAAGAAATTCCGCTCGATGACAGCACTACTTACGAGCTTCTATCCCGGGGAGAAACGACGGGGACTTTTCAATTGGAAAGTTCGGGAATGCGTTCGGCCTTGCGGGACCTTTTGCCCAATAAATTCGAAGATATTATTGCAGTGGTCGCCCTTTACCGGCCTGGCCCAATGGAGCAGATCCCCGCATTTATCCAGAGCAAGCACGGCCGTAAAAAGATCAAGTACGCCCACCCCGTGCTTGAGCCAATTTTAAATGAGACATACGGGGTAATTGTTTACCAGGAACAGATCATGGAAATCGCGGCACAGATGGCCGGCTTTACCCTTGGCCAGGCAGACCTTCTGCGCCGGGCTATCGGCAAAAAGAAAAAGGACATCCTGGACGAACAGCGCGAGCTTTTTATTAATGGCTGCATGGACAAAGGTTATTCCCGTGACCTGGCGATCGAAATATATGACCTGATCTTAAAATTCGCTTCTTACGGGTTCAATAAATCCCACGCCGCCGCATATGCCCTGATCGCCTACCAGACCGCATACTTAAAGGCCAACTATTCCGTAGAATTTATGGCCGCCCTGATGACTGTTTACTATAACAACAGTGAGAAGGTGGCCCTTTATATAGCCGACTGCAAGCGGATCGGAATTGAAGTTCTGCCGCCGGATATCAACGAAAGCGAGACCGATTTTACCGTGGTCGGCGACAGGCGGATCAGGTTTGGCCTGGCGGCGGTAAAAAATGTTGGCCTGGGAGCGATCGAATCGATTATCAGGGCCCGGGAGGAAAAACCTTTTGTTTCCCTGCGTGATTTTTGTTCCAGGGTGGATTTAAGGCTTTGCAATCGCAAGGTCCTGGAGAGTCTAATCAAATGCGGGGCTTTTGATTTACTGGGAGGACAGCGGGCCCAGTACCTGGCAGGACTGGATGATATTTTACTCCAAGGCCAATCAGTCCAGCGAGAAAGAGAAAACGGCCAGGTTTCCATGTTTTCACTGATGGAAGCAAGTGTCCAGGAAGAGATGCTCAAAGACAACCTGCCTTCAATCGAAACTTTTACAGACAAGGAAAGCCTCTCGATGGAAAAAGAAATGCTTGGCTTATACCTATCCGGTCATCCCCTGGAGCCTTATCGGCCTGTTTTGGAAAAAATGACCGGGCTTACTCACTGCGCCGAGCTGGCCGAGGCGGGAGACAACCGCCAGGTAAAAGTGGGCGGTATAATTACCGCGGTTCGCAAGTTCTATACCAGAAAAAACAAGCAGATGGCTTTCATTAAGCTGGAGGATTTAACCGGCGGTGTGGAAACAGTAATTTTCCCTGACCTTTTTGATAAACAGTCCGATCTTCTGGAAGAAGACTGCCTTGTGCTAATCTCGGGGAGGACGGATTTAAAAGAAGATGAAGAGGCCAAGATCATTGCCGAAACGATCAGTCCCCTGAGTCGGGAACAAAAATATTACCAGTTGATTATTGGCGAAGGTCACGACCGCATGGTACTGGAGCATTTAAAAGACACCCTGGTTGCGGAAAGTGGAGAAGTACCGGTTTGCCTGTTTTTCAAAAAAGATAAAAAAATGCTTGTTTTGGCTGAAGAATACTGGATTCGTGATGATCCTTCCTGCCGCAGACGCCTGGAAAATCTGCTCGGGCCCGGGACGGTATTGGAGCAGAAGGATTATGAAAATGGGGTTTTTCCGGGGAAAGGACAAGGCGATTGAAGATGATAGCAAGCTGGTACCCTGTCAGAGTTTTAAGAGCGTAATTTGGCAATATTTACAACAAATCTTTATATATAGGAGATGTTGCAGGCCGCAGCGAAAATAAACGAGCCGTGACAATTCCTGGTGAGCGATCCGTGAGCTGCGGCTTGCAACAGCTGTNAAANAAAAACAGAATAGACTTAGTTGACAGGGNACTGGACAAGGCNGGTTTATACAGGAGGATGAGGCAGTGCGGAGAACAAAAATTGTATGTACAGTGGGTCCAAGCACCGATGATGAAGGACAANTGGTTAAGCTGATCGAGGCGGGCATGGACGTAGCCAGGCTCAACCTTTCACATGGNACCAGTGAGGAACATCTTCACTGGTTAAGGCTGCTTAGTGAGGCCGGAAAACAGGTTGAGAGGAATATCGGTTTAATGTTTGATACGCGCGGGCCGGAAGTGCGAACCGGCAATTTGGATGCAGATTCGGTTGCATTGGAAGACGGCCAGGATTTTATCCTTACCACGGAAGATGTAACGGGTAACAGCCAAAAAGTAAGCGTGACTTATCCGAAGCTGCACCGCGATATTGTCCCGGGCAGTAAAGTTTTAATCGATGACGGAATGATCATCCTCGAGGTCATAAAAGTAGAAGACCGGGAGATAAAATGCCGGGTTGTGCACGGCGGAGAGTTGAAGAGTCACAAGGGTCTGAATACACCGGGCACGCGGATTAAGATGCCTGCGCTCAATGATGATGACCGGGCCGATATCCTCACAGCCCTGGAAAACGATGTCGGCTTTCTGGCCGCTTCATTTGCCCGCAGTGCCGAGGATATCCTCGAGGTGAGGGGTTTGATCGAAAAACAGGGTGGAAACATGATGATCCTGGCCAAGATTGAAAGCAGGGAAGGCGTCGAAAATTTCGATTCAATCCTGGCGGTCTCCGATGGAATCATGGTCGCCCGTGGGGACCTTGGGGTGGAGATTCCACCTGAGGAAGTTCCCCTCCTGCAGAAAGAGTTTATTCGCAAATGCAACCACATAGGCAAACCTGTAATTACAGCTACCCAGATGCTGGACAGCATGATCCGCAATCCTTATCCTACAAGGGCCGAGGCAAGCGATGTAGCCAATGCCATTCTTGACGGCACCGATGCGGTTATGCTGTCCGGAGAAACTGCCGTGGGACGTTTTCCCATCGAATCGGTTGAAACGATGAGCCGGATTGCCGAAACCACGGAAAAGGGCATAGACTATAAAAGGATACTGGAGGAACAGGGATCGACTATCAAAAAGTCGGTTACGGATGCAATTAGTTATGCCACCTGCCATATTGCCCATGAGCTGGGAGTTAATGCCATAGTCACCTCCACCCAGTCCGGGACTACTGCGCGGATGGTCTCGAAGTACAGGCCGCGGGCACCGATCGTTGCCGTTTCATCACGACGGCAGACTGCGGCACAGTTGACCCTAACCTGGGGAGTGCGTTCAATCATTTGCCCGCCGGTTAACACAACCGATGATATGTTTTCCAACGCAATTCAGACTTCGCTTAAAGAAGGCCTGATAAAAAACGGTGACCTGGTTGTTATTACAGCCGGGGTTCCGGTTGGTGTTTCCGGAACAACCAACCTTTTAAGGGTTGAAACCGTAGGGGAGGTTATTGTGAAAGGAACAGGAGTAGGAAAATCAGCCGTATGCGGCAGTGCTTTTATCGCCAGAAGTCCAGGCGATACTGATAAAATGGAAGAAGGCCAAATTCTGGTTGCCTATGCGACCAGCATTGATTTTTTGCCTGCTATCGAAAAAGCGTCGGCACTGATTACGGAAGAAGGAGGGCTTACTTCACATGGTGCTATTGTGGCCATCAATATGGGCATACCGGCCGTAGTCGGAGTGGAAAGCGCTATGGATAAGATTGAAAGCGGAGAAACTATCACGGTCGACGCTACCAGGGGATTGATTTACCGCGGTGAAGCAAACGTGCTTTAGCTTTCTATCAGCAAAATATGCCCAAGAACAATATTTACAGTTATTTAGAACACAGATCGCTTGATGTGGCGGGTGATCTGGTGGATTGGAGCTAAAAATCTTGACGAAAAACGAAACCACGGTCAGGGTTCGCTATAAAGATACCGACCAGATGGGTGTGGCCTACTATGCCAACTACCTGGTCTGGTTTGAGGTGGGGAGGACCGAGCTGATGAGGGAACTGGGTTTGCCCTACCTGGAGTTCGAAAAAAGTAAGATCTTTTTGCCGGTTTTAAAGGCTTTCTGTGAATACAAACAGCCGGCCGGCTATGACGATGAGCTGCAGNTTGTTACCAGGTTGGACAGCTTGCAAAATGTCCGGGTTACATTTGTTTACGAAATCCGCAGGGATGGCAAACTGATTGCCCAGGGGTATACCGAGCACGCTTTTATTAACGATGCCGGTAAGCCCGTGGTGTTGCGCAAATTTAGTCCCTTTTTGTGGAACCGCCTGTGCACGGCACTGGAAAAACAGTCCGATTAAAACGTGCAAAGTGAGGGATAAGATGGCTGATAACGGAGAAATAATTGGTCTTGTATATGATGACGATTACTTGATTCACACGCAGGACCGGCATCCTGAGCGCAAAGAAAGGCTTGAACAAATTGTATCGGCAATCGACAAAGAAGGCCTAAAAGAAAGGGTGCAAATGATCGGGCCGGAGCCGGCGGATGTCGATGACATTGCCTTGATACATGACCGCGGCTATATCGCCTCGATCGAAGAGGCCTGCCGTTCGGGCAGAAGATTTTTGGACATGGATACCTACATTGTTCCCGAATCCTACCAAATCGCCCTTCTTTCAGCCGGGGGAGCACTAACCGGATTGCAAAAAGTTATGAACGGCGAGCGGTGCAGGGTGTTTGCTTTAAACCGGCCTCCCGGCCACCACGCCGAAAGAAACCGGGCCATGGGTTTTTGCCTCTTCAACAATATCGCCATTGCCGCAGAGGCGGCCAGGCGCGATTATGGCTTAAACAGAATTGCCATTGTCGATTGGGACGTGCATCACGGTAACGGCACCCAGCATTCTTTTGAAGAGGAGCGGGAAATTTTATTTATTTCCACCCACCAGAGCCCCGCTTTTCCGGGCACAGGCGGGCTCGGTGAAGTGGGAAGGGGCGGTGGCGAAGGTTTTACCGTGAACATCCCCCTGCCGCCGGGGTGCGGTGATGTTGAATACGGGCTATTTTTTGAGCATGTCATTATCCCGGTCCTGGACCAGTTCCAGCCGGAGCTGCTGCTTGTATCCGCCGGCCAGGATGCCTACCGGCAGGATCCCCTGGCGGGGATGTCCTTAAGTCAAAAGGGGTATTATAACATGGCTGAATCACTGTCCGGTGCAGCCGATCGCTGGGCTGAAGGGCGGATGCTGCTCTGCCTGGAAGGCGGGTATCACCTGCAGGGGCAGGCCGGGATTGTTATTCAGATCTTGAATGCCCTGGGTGGCTGGGGGTTGCCGGTTTCCGGGCAGGAACCGGAGCTGGAGCCCGGACGTCATGCCCGGCAGAGGTTGGAAGAAGTGCTTTCCGTGCAGAGGGCCTACTGGGACCTTTAGGGTGTTTCCGGCAAAATCCGGCCAAAGCCCTGCCAATTTAAGGTTGAATTTATTTGCCTGGTGCCAGGCTTAAATGCATGTGATAAATGACCAGGCCGCCGGGAAGTTTGGGATAAAAGTAGGTTGACTTATGCGGCATAAGCCGCCCTCCACGGGCCCTCTTATAAACTTGATCAATCGGTACGGCATCAAGAACAAAGGCGGCATCGGCCCGCCGATCAATCAACGCGTCAACAACGGAGTTAAAATCATGAGAAAATCTGAGGCTGCCGCCTATTTTCAGCACCGGGTTGATCAGCTGTTCGTGCAGAATCTTCACGGGCAGATCGCCGCTTTCGAAAAGCGGTGCGAGCAGGGTGGTTTGTCGTGAATTCAGAAATGCGAAGCCGTGTTTATCACGGCTTACCTCTTTTAATGCGGAGAAAAAGCAGGTGCGGTCAAGGTTTTTTAAATGGCCCATATCTTGGACGTGAAATTTTGCCGCTATTTGTTCCTGCAAAATAGACCCCGGGGCGGGGCTGAGATCTTCCAACAGGCGATGTGTGGGCAGCACAAGGAGCCCCGGATCCTTCATGCTGACCAGGGCGGCAAGAATATGGCCGGATCCGGGCCGGTGATCGGGGGCTGACTGCCGGTAAAAGTCCAAGGCAGTCTCGTAGCGGTGATGCCCGTCGGCAATCAGCAGTGGCTGCTCAGCGATGTAACCGGTTAATTCCGACTGCAGCCCGGGATCATCGAGAGCCCAAAGACGATAGCCCTGGCCGGGCTGATCGCTTGCTTCGGCAAGCGGTGGATAACTTTTTACGCTGCTAAAAAACTCACCACTTTGATCGGCAGGGTCGGGGTAAAGGGTAAAAATTGGGCTGATATTTGAGGCGGTATGCGATAGAAGTCTTAAACGATCTCTTTTGGGGGCGGACATGGTTAATTCGTGCGGCAGCACTTCTTTGGTATTGTAGGGTTCAAGTTTTAGGGCGGCTAAGATTCCGCGGCGGCAGTATTCTTTTTCTCGGTAAAGGAATGATTGTTCAAAAAAATAATACCTGTCTCGTTTATCAGGTTTTATAATGTCTTTCTCCAGCCACTGCCGGAGGACTGCAGATGCCCTGGTATAGCGGTTGTCGGTTTCGTCATCGTTGAGGTGACTTTTACCGTATTCAATGCGGACAATATTATAAGGGTTTTTTTGATGCAGGCGTTCCTGTTCATCCGGATCGATCGTATCGTATGGCGGTGTTATAGCGGCCCCGAGATCTTTTACAATGTCCGGGTTAAACCTGATTCCTCTGAACGGTCGGATTTGGGCCATTGGCGCTCTCCAGTTTGCTGTTTTCGTTTGATTTTATAACAATCTTCACCCCCAGGCAACAAGACGGCGGATTTTTCGTTGCCATAAGAAGCGAACTGTGCTATACTACCCGTGGTACTTTAGAATACTCACGCCTGTCGAGCCCGGACCGGTTGGCATAATGCTTGGACAGTGGCAATGAAACAGGCGGCGGTTAAAACCAAAAGGAGGAAAAAGATTGGCCAGGGTAAGCATGAAACAGCTGTTGGAGGCGGGGGTTCATTTCGGTCATCAAACCCGCCGCTGGAACCCGAAGATGAAAAACTATATCTTCACTGAACGTAACGGGATTTACATTATCGACCTGCAGAAAACTGTCAAACTGATGGATGTGGCCTACAACTATGTTCGCGATATTGTTGCCGAAGGAGGCAGCATTATTTTTGTTGGGACAAAAAAGCAGGCCCAGGAATCGATCCAGACTGAGGCGGAGAGGTGCGGTTCACATTTCGTCAACCATCGCTGGTTGGGTGGTATGCTGACCAACTTCGCAACCATTCGCAGCAGGATAGAACGGATGCTGCAGCTCGAAGAGATGGAAGTCGATGGGACTTTTGAGCGGTTAACGAAAAAAGAAGTCCTTGAATTGAGAAGGGAAAAAGAAAAACTGCACAAATTTTTAAGCGGCATCCGCAACATGAAAAAGCTGCCCGATGCCGTTTATGTGGTAGATCCCCGTAAGGAGCGAATTGCCGTGGCCGAGGCAAGGAAGCTCGACATCCCGGTGATCGCCATTGTTGATACCAACTGTGATCCTGATGAAATCGATTACCTGATCCCCGGCAATGATGACGCTATTCGGGCGGTTAAACTGATTACCTCTGTCTTAGCTGATGCCGTGCTTGAAGGCAAGCAAACCAGCGAGGATCAGGAAGTTACCGACGAGCCTGAAACCCTGGAAGAAGCGGCGGCTGAAAAGATAGAAGGCGGAGAAGTGATTGAAGCCGCAGAGGGCGAAGAGGCAGAGCTTACATCTGC
>SL_5KL_010_SEDDRAFT_10002084_pt1 | contig 11439 bp, 10 predicted proteins | sample SodLakKL_010_SED_FD_9118 | JGI IMG/M metagenome (IMG submission 9118)
TTAACAACTATAGTCCCTTTCACGATTCACACTCCTCTGATCCTGTAATCTGCCAAACCAGTAAATACAGTTACCTGCTACTATCAATACCGGTTAATATGCTAAAAACACCCCCTGTTCTCCATAACCCGGAGCAGACGAGTAAAAACTTTGCCAGCAGCTAAGTTTACTGCAGGTATCCAGGTAATGAGATCAAGATAAGGTGCCGTTTTCCATACGGCGGGTAAAGTAGTTCTGGGCTGCCGCCTTGTAGAATACCCTGGTAAAGGGCAGCAGCAGGGAAAAACCAACCAGGTCTGTAATCAAGCCTGGAGTCAAGAGCAGGGCGCCGCCAACCAGGATGCAGGCCCCATCAAACATGGGATCGCCGGGCATGATCCCTGCCTCCATGTCCATCTGCATCTTTCTCAAAACAGCCAGGCCCTGGTACCTGGCTAAAAAAACGCCCACAAACCCGGTTGAAGCAATCAGCAGGATGGTCGGAACAGAGCCGATAACACCGCCGATTTCAATTAATAGCCATATTTCGACTAAGGGGACTAAAGTAAACAGTAACAATAACTTAACCATACTTCACCTTATGCTTAAAAAGTATTTCAAGTCTATTTTAACATGAATTGACCTTGTCTTTAACTTTAACAGCCCCCGCTGCCCCGGCCTTACTCTGATTTCGTATCCACGTAATGGATGCATTCGTCCTGGTGACCCATATGGCGGTAAAACTCCTGGAAGTCAATCCGGTAATTAAAATCGTCCTGTTCTTTGTCTCTCTGCTTCTTAATGTCTACATTCTTGACTATCAGCAGCTCCTCGTTGATGTTGGAAGCCTGCAGGAGCGTCATCCCTGAGGGGGCCCAGATCCCACTTCCACCCCAATAATACTCACCGCTCTTCTGGTGCAAACCGACCCAGTTGCTGCCCAGGCTCCAGACCTGGTTGTAGGCCGCCTTGGATCCGTTCATCAGGTTCCACAAAAAGCCGTAATAGTGGTCCGTCCGGGTATTCATATAGGAATATTCCCTGACCGCCTCGGAGTGCCAGGCAGCCATGGTAATAATAGCGTCCACACAGTCGACAAAAGCATACTGCCGGGCCAGCTCCACAAAGCAGAGGTCGTAGCAGATCATAAAACCAAAGCGGCCCCACTTGGTATCTATGCTCAGCCGTTTATCGGTGCCCTGCCGGAAAAAATCTCTTTCTACAGGGGTCAAAAACACCTTGGCATAGATATAGTCTTCCTCGCTGTAATCAATTTCCGGGTTGAGGATAAATGTAGAATTATACAGGTTGCCGTCTCTTAAGCGGGCATTGCCGTAACAGATGTACTCCAGGCTGTCTTTGCCGTCGGTAAGGCTGTCCCTGACATTTTTCAGCCAGGGTTTGATATGGCTGTTTTCTCCTTCCATGAGCAGATTCCTGACTTCAGCTTTATCGGTACTGTTCCATACATAACCGGTAACAGAAAGCTCCGGGAAAATAAGAATGTTGACCTTATGCTCATGGGCCAGGCTAATGATCTGCTCCATCTTTTTCAAGTTTTTTTGGACATCCGGGGCTCCATAAATGTTGGCTACCATGATGGTGGGCATCGACTCATCATCGGAAAAACGTCTCTCCACGATCCTGAAGTTCATTTTTGATTCTCCTTCCCTCTAGAAGATAACCCTGACCAGTAGTTGATAAACCCGATCAGAAACATTTAGTCATTATACTATCACTTTTATTATATGCTAGTTCCACCCATTATTTAAGGATCTTTTTCATGAAGAAACCCGGTTTTGTACCGGGCTTAAATAATAATTGATGCTTTAAAGCCAGAAAGGTTACAGGAATTTAATCTGCTCCACGTAATCATCAAACTCCTGCAGGCATTTTTCCGCCTGTTCCGGGTCTCTTGAAATGTATTCCATAATTATTGCCTGGAGAAGCAGCATTACCGAACAGCTGGGATCAGAAAAAGAGGTATACTGCTGTGGGATGGCCAGCAAATGAGTTGCAGCCGCTTTCAAAGGAGACAGGATACTGTCACTTATGCCGATCACAGTTGCTCCTTTTTTCCTGAAAGCTTCCCCTAAAAGCTGCATCTTTTTGGGGTAGCGGGGGAAAGAGAATATAAAAACGGCCGTTTTGCTGTCACAGGAAAGGTAATAATTATAGGCATCAGTGCTATCCCTGCTTAAGACCGAGACATGTTTTTTGACTTTGGCCAGGTTGTAGCCAAAATACTGGGCCAGGTAACCGGAAGAATATGAACCAATGATGTAAACTTTATCAGACCGGCATATAGTATCTACCACTGTTTCAATATCCTGAATGCTAATACTCTCCAGCAACCTGTTAATATTGCGCTGATCATTGTTAACCACAGTCTCCAGGATGTTTAACTGTTTCAGCTCATCGCCCTTATATGTATGGCGGATCGTGTCGAAGGCTTCCAGTTCGTGCTGGACCACGGCCTGCAAATCTTCAAGCATTTCAGGAAAACCGGAATAGTTCAGGAAAGTAGCCAGCCGGACTACCGTGGCTTCACTAACATTAGCTTCCCTGGCAATCTGGGCAATAGTCTGGAAAGCGGCAGTTTTATAATTGTTAATCAAATATTCGGCCAGCTGCGCCTGCTTGGGAGACAGGGCATCGCTTACCTCGTCTATCCTGTCAAAAAATGTGCTGTTTGCAGCCACTTCAATACCCCTTTTAAGAAAGTATTAGAAATATAGAGATTTATTTTTTTACATGGCCCCGGCATTACTTATTCCTAAGATTTGTAAGCCCTACCGGTATTAGTAACCTGCGGTTTCTTGCAGTGCGATGGTTAATTACCAAAAACCATATGATAACAAGTCAGTAGCATAACTTAGCTTCCCGGCCCACCAAAAAGCTAAGTTCCAGCCTTTAGCGGAAACTGATCGAAACCGGACCTGCAGGGCGGCCCTTCACTGGCATACATCATTTTTTCTTCCGGCACAAAAATAAGGCCGGATTGGGTCATCGATGTTGATTCACCTTCTTCGGTATGGCGGCAAATACTGAAGGGATAATTGGCATGATCGCATAATGCTCGTTTGCACACATCAAGATCAATCAGTCCAAAATCGTTCTCTAACAACTGACGCATGCGCCCGCTCCTGATATAGGTGTTGGAACTGCGCACCGGCGGCCTGATTGCGTACTGGCTTAAAAGTTCATTCTCGTAGTGGTTTGCATGGGCATACAAAGCCGTAATGTAGTGGATTTTTTCTTTTTTCCCCGTGGCCTCGATATTGAACCCCCCGTACTGGTTGCCGATTATGAAATTAAAACCACTGGCCCGGGGCGTATTCAGTAAAACATGGACCGCATCATTAAGGTTTTTACCACCCAGGGTTTCACGGATCATCAGTGGCACAGGGAGCCCGGTATCTTCGTCAACAGCTTTTACAGTACTCCAGACCAGGGCCAAACCATGTTCATTGATCCCGGCCCCTCCAACCACTCCCGGGTGGGTAAGCATAATAACACCGGAACCATGATTGGACTCCCCGGCATTTATGCTAATGATGATGGGATCGAAAAACTCGTCCATATCCCAGCCCTGGCCCAGGTAGGTTCTTTGGTCAGTCGTAGCGCGACCGGTTGTTAAAAACAAGGTACAGCCGTTTACCTGGTCCTTAGTTTCATTAAAGTAGGCCATTTCATCATAACAGTTCATGAAAAAAACTTTTTTAAAAGCAAGCCCGGATCCTTCAGCTATTCCTTCAATTTCTTCTATCAGCGCAGGGGCGTATTTCTGAGTGCTGTCGATGTAATAAGAGGCAACCCCGGTGATACTGCGCTCATTAGAGGTTTTAGAAAAATTGGTATAGCGTTTTAGTAACCTCTCGTAAAGGCTGTGTATTTCCTGCTTCAGGGCCACCCCATGCTGCAGGCCGATCTCTTTTGGTGTTCCAGTGAAGTCGTATCGTTTGATCATATTAGTTCATACTCCTGTCCTTTAGTTAAAGCCGGCCTAACCTGCCTGCCCCCTGTATAAACCATTTCGACTTTGTCCAGCAGAGGTGCAAGGCTTTTATCCAGCACACCGTTTACTACTATTACATCAGCCGCTTTACCCTCCTCTAATGTCCCCAGCCACTCAGCCAACCCCAGGGCTTCTGCAGATACCCTGGTGGCGCTGTTTATGGCCTGCAGGGGTTCCATGTAGCCCTGTTCTACCAGGATTACCAGTTCAAGGGCATTTCTGCCGTGAAAGTTATAGTTGGTCCCGGCATCAGTTCCGAAAGCAACTTTAACTCCTGCTTCGATAGCCCGGCATAAGTTTTCCCTGAAACGCCGGTCTTCACCCCTGCTTTTTTCAAGCATAAAACTGGGAACGCCTCTTTCCGGGCCGTATTTTTCCATCAAGTAACCTGCAGACAGGGTCGGAACCAGGTAAACCCCGCAATCTATCATGAGGTCGATAACTTCATCATCTATAAAAGTGCCATGTTCAATAGTGTGGACCCCGGCTCTAATAGCATTGATGATTCCTTCCTTGCCGTGAGCATGAGCTGCCACCCTCAGTCCTACTTTACGGGCCTCTTCAACTACTACCGCCATTTCTTCGCGGCTTAACTGCGAAGCCCCCGGTACACCCCCAGGATTCATGTAAGCGCCGGTAGCCATCAATTTAAGAAAATCGGCCCCGGCCTTGATCTGCTCCCGCGCCGCTTTCCTGACTTCATCGCACCCATCAGCCTCCCTGTACATACCGGCAAAATATTCATTGCCGGCTGTGGTCATACTGATTATTTTACCGCAGGTTAAGATGCGCGGGCCCTCAAACCAGCCGTTGGCAATGGCTTTTTTAACCGCAAAATCAATATGGTTTACGCTGCCCACATTGCGGACAGTAGTAATGCCGCTGTAGAGGGTATCCTGCATTTCCCTGACCGTACGGATAGCCCGCAGCTTATCTTCGACCAGGTTTTCTTCAAACGTGTTGGCCATTCCATGTAAATCCATGTGAATATGGGTGTCGATTAACCCCGGTAGGACAGTTTTGCCTTCCAGGCTGATTATTTCAGCTTTCCCGGGGATCCGGTCCGGATTATCCGGGCCAGCGTACAGGATGCGGCCGTTTTCCATTAGCAGTAATGAATTGTTTACCGGTTCTTTTCCCGTTCCGTCGATCAGGAGTGCCCCTTTTAATGCTGTAATCACTGGCTTCCAACCCCTCATTCATTATAGTGCAATGCGGCAGCGCGCCCGAAAGAGCAGGCCTTGTAAAGGCCTGCTCCCCCGGTTCTAATTCTCATAAGCTTCTATTCTTACTCAAAGTAAGCATCGAGCAGGATGACATTACCGATCGGATCAAGCACAAATCCCCCCGCATCGGCTGTGATCGCTGCAGTATAATCACTATGGGCAATATGCATAATTGCCGCATCATCATGAAGAATCTGCTGCATTTCCAGGTAGTATTCCTCCTGCAGGTCGCGATCATAGGTGGCATTAGCCTTGTCGGCCAGTTCCCACAGGATATCCGGTTTATAATTATTCTCCATCCCTTCCAGGACCAGGGCCCGCAGGAAATTATTCGGGTGGGCCACATCATACCAGCCTGTAAACGCCAGCTGGTGCTGATGGCTCGATATAATTTCCGAATGTGCCGCCCATTCATTGACGATAACATTAGTGTTTATGCCCACTGCCCGCAGGTCGGAGGCAATCAACTCCGCCACATCAACCGGGCGGCCGATATAAACCCTTGCTCCTGAAAAAACATGAATATCCATGTCAAAACCATCACCGTAACCGGCATCAGCCATCAGTTCCATGGCTTGATCAGGATCATAAGGATATGGTTCAATATCGGCGTTATAACCGAAAATAGTCGGCGGCATCGAGTTGATCGCCCTGGTTCCCAGGCCTTCATAAACACTGTCAACCAGGCTGTCAAAATCAACGGCATGCATAAGCGCCTGTCTCATCCTCACATCATCAAACGGCTCCGCTTCATGGTTAATATTGCCCAGGAAAATATTGGCCCCGGGAACCTGTTCCAGGTACAGAGCATCATCACTTTCTATAGTTTCCAGCTGTTCAGGCAGGATGGTCTTAATAGCATGGACCTCTCCGGCCTGCAGCTCCATTAACCTGGTAGAAGCATCGGGAACCACTTTCCAGATGATTTTGTCGATGGCCGGCTTATCTCCCCAGTAATCATCAAACAAAACCATGCTGGTATATTCATCGCTTCTCCATTCTTCCATCATGTAAGGTCCGGTACCGACCGGATTTCTGTAAAATTCGTCCTTGTTTTCCTGGGCCGAGGTTGGGCTGATGATAAACTGCGAGTAAAGGCCCATGTAGGTCATGAACGGGGCAAATACATCATTGAGGACAAACTCCACTGTATAATCGTCGATGGCATTTACTTCAGCAATCACATCGCCAAGCAGGTAATCAAGGTAAGACCAGTCCCCCATACCGGCATATGGATGATCCTCCTGGAGAATCCTTTCAAAGGTGAAAACTACTGCATCTGCATTGAAATCGCTTCCATCGTGGAACTTAACCCCTTCCCGCAGCTCAAAGGTCCAGACTTTACCTTCCTCGTCGCTGTACCAATCTGTGGCCAGCGAAGGGCCGACATTAAGGTCATCGTCAATATACTTGACCAGGCCTTCATACATGTGGTAAATAAGGTCGATCTCGCCATCATAGTAGGCCCAGCCTGCATCCAGGTTCACCGCATCGTTGGTGCGGGCTACGATAAAGATCGATTCTTCATCCTCTGCCGGCTCATCCACCACGGGTTCATCCATGGCGGCTTCTTCCTGGTCGCAGCCAAACACTGACAGGATCAAAACCAAGATTAAAGCAAAAACCAATAAATATTTTCCATTACCCCTCATTTTCATACTTCCTCCTTATTATTAAATAGGAACCCTGGCCAGATGGCAGGCAGTACAATGGCTTTCATTCAGCTGCTTTAGTTCAGGGGGAGTTACCCTGCACTCTTCAACGGCAATTTCACAGCGTGGATGAAACGGGCAGCCATCCGGTGTATTGATCGGACTCGGCACCTCACCTCCCAAAACCTGTAATTCAAGCTTATCCTGCGGATCAGGAACAGGGATCGCTTTTAAAAGCGCCCTGGTATAGGGGTGAACAGGATTGGCAAATAATTCTTCAGTAGCTGCAATTTCAACAATTTTACCCAGGTACATCACTGCCACCCGGTCGGAAATATAGTTAATTACATTAAGATCGTGCGATATAAACAGGTAGGTCAGGTTCAACCTGCTTTTCAGCTCTTTAAACAGGTTCAAGACCTGGGCCTGGATCGAAACATCAAGAGCAGATACCGGCTCATCGGCAATGATTACACCGGGATCTAAAGCAAGGGCCCGGGCAATACAGATCCGCTGCCTCTGGCCGCCGCTAAATTCATGGGGATAAGCATACTGGTAATCCTCCCTCAACCCGACCATCTCCATCAGTTCCAGGGCTTTTTCTTTCCTGTAAGCATTGCTACCAATACCGTGGATACGAAGCGGTTCTGTAATCAGGTTAACCACCTTCCACTTAGGGTCAAGACTGGCATAGGGATCCTGGTATACCATCTGTACCTCACGGCGGTAGCTTTTCAGCTCGGAGCTGTTCATTGTAAGGACGTCCCTGCCGCGGTATATTATTTCCCCTTCCGTCGGAGGTTCTATGCAAAGCAGCATTTTACGGCAGGTCGATTTGCCGCACCCCGATTCGCCGACAAGACCAAGAGTCTCGCCTTCAAAGATTTCAAAATCAACACCATCCAGCGCCTTTAACCAGTCATACCGGAAAAGGTGCTCGTTACTTTTGACCGGGTAATGCTTTTTCAAATTTTTAACAGTAAACAGGGTTTCAGCCATCAATGTTCCTTTCTACAAGCAGTTCCGCCGGCTATTCACAAAGCCAGCACCTGACACTTCGTTCAGACCTGGTAAGCATTTCAGGGACTTCACTAGAACATTTATCCAGCCGGTCTTTACAGCGCGGATGGAACCGGCAGCCGCCCGGCAGGGAACTCAGAGAAGGCACCGTCCCTTTAATTTCGTCCAGCTTCTCCATTTTTCTGGCTACACTGGGTATGGTATTCATCAGGCCCCTGGTATAAGGGTGCAGCGGTTCGGCAAAAAGATCTCTTACTGAAGCAAATTCAACTACCTGGCCGGCATACATGACCGCCACCTTGTGCGCCACCTGGGCTACAACCCCCAGATCGTGGGTAATCATAATGACCCCGGTTCCTAACTCCTGCTGCAACTTGCGGATGAGAACTAAAATTTGGGCCTGGATGGTCACATCAAGGGCCGTTGTCGGCTCATCGGCAATCAGGATATCAGGGTCGCAGGCCAGGGCCATGGCGATCATGGCCCGCTGGCGCATTCCTCCACTCAGGTTGTGTGGATAATCCTTAATCCTTCTTTCTGGATTGGGAATGCCTACCATACGCAAAGCTTCAACCGATTTAGTCTTGACCTCTTTTGATCTAAGCCCCCTGTGTTTGCGGTAAACCTCGTCCAGCTGTTCCTGGATCGTAAACACCGGGTTTAGCGAAGTCATCGGTTCCTGGAAAATCATCGATATTTTGTTTCCCCTGGTCGCGGTCATCTGGCGCTCGCTTTTTTCCAGCAGATTTTCCCCTTCGAGAATGATCCGCCCTTCTATGTTGGCATTGTTGGGCAGCAGGCCCATAATCGACAGGCCGGTAACGCTTTTCCCGCAGCCGGATTCCCCAACAATACCGAGGGTTTCAGTTTTATCCAGGGCAAAATTAACTCCGTCCACAGCAACCACCCGGCCGCGGCCCGTTTCAAATTCCACCTTCAAGTTTTCTACACTGAGCAAGCTGTTCTCAGGCAACCCGGCACCTCTTTTTCAAATTCTCAACTTGGCATCCATAGCTTCCCGCAACCCATCGCCTAACAGGTTAAACGAAAGCACTGCCAAAAAGATCATGACCCCTGGAAAAACGGTAATCCACCACTTGCCCAGGAGCAGGTAGTCCTTACCCCCACTGAGCATAGCGCCCCATTCGGGCATAGAGGGATCTATCCCCACTCCCAGGAAACCCAGGGCGGCTGTATATAAAATTGCATCGCCAAGCAATAAGGTCAGGTAAACCACGGTCGGTGTAATGACGTTGGGCAAAACATGGCGGAGCATGATCCAAAAATGGCCGCCGCCCATAGCTTTAGACGCTTCCACGTAAGGCAGCTCTTTGACGGTGAGGACGGAACCCCTGACAATCCGGGCCAACCCCGGAATATAGATGATGGCAATAGCCAGCATGGCCCTTTCGATCCCGGTTCCCAGAGCGGCCACAATAACCAGTGCCAAAAGCAAAGGGGGAAAAGCCAGGACAATATCAACAATCCGCATCACCAGCAGATCAATAACACCCCCGAGGTAGCCGGAAACAATCCCCAATGATATTCCAACCACCGCAGTAATAATAATCACGGTTATGCCGACTCTTAGTGAAATACCTGCCCCATAAAGCAGGCGGGACAGTAAATCCCGGCCCAGGCCGTCTGTGCCGAGGGGGTTTTCCATGTTGTCGTCCCAAAAGCCCGGCAAAAGCCGGGTATCATGGCTCGTGGCCAGGGGATCATAAGGGGTCAGGTAGGGGCCAAATAGGGCCAGGAAAAACAGGACCATTGCCACGAAAAAAGCAACCACGGCCAGCCTGTTTTTCTTGAACTGCCTCACAAACATTTGAAATTCAGTGCCCATGACCCATCCTCCCAAAATATTAGTACCTGATGCGCGGATCGAGATAGGCGTAAATCAAGTCGACCAGCAGGTTAATAATGATAAATGCAAAAACCAGCATAAATACGATCCCCTGGATCAACGGGTAATCTCTAAAACCGATGCTGGTAATCAAAAGCCGGCCAATTCCCGGCCAGGAAAAAACAGTTTCGGTCAACACCGCCCCGCCAAGCAGCTGGGCCACAGATAATCCCACTACAGTTACAATCGGGATCAGGGCATTTTTCAGGGCATGCTTGTAAATAACAATGTTCATGTTCAACCCCTTGGCCCTGGCCGTGCGGACATAGTCTTCATTCAGGACGTCAAGCATACTCGATCGGGTAACCCGGACAAAAAGAGCCAGGGAAACTGTGGAAAGCGCTGCAGCCGGCATCACCAGGTGCCGCAGGGCGTCCCAAAAAGCTCGCATATTCGCTGTCAGCAGTGAATCGATCAGGTACAGGCCGGTTATTGTTTCCAGGCTAATTCCCAGTGTCAACCGGCCTGATACCGGGAGCCAGCCCATGACAACCGAGAAAAGGAAGATCATCATCATACCCAGCCAAAAGATCGGTATTGATACTCCGAGCAGGGAAAAACCGATCGCCATCTGGTCAAAAATCGAGTTGCGGTAGCGGGCGGCTGTAACTCCGAAAAAAATCCCAAAAACCACGGCTATAAAAATAGCGGCAAAGGTGAGTTCGACAGTAGCCGGCAGCCTGGAAAAAATCTCTTCCGTAACGGCAGTATTGGTCCGGATAGAAATACCAAAATCACCCTGCGCAACATTGGTCAGCCAGGTCCAAAACTGCACATGCAGGGGTTGATCCAGGCCAAGCTTTTGAATCAGGGCTTCACGGGCCGCATCCGTCGCCCGTTCACCGAGCATTACCGTTACCGGATCCCCGGGGATGAGGTGAATCATTAAAAATACAATGATACTTGCCCCCAGCAGGGTCGGCACAACAATAAGGAGCCTTTTTAGCAGGTAACGGTAAAAAGCCATTTACATAAAATACCTCCCGCTGCCTTAATAACAAAAAAACGGCCTAAGAAAGGCCGAAATATTTCAAAGCCAGCCTGGCATGCATTTCAACTCCGGTTACAAGGGCTTCTTCATCAATATTAAAACAAGGATGGTGGTGTGAATAATCGGTTTTCTTCTCTTTGTTGCCAGAGCCGATAAAATAAAAAACCGCCGGCACCCGTCTGGCAAATTCGGAAAAATCTTCACCACCCATAGATTGCAAACCGGCTGTTACTGCACTTTTATTCCCCATGGTTTCCAGGGCGGCAGCACGGGCTAACCCGGTCATGTCCGGATCATTGGCCACCATTTCATTGCCCACTTTAAACTCAAGTTCAAAGTGGGCCCGGTGAGCGGAACATACCTGTTCAACCACCCGGTAAAAACTGTCTTTTATGCCCGAGCCATCGGCAGACAAGAACCTGATCGAACCCTGTAAATCAGCCTGCTCCGGTACTATGGTGGTATTGTAGCCGGCTTTGAAGCCGGTGAATACTATCGACACCGGCTGGAGGGGATTGAGCTCCCGGGTTTGCATAGCCTGTATACCCTGGACAATCGCCGATCCGACCATGATCGGGTCAACTGCCTTATTAATGTGCCCGGCATGCCCACCAAGCCCCTTTACAGTTAAATAAAAATAATGGCTT
>SL_5KL_010_SEDDRAFT_10002085_pt1 | contig 11432 bp, 8 predicted proteins | sample SodLakKL_010_SED_FD_9118 | JGI IMG/M metagenome (IMG submission 9118)
GCGAAAAGGGCGTTAAAAAATATTTGAAGTCGCTCCGTAAAATTATGGAAAAGTATAAAAGATATAATACAGATTAAAACACTTAAAAAAACAGATCAAAGCCAAAAGCGACATTGCAAATATTTTAGCCCTTGATGCGTAGTTTTGTGGTGGCGGAACCACAGCCTTGATTTTTTCAAACTTTTTTATCAAGTTTTTATTAGGCACTACTAAATGCTAAAAAATAAAAACCTTAATTTAGCCGACATACTCAATATAGATATCGTTTTTTTCAACTGGTGCTTTTAGCCCCTTATCAAGTTTGATACAGGCATACCTTGAATGCTAAATTGGTGAATTTTCATTGTATCCTGAAAATATCCCGTATATGAGAATAATTTATTTTGGTGTGCCTACATTGAGTTATAACCAAAATCTATTAAATTATGAAAAAAAGAAAAACATCAAGCAAGAAAAAAGCTTCCGTAGGAAGTAATTTTATCAAAATGCCAGTAATAAATTCTCATGCGGCGGGAATAGATATTGGCAGTAAAGAAAACTACGTCTGTGTAGAACAAAATAAGGTACGCAAGTTTGGAGTTACCATGTGTGATTTTGAAGAAATCGACTTGTTTCTAAAAGAATATGGAATTACGAGCGTAGCCTTGGAATCAACTGGTTTTTACTGGAAAAACATTTATGTTTTTTTGGTATCAAAAGGATATGAGGTAATAGTAGTCAACGGTCGTTTTTTGAAAAATGTAAAAGGTAAAAAGACTGATGTGGTTGACAGCAGATGGATACAATTGCTACACAGTGTAGGTCTCTTATCGGGTAGCTTTCAACCTGATGATTTTTCAGAAAGTCTTCGTGTTTACACTCGTCACCGACAAAAATTAACTGAAGAGCTTAATCGTTATGGCTCTATTATGAACAAAAACTTAGTGTTGTTAAACATTCAATCAAAAACAATATTTAGCGACATAACAGGAAAATCTTCATTAAGAGTTATTAAGGCAATCATTGATGGAGAACGTGATCCTGAAAAGTTAGCTGCAGAAATCAGCACTTTTGTTCGTGCATCAAAAGAAGATCAGCTAAAAGCTTTACGAGGCAACTGGAGAGATGAGTATGTTTATGAGTTAAGACAGGCATACAATAGTTACACTCATTTTAAAAAGCAAATTTCAGATGTTGACAACCAAATTGAAAAAACTTTAGCTGTATATCTAGAAGAAAATAAAGAAAAAAAGCACTTCAAAACCAATTACAAAGCACCTAAAAAACAAACGGTTCAAAAGAATTCCCCAAATTTAGATGTATTAGGTTATGCTAATGCTTTTTATGAGGGCGTTGACTTATCTTCAATTGACGGTTTTGGACCGGTAAATGTTCTAAGCCTTTTGTCGGAACTAGGCGATGGAATCAAAAAATTCCCTAAAGGAAAACATTTTGTTTCATGGTTAGGATTCTCCCCTAATAATAAAGTTACAGGAGGAAAAGTTATACAAAGTAAAACAAGAAGACATCGAAACCCCTTAGCGCAAGCATTTTTGAAGGCTGCAAATTCTATAGGGCGAAGTGATTGTCAACTGGGCCATTTCTTCAGGTCTATTGCCTACAGAAGAGGCTGGTTGGTAGCAAAAGTTGCAACAGCAAGAAAGTTAGCATTAATAGTTCATAAAATGCTAACCGAAAAAGTTGCTTATGATTACAAAATATCTGAAGAAAAGCAAGAGAAACTAAGAAACAATCGTATTAAAAAAATTCAGAAAACAATAAAGAATCTAAAAATTACTGAATCAGAGTTAAAAAAATTCAGATTTAATTACAGATTATTGCCGCATTTTTTAGCAACAATAACAATTGTTGTATGGGATTTTTATTTTCAATTATAATAGGTTGGTTTTATATGAGAAAAAAGTTTAAAAGGTTTTTTAAAAAACATAACTATTCAACATGGATGAACACCGGAAAGAGCTATATGAAATGGTGCTAAAAAATTTTTAGGGTGTTGCAATGCGGAAAACAGGTGTTTTGCATATCTGCATAGTTAATAATAAGTTAGGTTAGGGTGTTTTTCACTTGATTTGTTTATCAGGTGATGCCGGGAGATTATGTATTGATTATTATGTTAGAAAACAGAACGGATTAAAATATTAAAAGTATTGATTTACAGTAAAGTATATTTTTTTAATGTTGACGTTTTTATTTCCTTATCCATTGCAACGGTAAAGAGAAACAGGTAAATGATAACTGGTCTGGTTTAATTCACTTGTTACTCGTTACAATTATTATTCTTTTTGGTTGTGATATCGCAAAGGCCGGGTTTATATTTTTTGTTCACCTTTAATTGATGAGGGTTTCATTTATTTTGAGTCATAAGACCATTTCATCCATACTGCTCCCCATGTAAAGCCTCCTCCAAAGGCAGTAAGAATAACATTATCTCCTTTTTTCAGTTGGTTTTCATACTCCCACAGGCACAAAGGGATAGTGGCATTAGTAGTATTTCCGTACCTATGTATATTTATCATTATTTGTTTCTTATCAAGCCCCATTCTTTTTCCTACAGCTTCAATTATACGCATGTTAGCTTGGTGCGCTACTAAGAAAGATATGTCATCAGAATCAAGGTTGTTTTTTTTCATTATTTCTACTGAAACATCAGCCATATTGGCAACAGCAAACTTAAATACTGCTTGCCCTTCCTGGTAAACATAATGTTCGCGTGCGTCAATAGTTTCATATGATGGTGGTTTTACTGAACCGCCGGCTTTCATATGAAGATGAATACGGCCAAACCCATCAGACTGGAAAATATGGTCCATTATGCCCAAATTTTCTTCAGTTGGTTCAAGCAGTGCAGCAGAAGCAGCGTCGCCAAACAATACGCAAGTTTGGCGATCAGTATAATCAATAATTGAAGACATTTTATCGGCACCTACTACAACAACTTTTTTGTATTCTCCTGACTCTATAAATTTTGATGCTGTTACCAGCGAATAAATAAAGCCCGAGCAAGCTGCATTAATATCATAACTGAAAGCTTTTTTGATACCGACTTTATCACTTATAATATTTGCAGTAGCCGGAAACTTCATGTCGGGTGTAACTGTGCAACAAATTAATAAATCAACTTCATCAGGCCCTATACCTCGCTTTTCGAGTAAGCCTTTTACGGCTTTAGCTCCCATATCTGAAGTGCCTTTGCCTTCTTCCCTTAAAATATGACGTTTTTTTATACCTGTTCTTGTTGATATCCACTCCTCAGTGGTTTCAACCATTTTCTCCAACTCACTATTAGTAAGAATGTAATCGGGAAGATGGCTTTCTAATGCGGTTATTGTTGCTTTTATTCTTGACATGACCTTACATCTTTATTTTATTACATACTGACATTTTATATGTTATTTCCCTGTGTATATTTATTAATGAGAGTTTTTATTTTTACATCTATTCTTGCTTTATGTATCTCTTTGGTAAGCAGTATCATGTTTTTTATTGCAAATTTGTTTGAGATACCATGACCAACTATTACAGAGCCATTAACACCTAAAATTGGAGTACCTCCATAATCCTCATAGTTGAAACGGTCAAAATATTCGTCTGTGATACCACGCTTTAACATTAATCTATATATAGCTTCGGCTTCTTTCAAAACAATATTACCGGTAAATCCATCACAAACTATAACATCTGCTTTGTCTTTAAACAAATTACGACTTTCAATATTACCAATAAAATTAAAGTCTTTTGAGTCTTTCATCAATCTGTAAGCAGATTGTGTCAACAAATTACCTTTTTCTTCTTCTTCTCCGATATTTAACAGTGCAACTCTTGGGTTTTTTATATTATATAAGTTTTGAGCATAAATTGAACCCAGCAGCCCGAATTGATATAATACATCAGGTTTGGAATCGGGATTTGTTCCTACATCAATCAAAACACCAACACCACCCTCTTCTTTTGGCAGAATGGATGTTGTTGCAGGTCTTATTATACCCGGAATAGCATTAATACTATAAAGTGCGCCTACAAGCATGGCACCTGTATTACCTGCACTGGCAAAAGCATCAATATTCTGCTTTTTTAGTAAACTAAATCCGGTATTTATACTTGATTTTGGTTTTTGCGTAAAAGCCCTGGTAGGCTGTTCACCCATACGTATAATATCAGGAGCATGAACAATTTCAAACCTTGCCGGCTCAAAATGATTTTCCACCAGTTTTTCTTTAATTATGCTCTCGTTTCCAATCAATACAAGCTGACAATCTTCTTTGCTGATTACTTCTGTGGCTAAAATGGCTCCGTTTATAACAGCATCGGGAGCAAAGTCACCTCCCATAACGTCTATGCCAATTCTCATTATCCCAAATGTTTTGGTGAGTTAATTGGTTTTAATTTATTATAATAATTAAGCAATTTCCGTTTTTTCAATTGCTATTTTACCACGGTAATAACCACACTCAGGACAAACCCTGTGCATCAACTTTCCTGCACCGCAATTTGAACATGTGCCGATAGCAGGTTCTTTAGCCTTGTAATGAGTTCGCCTTTTATCTCTGCGGGTTTTTGATATTTTACTTTTTGGATGTGCCATAACAAATAAATATTATGAATAATAAAATTATGTTAGTTATTTTTTAAATTTCGTAGTGCCTCCCAGTGATCTTTAGCACTTGCTTTTGGAAAACCTTGTTCATCTGTTTCTACAAGAAGTTCATTGAGCTTTTTTAATACAACGGGGTCGCAATTGTCAGCTTTTTGTTTTCCCCCGGGATGCAACCTTCTAACAGGTAAACTTAAATGAACAAATTCATATGCATACTGAGAAACATTAATGTGAGTTTCATTATGCGCGATAACAATAATTTTTTCGCTTTGCTCGTAAGGAGTGTCTCCAAACTTAAAATATAACCGGTCAGAAGATTTTATATCTTGCCAGTAATAATCACAACAGCGATCGCAAATAAGCTTAACCTTACCCTTAATATTGAAATCCAACACCAACATTGAGTTGGATTTCTCCAAAACTAATTCCAGTTTAACATTGGCATACTCGACCTCTGTTTTTTCAAAACATTCGAAAAAATATTCATCAAGATCATAATTATAACAATGCTTGCCCAAGGATAAACCAACAAAAGCTATATTGTATTTTTTTAATGTATCCAAGACTTATAACAGGTATTAAATTTAAGGCTGCAAATATAAAACTTATTATACTAAATAAAAAAAGAAATTAATGTTTTTCAATAAACTACATTCAATTTCTGAATTTGACATTACCAATTAAAAAATTAGAAAAACATTTAACCATACATTTTCCCAGAGATATTCCACACATAAAAAATGGTTAAAGCCTCCCTTAAATTTCCCCTGATAAGCATTTTTAAAGCACGTGAAATAGAATAAAAGCGTTTCATGTTTTTTTTAACTTCTTTTTGCATTTCTACAGGAGTTATATATCGTGAAGGAATAACAGTGTAAAGAAAAGTCCACTTATCCCAGTCGGGTTCACCATTATTTAAAGCGATTAGGTTTGATTTATTTTTTTCCCAGTATGAAGTGCCCGGAACAGGTGTTTCAATTGTCATATCAGCATATTCTACTCCAGCTTCTTTAAGTTTACGAAACTGTTTTCTTATCGATACAGCATCATCGAGTTCAGGTTTTGCCATTCCAAAGGCATAAATAATAATTCCGTGCTTTTTAAGTAAATGAATAGCCTGTTCTGATTCGCCCTTTTTATTTTGTTTATGCATTGCTTCAAGTTTTTCTTCGTCAAAACTTTCTACCCCCAACATTACCGTCTCGATACCTGCTTTCCGCAGCATTTTAACATAACTATTTCCACCTTTTAATATTGCCGGCACCTCATCTTGTATGATAATATTTTTAAACCATTTTCCTTTTTGTTTTTCGGCAATCATAGCCTTGAGAAGCGGTATTCGCTTTGAAGGATGAACGGAGAAATTATCATCAACAACAAATATTCGTTTGTATCCCTCTTTTAAACGTTGCCGTAATTCTTGAATAACCAGATCAACAGAACGCCGGAGTACAACTTTTCCATGTATATTACTTACAGTGCAGAATTCGCAATTTCTCGGACAACCCCTTGTTGTGGAAATGGGAGTCAACATAAAATAATCAAGAAACTTTTTTCTGGAATAATGTATAAGATTTAAATCCGGTACAGGTAAACTATCTATATCTTCCAGGTATGCTCCTTTTAATACTCCCCGAAATTTCCCTTTTACAATATCCTCTATGATATTTTCGGCTCCTTTTTGTACAACTACATCAGCATAACGGGCAAATTTTTCTGCCTGCTCATTTCCAAGCATGTGAGGGCCGCCAACAGCTGTTCTGGCATGGGGATTCTGTATTTTTATTTCTTTCAATAACTCTATTGCTTTATTGGCAGTAGGAGAAATAACAGAAATTCCTATAAAGTCTGATGATAAAATTTCCTTGTTTAACCTGTCATTTCCTTTTTCAAATATATGGCTTCTATCTTCGTCATACACCGTTACATCATATCCCCTCTCTTTTAATATTGTTCCCAGGTATATTACTCCAAGAGGTGCAATACTGAATAACCCATAAGAATTGTACTTCGGCCTTAATGCTATAAGTGAAACTTTCATTATTTATGAGAGGATTTTTAGAATTCATTTATCCTTAACACAAACCTTTTAAAGATAATAAAAAAATTTTTGAAAATCCAATAATTTGATGTTTTCTATTCATGAAGAAATAGTTGATAGCCTTCTTTTGCCTTGGTCCTGAAATCGCTAACTCTAAGTTTATACTATTTTATTTAGCTTTGTTAGATTAAGGGTTTCATCTAAGAAAAAGTAAAATAAAATATTTAACCCTTTTCTTATACTTATACGATTATGTTCTTTTTGAGCAGAGCGATAGCGAAGCAAAATTTTCATTGAGTTTGCCGGTTGGGTTTATTTTTTGATACTATAGATCCATGGAAGCATTTGAGAAATCATTTGACAAAGAAACCGGCATTATTCTTTCGACTGATAGTGAATTATATCAGTATATTAAAATCTTATAATAATAAACCCCGGGATGTTTTTTAAATATCCCGGGGTTTTTGTATGTAGTCATATTATTTACAATTGCTGTTTAAAACAGATCCACACTTCGCTTAATAAATGAGGTAAGCTTTTCTCCTTTAAGCATGTTTTTAGAAAGCATAGCCAGATCAGTCAATTGACTTATGGTATTTTCTTTTTTACTTTCATCGTTTTCATTGACCAATTTAGCTACTACCGGGTGATTGCTGTTAACCACCAAATTGTAATTTTCAGGAAGATTGCCCATATAACCCATACCACCTAATGCCGACATATCTTTCATCCTTCTCATAAACTCCGGCTGTGTTATAGTAACAGGCATATCATCTTCTCCCAGGTTTTCAAATGTTATATTAAATTTTTCTCTTTCTACACAGTTTTCAAAATCTTTTTTGAGTTTTTCTTTGTCTTTATCACTAAGCTTAGATGGTATTTTTTCCTCTTTATTGATTAATTTATCTATTACATCTGCATCAACTCTTGCAAAGGAAGTGTTTTCGAGTTCGCTTTCTAGCATATTTACAAAGTGACTGTCAATAGGCGTATCCATTAATAATACATCATAGCCTTTTTCCTTTGCAGTTTCAATAAAGCCATGTTGTTCTTCCGGATTTGTGCTATATAAATGTACCACTTTCTTGTCTTTGTCGGTCTGATTAGCTTTTATGTGGTTATTGTACTCTTCAAAAGTAAAATACTTTTGGTCAACGTTTTTAAGCAAACAAAACTTTTTGGCACGTTCGCGGAATTTATCATCGCTAATCATTCCGTATTGTATAAAAACCTTTATATCATCCCATTTCTTTTCATAATCTTCACGGTTATTTTTAAACAATTCTTCAAGCTTATCGGCAACCTTTTTGGTAATATGGCCTGAAATTTTTTTCACATTACTGTCGTTTTGCAGAAAGCTTCTGGAAACATTTAGCGGAATATCCGGAGAATCAATTACTCCATGCAATAAGGTCAGAAAATCGGGTACAATACCTTCAATAGAATCTGTTACAAAGACCTGGTTGCAATAAAGTTGTATTTTGTTTTTTTGTACTTCCAGGTTATGCTTTACCTTGTGAAAATATAAAATTCCTGTCAGGTTAAAGGGATAATCAACATTTAGATGTATATGAAACAGGGGCTCTTCAAAAGTTGTGGGGTATAACTCTCTGTAAAACGACTTATAATCTTCTTCTGTGAGATTAGCTGGCTTTTGTGTCCATGCAGGTTTAGTATTATTAATTACCCTGGGCTTTTCAACAGTAACATCCTTTTCTTTACCCTCTTTGTCTTTTTCTTTTTTAGTTTCTTTTTCAGTACCGAAAATTATTTCTATTGGTAAAAATTTACAGTACTTTTTCAAAAGATTCAAAATTTGTTGTTCTTCCAGAAACTCCATTGAGTCATCAGCAATATGGAGGACAACATCGGTTCCCCGTTCTTTTTTTTCAGACTCTGAAATTGAAAATTCAGGTGTACCCTCACACTCCCATTTTACAGGTTTAGCTCCTTCCTTGTACGATAAGGTATGTATTTCAACTTTCTTTGCTACCATGAAAGAAGAATAAAAGCCTAAACCAAAATGACCTATAACACCGCTTTCATCTTTATCCTTATATTTGGCAATCCATTCCTCAGCACTGGAAAAAGCAATATTGTTGATATATTTGTCCAGCTCATCGGATGTCATGCCAATTCCTCTGTCACTTACAGTAAGTGTTTTGGCTTTTGTGTCAAGTTTAACTTCAATAGAAATATTGCCCAGATCATTTTTATATTCTCCTACAGAAGCCAAAGTGTTTATTTTTTGAGTAGCATCTACAGCATTGGAAATGAGCTCACGTAAAAATATCTCCTGGTCAGAATAGAGGAACTTTTTTATTATGGGAAAAATATTCTCGGTTTGTACGTCAATTTTACCTTTTTGCATTTTTGTAAATGTTTTTTGGTTAGTAATAATTTTTTTGAAACTGCATGCTTTTTTACAAGTAGTATGCCATGATATAAAAAAGACATTTTGGCATAAATTTCACCAGATTGCCGGTTCTGAGTAAGTTATTTTAGTGAAAATTTTATGAATGCGGGTTTCAAATTATTAATTACGCCTTATAAAAATGAAGTCTCCACCTTCATCACCTGTTCCTTTTATGTCACCGTACTGAGGTTCAATAGATGTTTGGCTTATAACAATAGGTTTAAAGCTGCTAAACAGTTCTTCAGCCATGATGTAGCTTTTTGTATTTTCCTCAAGTCTGTTTACAAGCTCTCTTAAAAAGATGCTTTGGTCGGGAACTTCCGAAAGGTTTCCGCTTGTCATGGCTTTTCTGCTTGGTCTTTCATAAGCTTTGTCAATTTGCTCGGTAGGTTCGGGGAATGTTATCCTGGTCTGAAATATGCCTCCACTGAAGCAAGCATCAGAGATAAGCAAGGTATGTTTGCTGTTTATTGCGCCGAGATAATCTCTTATTTGACTGTTTGCCATCCAATTGGCAGTACTTTCGATTGATGCATCTTTAAGCAGCCAGTATCCCAGTTTTGTTTCCAGATCAAAAAATCCATGGCCTGCAAAGAATATTAGAAGGTTGTCATTGTTTGTGATCCTTCGGGCAAGCCTGTCAAGCTCATCGATGATATCGGCACGTGTGGCATTTTCCATAAAAATAACATTTTCCCTGTCAAACATATAATTTTCGATAAGGACATTTGCAAGCTTTTTGGCATCACTTACAGGGTTTTCCAAAGGAAGTATGCCGGGGTCTGGGTAATCATTAACTCCCACTATAAATGCATAATAGGTTGGGGGGCGTTTTTTTGATAATATGTCATCAAGTAGTTGTATGTCAGAATAACTATCATGGTAGGGGGAAGCTTTGCAGTTTACTGCAATTTTGTGCTCTATGCTGTTAAATCTTTTGTCAATAGCGCGAACAGTTATTTCGTTAATGCCGGACCGGAGTTTTACATTAGTCTGAAAAGTTCCGTCATCTGATAAGCTGACATTTCTGCCGTTAACGATAATCTGCGATACTCCATTTTCATCTTTGGCAGTTCCTTTTATTAATAAAGTTTTGTCTGAAACATTTAAAACATCATCAGTAAGATCTTCGGGTTTTGGCGAAATAAATTTTACAACAGGTGGAATAGTGTCAATTATTTCTTCAGGCTCAATATTAAAAGAGGCTGTGGTTGTGGTTTCAAAAGAGTGAATGCCCTTTTCATGTATTTCAGTTGCAGGCTTATCAAGAACCGGCAGGTCGCGAAACTGCATGTTGCCTATTTCTAGATCAACTCCATAAGTTATGGTAAGCAATTCTGCACCGACATCCAGCCTCATAACACGGCTTAAATCATCGGGTATTCGGTCAAAATGGAATACGGCAGTAATAGATTCACCTGTTTGTAAAGTCCGTTGCGGAGCAGAATATCGCTCACTTCCAACAACTCCTCCAACTTTACCCCATTGAGCTTCATACTTGCGATTGTTAAAACCTATAATAGATACTAAACGGTTGAAAATTTTTAAATCACGCTCATCGCCTTTATTTGTTATGTTTAATATCAGCTCAATTTGATTGTTTTCAATTCTATGTAAACTTACAAGCTCAAAATTAACTTCACTGAAGTCTTCATCAAGTGTTTGTATAGATTGTGTTTTTCCTCTTAGCTTAAAGGAAACATCACCCTGTAATGCATTTACATCTTCCAAAACATCCCATACAAAAATCTGATTTAAACCTCCGGGCACCTTTGATCCAATATTTCCCCAGGCAGTTTTTATGGGTTGAAAAGTCTGTTCCCCATCCAAAGAATAATAGGGTTGTATATCAAATAATTGGCCTATCTGCTCTCCTTCAATTGAATATACCAGGCTGATATTATCACCCATCTGGCGGGTCTCAAAATTAACAAAATGCTGAGAATGGATACAGATTGTAAATGTGAAAGCCAGGAAAGTTGAAAGCAATGTGGTGTAAAAGTGTTTTCTTTTCATATCTTACTGCATTTATATTTGTTAACAAACCAGATTATTAAATATTTCAAAAAATTATTTTAAACTCCAGCTATATAGCAATTATGTTTGAAGGCTAATTTATTTTTTTATAATACTACTCATATTTTTTGTTAAAAAAGTATATAACAATAATCAAGCCATTGTTATGTTGATAGGTGGTATCTGAACTATATTGTTTTAAGCAGGTTGTTTGCTGAATTATTTGGCAACCTGTTTAGTAAAAAAATAACGGGGTTTTATTTTTTACCTAAAAATCTAAAATAAAAAATAACGGAAGTGAGCTAAAATGCTTATCTTTAAGGCATTAAACAAAATAAACAAAACACTTTAAACTCACTTCCGAG
>SL_5KL_010_SEDDRAFT_10002086_pt1 | contig 11432 bp, 12 predicted proteins | sample SodLakKL_010_SED_FD_9118 | JGI IMG/M metagenome (IMG submission 9118)
AACCCAATTTGTGCTCTTCAGCCATCTGAAACCCTCCTTACAAGTGCTTTCTATGCTGCGACTGAATCTACACGTTAACTGGCATTAGCTGCCTCAAAATAATTTTTAATACTATCTTCGATACAAACCGGTTTCCCTGGTTTAATGCTCTTTTGGGTATAGCTGGAAATCTACTGTCCCTGCCTTCAAATCATCGCAGGTATAACCTTTGCTCTTGTAGTAAGCCATCTTTTCATAATCACTCCGGCATTGCTCCAATTTCATAATTTCTGATGTCAGGATCACATCAATAAAAGGGTATTCTTTAATGGTTTCTGAGTTAATTTTGTAATAAACATACCTGGCTGCTTTATAGTATTCCAGCAAACCGGTATTAGTGAGTTTGTTCAAGTGCCTGGAAGCATTGGACTGACTAATACCGAGCAGAATTTCTAACTCACAAACACAAAGATCATGATGCTGCAATAAATTGAGCATCCGCAAACGGGTATCATCAGCAATAGCTTTTAGGAGCCTTGCTAAACTGGATTCCATTGTATATCATCCTTATATGATCATTTGATCATATTTGCTTTTACTGATATGATAATACGATTTGTCTCCCATGTCAACAGCAACACATTATTCATAAGTGAAGGGAAGAATTACATGAAGGTAAAAAAGGTAGATAATCTTCAACTTGTTTCTTTCAATCACTCATCCATCCAGCTTTTTCAATCGAACTCATAGTACCATTTTCTCCTGCTCGGTTTTTTTACCTTCCCCCTGGCCAGGGCATTTTCCTATTTTCTTGTACAGAGTAAATCTAAGATATCTTGTGTAAGTGGCTGTATTCCCTTTAGAATTCAACTTTAGGCAAATAATTATATTTCATACTTCAACATCGTGGCCCAGGGCTGCCGCAAGCTCCAGCAGGACTTCCTTTTGCTCATGGTAATCTTCGGTATAAAGCGGTTTGCAATTTTTTAGCTCCTCTTCCCCGATGAAAAGATAAAGGGCAAAGGAAAGGCAGGTTGGCCTGCCGCACTGCCGGCAGTTTGTGCCGGGCAGCCAGGAGTAGAGCTGCAGGGGATGAGGCCTTTTTTCCATCTGGTAATCCGGCTCAATCTCATCTTTTCTGTTGTAGATATCATTAATAAGATCCTGGAGCCATTCGATTACCTGCCGTGCATCAGTGGTATTCGAAGCCTTGATCATGGTCATGTTTTGGGGGTAAAGGGTGATCAGTCGGTACTCCTTAAATAGGGTTAAAGTAGAAGCATCATGGTTATAGACGGCGTTTTTTGTACAGCATTTAAATACGGCATCACTTCTCTGATATCATCTGAGAACCGGGCCTTGAGCCTTATTTTGCTGGAATCGGCGAGGCAGGGGGAAACGTAAGTTTTTTCCACATCCTTAAGCAGCATTTTTTCACAACCTTTTTGAACGCATTGGCTCGGCTCCTAAGCATGGCGCTTTCTTTTTAATTTTTGGAGCCAGGACTTTTGTAACAAAATATATTGCTTCCTCAGGATCCTTGTCCAAACAGATACTTTTAACCATAATTTGTTCTTCTTCATTTAAAGCTACCAACACTTTTTCCTTTTCACTCATAAATCTCCCTCCCTGCTTAATGATGGTGGAACATGATTATAAAGATCCGATTTCAGTCAATGCTTCCACCAGGCAATCAATTTCTTCAAATTTGTTGAAATAGCTCAAGCTTATTCTGACGGTGCCCCGCTTTTCTGTACCAATGCTCCTGTGGCCCTGGGGTGAGCAGTGCAGGCCGGACCTAACCATGATCCCGTAACCCTCATCCAGGGCATAAGCTGCATCTTCAGGAGGCAAGCCCTCCAGGTTAAAGGATATCACCCCAACCCGTTTAGCCGGTTCCAGTGGCCCGTAAACGGTAATGCCGGGCACCCTTTCCAGTTTCTGCATGCCGTATTCAACCAACTTTCTCTCGTGTTCCCAGATATTGTTGACATCCTGGTACAGGATATATTTAATCGCAGCTCCCAACCCGGCTATACCTGCGATATTCAAGGTGCCTGCTTCATAGCGATCCGGTAGGTGGTCGGGCATATGTTCAAGCATCGACTCCCCGCCGGTGCCACCTTCTTTTAAAGGTTTTAAATCGAGGCCCGGGGAGATATAAAGCCCGCCGGTGCCGGTCGGTCCCAGCAACCCTTTATGGCCGGTAAACGCCAGCAGATCGATATTTAGCTTAATTATGTCGATAGGATAAATACCGGCGGTCTGGGCTGCATCCACAAGAAGCGGCACCTCTTTGGAACGGCAGATCTGCCCCGCTTCTTCTACCGGCATAATCGCACCGGTCACATTGGAGGCATGGGTAAGAACAACGAGACCTGTATCCGGGTTTATGGCTCTTTCCAGTGCGGCAGGATCAAAAGCATAACTTTCCGGGCAGGGGATAGTTGTAATCCGAATTCCTTTTTCCTCTTCCAGGCTTTTTAGTGGCCGCCACACGGCATTGTGTTCCATGGTGGTAGTTATAACGTGGGCTCCGTCATTTAAAAGTCCCTTCAAGGCCAAGTTTAATGACTCTGTGGCATTGGGGGTAAAAACAATCCGGCTGTTGTCCTTTATATTAAACAGCAACCCCAGCGATTTCCTGGCCTGGTAAACAAGGTTATCCGCTTCCAGGGCCCGGCGGTATGCCCCTCGGCCGGCGCTTGCCCCAACCTCGGTCAGGTAGCGGTTCATTTCCTTTACTACTGGCTCCGGCTTGGGAAATGAAGTGGCTGCGTTGTCCAGATAGATGGCCATCAAAAAACCCCTAACAAAATAATGGTATAACCGATTGTTCACTTAAAAAGTTCGTTCAAGGCAGGTATATGTTACTATATGCTTATTTACTCATATAGTAACATATACCTGGTTTATACACAACTTCAGCAGCACTACAGTAAACTATATACCCTTATCAATCATTTCTATTCGTATTCTCAGGGATTACTAAAACACAAAAAAAGAGAGCAACAAAATTTGTCTCTCTCTGATATAAGATTATAGATCAGTATAGTCTTAGCAACCTTTTTTAGTCAATATAACGTTTCCGTTTTTGTCTTTGACTGTTAACTGGCACAAGGCACAGCTATCCGGGACAGCCCCTTCTACAGCCTGCTTTTTTATTTTTTCTAACTCTTCCTCGCCAATCCACTTTTCACCTTCGTGAACTTCATAAGTGTCACACTGCATTTCCAATATATACTTCTTTTCTTCAGCCATATTGACACCTCCTTGATATGAATTATAGTATAACTTTCCACAAATTATAAGTTCCAATCATATAATTAATAAAATCCAAATTTTTTGCGGTTTACAAGGCCGCACCGTTAAAGATGCGGCCCTGCATGATTGATAGTACTTATAAGCGCTAAGAAGCTTTACTTCCTGACGCTTGTTTTGGCTCGCTGAAAGAAGGCCGCTTGGTTGCCTTATCAATCAGCGGAACAAAGGCATTCATGATTAAAATGGAAAATGCCACTCCTTCTGTTGGAGGAAGCCCCAGCCTGAACATTACTATAAGCAGGCCTATGCCTGCACCAAAGATCAGCTTTCCTTTATCTGTCATCGGACTGGTGACCCAGTCGGTTGCCATGAAGAAGGCCCCCAGGAATAACCCCCCAGTAACCAGGTGCAGCAGGGGATTTTCCCCGAAAAGCAGAGTTAAAACGAATACTGTAGCCAGGATTGCCGCCGGTGTGTGCCAGTAAATATGCTTCCGGTAAAACAGGTAGGCGGCGCCGATCAGTAGAGCCAGGGGAGACAGCTCCGCCATGGCCCCGGCGCCCTGGAATCCTACGAACAACTCCCACCCGGCAGGCATGTCCATCCCCTGGTGCATCATGGCCAACGGTGTGGCCTGGCTGACCACACCCACTTCCCAGGGGGTGCGATCGACATTAAGAAAGGTAACGTAGGGAGCAAGTAAAAATATAGTAACATAGCCGAACAGAGCCGGGTTAAAGCGATTCCAGCCCAGTCCGCCCATTAATTCTTTACCGATCCCCACCCCGATAAAGGTAGCAATGGCGGCAGTCCACCAGACAGTGGTTGCTGAAAAAAGAAGCGCTACAAACAAGCCGGTTAGCAGCGCACTGCCGTCATTTAAAGTAACCGGCTTTTGCATAAGCTTCCTGAAAATCACTTCCGTTACTGCTGCCGTCGCCAGGCATACCGCCAGCAGTAACAGGGCATAGCCGCGGTAGAAATACAGGGCCACTAATATTATGGGCAAAAGCGCCAGCATAACATCCCGCATTGCCGTAGATATCCTCATATCCGATTTAAGATGAGGCGATGATGTGCTTACCAATCGTGGCTGTTCCAACGGACATCTCCTCCTTTACTTTGCAGCTCTTTGTTTCTTTTGGATCTCTTGCTTTGCTCTTCTGATCATCTGCACCATAGGCCGGTTTGCCACACAAACGTAAGTACAGATACCGCACTCGATACAATCCATGATATCCCATGCTTCTGCTTCATCAAGCAGTTCCGCTTCAGCGAAAGTGCTGATTTTGCTGGGATATAAATAGATCGGGCACATTTCCACGCATTTGTCACAGCGGACACAATCGGTGTACCCTTCTTCGGAAATCATTTCAGGCGGCAGCACCAGTACTCCGGTGCTGTTTTTTACAACCGGCGCATTTAAATCAAGCTGGGCCAGGCCGGTCATCGGCCCGCCATTAATTACCTTGTGCCCCTCCAGCTCTTCGATATCTTCAACCCCGCATTCCTTGAGCACATGAGCAATCGGGGTGCCAATCTTTATCACGTAGTTGCCTGGATTTGGCACTTTAGGTCCGCTGACAGTAACTATCCTTTCAATCAGGGGCTTGTCATAAATCGTCGCCTCATAAGATGCGACCGTAGTTCCCACGTTGCGGACAATACAGCCCAGTTCTGCCGAACGGGCCCCTCTTGGCACATCTCTGCCGGTGGCCGCTTTGATCATGTGGGACTTAAACCCTTGAGGATATTTTACCGCCAGGGGCACTACTTCCATATCATCACGACCCCCAATAATCTTATTGATTGCATCGATGGCATCAGGCTTGTTTACTTCTATGCCGATAAGAGTTTTACTGGCGCCGATACTTTTCATCTTCAATTCAGCGCCCTTGATTAATTCTTCAGCCTTTTCAACCATCAAGCGATGATCACAGGTCAAGAAAGGCTCGCATTCAGCGCCGTTTAATAGCAAAGTATCTACCGGCTGACGGGGGCTGGTTTGAACATGGGTGGGCAATGCAGCTCCCCCCATACCGACTAAGCCACCTTCACGGACACATTTGCGGTATTCTTCGACAGAAACAGTTTCCGGATCACGGACCTGCTTCATTTCAAATTCCTGGGGACCATCATCAGTTTCGATAACTATGCAATCGTCTTTGTCCCCTGTTGGCACGGTCCGCGGCTCAATCGCAGTAACAGTACCAGAAACACTGGCGTGGATCGGTGCACTGAACAACTCTTCACTGTCCCCGATTTTCTGGCCAATTTTAACTTTATCTCCTACCTTGACCAACGGTTCACATGGTGCCCCCATGTGCTGGAGCAGGGGAATGATCACTTCTTTCGGAACAGAAAGCCTGGTTATCGGTTTGTCTTCGGTATAACTCTTATAGTGGGGAACATGGGCCCCACCCTTGAAAGTTTTAACTTCCAATTAGTTTCACCTCCCGGTGGATTAGCAGATCTTTAACCAGCTGCTACTCATTGCCTGATGCTTTTTTGGCCTCTGCCAGTTTGCCCTGGATCCTTTTGCTGTAAAGATAATTGGCACCAAGGATTAAACCTCCGGCAATCAAAACGGCCGGTCCCAGGGGAACAGAACGCCAGATTTGCAGGCCCAGTGAAATTTGTGGGTCTACCGGCAGCCCGTATTTATCAGGGGTATCCTGAAGCACATAAATTACCCTCAAGCCCCCTACTTCGGTTTCACCGTAGACCTGTGCTTGCTGGTGCCCCAACTCCTTTAATTCCCGAACCCTGTCCCGGGCCAGATCAAGCATATCTTCCCGCTCACCATATTTGATGATCCGAGAAGTGCATACTTCGGAACAGAAAGGCTCCATTCCTTCTTCAAGGCGGGTTGTGCAGAGGCTGCATTTTTCCATGTGGTTACGCCCGCGGTCAAAACTGATCGCCCCTAAGGACAGTTGGCAGCGCAGTAGTTGCATTCTATACAGAGGCGGTGATCGAAAACGGTAAGGCCCTTTTCATTCTTATGACAGGCCCGGGTCGGGCAGGCCATCACGCAGGCCGCTTCCTCGCAATGCATACAGGCCTTTTTGTTATAAAGCACCGCTGCTTCCGGATACGCACCGGTTTCGTGTGTGTGTATTTTAGTGCGAAAAACACCTTTTGATATATTATAAATTTGCTTGCACACTGCTGTGCATGCTTCGCATCCCACACATAAAGATTGATCCACCAGCATCGCTGGGTTATTTATTGTCGGCATTAGCACTTCCTCCTTTCCCGGTCAATATTATTTATGCTTTGTATACGTTGACGCCGAAATCACTCATGCAGGCTGTGAAGCCCGGATCGTTAAGAGCAAGTTGTTCTTCAAAGCTCATGTGAGGAATCAGGTCGCCGTCGTTGGCGCCCTGCTGGTATGCCACCGTCTGGCTCCTGCTCCAATGCCCGAAACCGTGGTCCACCTTAATTGTGTCCTTACGAATACCTTCAATTAACTTGGCCTTAAGTTTAATTTTTCCGGCCCTTGATTCCACGTAAACTTCATCGCCATCTGCAATACCTAATTCTCTGCCTAACTCCACGTTCATGGTAGCATGATTTTCCCGGTAAAGTTCCATTTTCAACCAGTTGTTCTGGGTCTGGGTCATCTTATGCATGGCCGGGCGGCTGATAATAAAATTGTAAGGATATTCTTCACTGGGTTCTTCCCGGCGGGGCTTCCAGTAAGGCAGGGGATCAAAACCTTCTTCTTCAAAGCGGGTGGCATATAGCTCGATCTTACCGCTGGGAGTATTAAATTCCTCGGTGGGGACAAAATCCCTTTCGCCTTCCCAGATACCGTTATTTTCCTCCAGTTCTTCCCAGGATGTGCCGAGCGCTTCCAGCTGTTTTTCATCAAGCACGTTTCCGTCCACCCCTTCAAAATATTCGCCGTAACCCATTGCTTCGGCTAAAGCCATGATGATACCACCAAAGCCCCTGGTTTCATAAGGCAGTTCAACCACCGGAAACCGGGCCGCTACCTGCGGGTAAAGGCTGTGGTACCCCCGGGCACCGAAACCGGATATCTCCAGCCAGTGGGGTTCGGGGAAAACGATGTCAGACATGTAGGCCATCTCTGATGGGTAAATTTCACAGCAAACCATGAAATCTAATGAAGCAAAGGCTTCATTCATTTTTTTGGCATCGACGAAAGAAAGGGTGTTATACCTCCTGACCAAAGCGGCTTTCACCGGGTAAGGCTCCTCATTCAAAATGCCGTAAGGTAGTGTGGCAAAATTACCCCGGGCGTTGACATTCAGGAAAGGATTATTCTGCTCGAAAGCATCAATGCGTTCTTTCCTTGGTTCAGGGTATTCCGGTGGAGGAAATACCTCGTCAAAACCGGGCATACCGGGGTTTCTTGACAGGATTGTTCCCCCGCGCCGATCTATGGTCCCCACCAGGGCATTCAAGATCAATTGAGCCTGCGCCAAACGGGTGCTGTTGGCATAATTGGGACCCGCTGCATCCCGTTTATGACTGGGAATATGAGCCGGCTTTGTCTGGGCAAATTCCCGGGCAATCCGCTCGATATCTTCGGCCGGAATGCCGGTTATTTCCGAAGCCCAGCCGGGAGTATATTCCTCGGCAAACCTTTCCACTTCTTCGAAACCGTAAGTGTAATTGTTTACAAATTCTGCATCGTAAAGGCCTTCCTTGACAATGACATGGATCATGGCCAGGCAAAAAGCGAGGTCAGTACCCGGCTTGATCGGGAACCATTCATGGGCCTTGGAAGCAGTAATAGAACGATATGGATCGAGAACAACCAGCTTGGCTCCATTTTGCAGGGCNCTGGTGGCATTCCTAACCTGCATGTTTTTACCCTTGCCCAGTCCGTCCCAACCAAATGATAAAATGTAGTTGCAATTTTCCAGATCGTAGGTCCAGGGCTTGGGCCCTCCGGTTACCATGGCATTCCAAACCGCCTCCTGGGTTGTAAAACAGGTGCTCTGGTGGCAGATAAAGTTGGGTGTACCGATGGCCCGCCCTAAACGGTTCGAGTAAGGGTGGCTCCGGTTCAATACCATAAAACTTTCCGGGCCGTACTCTTCAATAACTTTGTTCAGGCCCTCTGCTGCCAGCTCTATAGCCTCATCCCATTCGATTTCCACAAAACCGGGATCTTCGTCCCGGCCTTTGTTGGGATTTGTCCTTTTAAGAGGCTTTTTTAAACGATCGGGATCGTACAGGGTTTGAATAACACTGTAACCTTTTACACAAAGACGCCCACCTGCTTCCTCGGGGTTAAACGGATCGCCACCGGCCAAATCGTACGGGTTGCCGGCCAGGTGGACCAGCCTGTCGTCTTTCACATAAGCGATCATGGCACAATTGGCGCTGCATACCGAGCAGAAATTATGAACCACCTTTTCTGCATCTTCAACCAGTGACTCTTTTTCTTCCGCCCTGACAAAACTGGGTATAGCAAAGCCGGTGCCGGCCAGAACGCCGGTTCCTACGGCTGCTTTTAAAAAATTCCTTCGGTTCATTTGAAAACTGTTCTTGTCTGTTTTACTCAATGTAACAACCCTCCTGTCAAATTTACTTTAGTTTATTCAGGCTGCTCGCCTGGTATTCTTTNTTTTCTGATCTGAGATAAGAGAGCCCGAATTCAGCCACTCTCTTATAATAATTTGCGTTTCGGTTGTTGATAATGTCCCCCATCAAATCAGGGACCCATTTTATAATGTGGTGCCTGAAAAAAGTTTTGGCATCCTCTTCTTCGCCGGCGGCAATCAAATGCCCCATGAAAGAGAGTTCCACAGAAACATGGTCTTCCGGGTAAATAGAATTCTCTACCTGCCAACCTCTCTTCTGGTAAAATTTTTTCACCTCTACCCACGGATCCTGCATCAGCCTGACTTCTTCACCCCGATATACCGACTCATAAGGTTTTACTCCCCCGGGCAAGTGAAAAAGCCGGGTATATTCTTTAGGTAAATCGGTATCAATATTTTGTTCGTTCAACCAACTTTCTAGATGGCTTTTAAAACCAGAGAAAACGTCATCTTCGAAAAAGCCTGCCTTGTCTAAAAAATCAAGGTAATTCTGCAGATCTTCCCGGCTCGTTTTCCCGTTAAACCAGCGAGCCAGGAAAAAATAACTGACTGCTTCTTTATGTAATATTTCTTCCACCTTAAGACAACCTCCCTTCCTAACCTGAGTCACTTCTAAGATATTAATTATCAAATAGAAATGGTAGCTTGCTTATACTAAGATGATCAATTTTTACTGACCATAAAAGACTTTCCTGGCTCAGCCTTTGCTACTGGCTTGAATAATCTTTCATGCAGCATGGTATGATAACTCTCAAAGCCCTGTTTATCTAAAGAACAATAAGTGGACTTTCCAAGCTGCCGGCACTGGATCAGGCCTGCATCTGAAAGTTTTTTTACATGATAGGAAACCGTGGCTTGGGACAGGTTCAGTTTATCGATCAATTCACAAACACAGTGCTCCCTTTCTATGAGCAGGCCGATTATTTCCAGACGATGATCTTCACAGAGAGTTTTAAAATATGGCCTTAAGTGTTTCACTTCACAACACCTATCCTTTTTTTATAACATATCGAAAACTTTCGATGTAACTATATTAACAAAAATATTAATTCTGATCAACCTTAGCGAATACAATTAAGCCTGTTCATCTGCAACCAATTTAAATCTCTTTATATAGCCATGAAAAAACCCAAAGCTAAACCTGCTTTGGGTTCCCTTAACAAATGGTGCTGCCATATCTATTAATAATTCAACTGTAATTTACAATGGGTGCTTTATAGGCACCACTTAAAAATAAGCTGAGTAAGCCTGCTGATTAAACCATTTTAAAATTTAACCTCAACCGCTTCACGGGAAGCAGGTTCTTCATCCAGGTTAAAATAGTTTTCCTGTTGAAAGCCGAGCATGCCTGCGATCAAAACCGTGGGGAAACGCTGGATTGCTGTATTGTATTTCATCACGGTCTGGTTATAATCCCTTCTTGAAGAAGCAATCTTGCTTTCAGTATTGCTCAGCTCATCCTGCAGCTGGCGAAAGTTGGCATCTGCTTTCAATTCCGGGTAACTTTCAGCAACCGCAAACAAGCTTTTTAAGGCGCCGGAAAGCATATCTTCTGCCCCGGCCTGTTCATTAAGATCAGAAGCCTGCATGGCCATACTGCGGGCTTTAGTCACATTTTCAAGAGTTTCTTTTTCGTGAGAAGCATACCCTTTAACTGTTTCCACCAGGTTAGGGATTAAATCGTACCTTCTTTTCAGTTGAACATCAATCTGCGACCAGGCATTTTTTAAGCCCTGGCGCAGGGAAACCAGGCGGTTGTAAGAAGTAATGAAAAATAAGATTACTATAACCACAACTCCAATAACTATCCACACCATAAAAATTCAGCTCCTTTTCTCCGGCAGCGCCGGTTCTATTTATATTTACAGCTGCAATTCAACAATATCGCCGTCTTCCAAAACGTAATCCCTGGCTACAGCCTGGCCGTCAAACTTAGAAGATCCCCATACCAGGGCACTCTTCAATTGTTCCGGGAAATCTTTGTGCACCCCTTCGGCAAAATCAAGCACTGTGCTGCCCCGTTTTAAAATAAAGGGCCGCTCCATATCGGCTTCCCTGTCGGCAGGCTTTCCATAAACCCTGATTACATCCAGGATTTCAAAAAGCCTGTCTTTTAAATCTTCAAGATTGTTGCCCTGGTTAGATACAGCGAGCGGGTTAAATCCGGGCATCAGCTCCTGCATTACCTCTAAGTTCTCCTGGGCATCAGGATGGTCAATTTTATTGGCCACTACCAGGTAAGGAATTGGAGCAATTATTTCCCCTTCTTCTGAAAGGTCAATTACTTCTCTTTCCTGGAGCACCTGCATCAAGCCATCCATCTGCTCAAGACAATCTGCGGTAGATACATCAATAACAATCAGCAAAGCGTCTGCTTCCTTAAAGGTGCCAATTAAGCCTGAAGGCACGTTATCGACGGACAAAGGCGGTGTATCAACAAGCTGCACCCAGGTGTCTTTGTAAGGCATCATTCCGCTGGCGGGCAAAGCGGTAGTAAAAGGATAGTCAGCCACTTTAACTTTTGCCCTGGTAAGAGTAGTAAGCAGGGAAGATTTACCGCTGTTGGGGTAGCCGGCCAAAACAATTTGCCCGGCGCCCTGCTTT
>SL_5KL_010_SEDDRAFT_10002087_pt1 | contig 11430 bp, 8 predicted proteins | sample SodLakKL_010_SED_FD_9118 | JGI IMG/M metagenome (IMG submission 9118)
TTATTTCATCCCGGGTGGAGAATTATTGACTGGTCGTAAAGGAGCCAGGTTTTGATATCACTAGACAGGATCACTGCACTTGCTCATCATACAGTTCGCCTGGTAATTTGCAAAGGTGATCGGGTGGTTGATGCAACTGCCGGGAACGGTTACGATACGATCATGCTTGCTGAGGAAGTTGGACCAGAAGGCCGGGTGTATGCTTTTGAAATCCAAAAAGAAGCCCTGTGTAAAGTTGCTGATAGTTTAAAGCAACAAAAACTCGATCAGCGGGTAACCCTGATTCATAGCGGACATGAATACTTGTTGGAAAATATAAAAGAGCAGGTTTCTGTGGTGATGTACAATTTAGGTTATCTGCCCGGGGGCGATCGCCAGGTTACCACCACATATGATACAACCATAGAGAGCTTCAAACAGGCTCTTACCCTGCTTAAACCAGGAGGAATCATAACTATCGTTCTTTATCCGGGTCATAAGCCTGGAGCTGATGAAAAAAACAACCTGCTGCCTCTTTGCCGGCAATTAGATTCGTCAAAGTATGTTGTACTCTATAACCGGCTGCTTAACCAGGACAACGATCCGCCGGAATTGTTGGTAGTTCAAAAAAAACTTTTTTATACCGAATTAAGCTCTTAAGAAGCTAATTATGGTATTATTTAAAAAACAAACAGAAGCGGTTGATTAAATAAATATGAAAAATAATAATGAACAGGAGCTCGAATAAACTGTTGCAAAAATGGCATTTCATTGAAGACGAATTAACTGAAGTTGAACAGCGTATACAGCAGATCATTGAGTCAGCCGGCCCTGAAATAAAAGGAGTGGGAACCTATGTTTTTAACGGGGCGGGGAAAAGGATGCGCCCCACTTTATTTCTTCTCGCTTCATATCATTCTCAAAGCAGTCTTTTCCCATATATTGACGCTGCTGCCGCCATGGAGATAATACATACAGCTTCTTTACTGCATGATGATGTTATTGATCAGGCTTCCATGCGCAGGGGTAAAGAGACCGTGAATATAAAATGGGACAACAAGATATCGGTGTTATACGGTGACTATTTATTGAGTCAGGCTTTAAGATTATTGGTTAGTTACCAGGACTGGCGTTTAATGGAGATATTTGTTGAGATTGTCCGGAATATGGCTGAAGGTGAAATTGAGCAGGCATTTGCAGATACAAGTTTAACGGATCTGGAAGAACGATATTTTGAATGGATCGGCAAAAAAAGCGCTTCTTTTTTTGCCGGATGCTGCCAGGCCGGTAGTCTGCTCAGCGGAGGAGACTCAGATGAGCAGGATAACTGGATTAAGTATGGTTACAACCTGGGTATGGCCTTTCAGTTGATTGATGATCTGCTGGATTATACCGGTAAGGTAAAATTAACCGGAAAACCGGTTTACGGAGATTTAAATAACCGGATCATTACTCTTCCCCTGATTAGGGGTATTAACTCAAACCACCAGGATAGTTCGATTTATCGTCTGCTGGATCATAAAAAAGTATCGGATAATCAGCTGTCTATGGTTGTCCAGGCTGTACTGGAAAGCGATGGTCCCGAATATACTTACCGGAAAGCGTCAGAATATGCACTACGGGCTGATGATGTAATTAAAAATTTCCGGGGGATGAATGATGATTTAAAAGAAGCGCTTAAAGAATTAACCCGGGTTGTGCTCAATAGAAAAAATTAGCATGTTATAAGTTACATTTTTACATTGTCTGGAATGATTGAAGTCAGCATGATCTGATTAACAGGTATTTATCAAAAACATGGAGGACTAAGATATGCGCAACCACAGCATTTCTAAGTCGGTAATAAAAAGGCTTCCTGTATATCTTCGAATATTAGATCAATTGATTCGACGGGGAGTAGAGATCATTTCTTCCAAGGATTTAAGTAGTGAGTCTGGTTTTACCGCGGAACAGATTCGTAAGGATCTGGCTTATTTTGGAGCATTCGGAACCCGTGGATCGGGCTATAACACTGTTTTTTTACGAGAAAAAATAGTTAAAATTATTGGATTGGAGAGTGTAACCGACACCATTGTCGTTGGTGCCGGAAACCTGGGCACTGCCCTTACCCGTTATAACCTGACAAAAAATCCTTATGTTAATGTTGTGGGGGCATTTGATAAAAACCCTGCTTTAATTGGTAAAAAAATCCACAACATTGAAGTGCTTCCTTTAGAAAAAGCTTCAAAGATTATTGAGAAATACAATATTAAGGTATGTTTAATTGCTGTTCCTGCTGACGCAGCTCAGGAGGTAGCTGATCTGGTTGTTAAGCATGGAGTTAAAGCGATCCTGAATTTTGCCCCTGTTAAACTTAGAGTGCCTGAAGAGGTGCATGTTCATAATGCTGATTTAACGATAGAGCTCCAGAGCCTGATCTACTATAGTTCGGCTGAAGAAGAGCGTTTATCAAGCTTAAAGGATGAAATGAAAAAAAACAAATCATCAAAAACCTTTACTTACAATGAAAAATAGTAACCAGGATTTGAATATGAACTATCTTTAGAAAATATTAGAGAATTTTTAGCTTACCTTAAGTGATCCGTGTTGACTTTTGTTGACACCTTTTGTATACTTGTGTATGCACATGGAGCTGTGGTGTAGTTGGTTAACATATCGGCCTGTCAAGCCGAAGACCGCGGGTTCGAGTCCCGTCAGCTCCGCCAAATCGCCGAGATAGCTCAGTCGGTAGAGCAGCGGACTGAAAATCCGCGTGTCGGCAGTTCAATTCTGCCTCTCGGCACCAGGTATGCGGGAGTAGCTCAGTGGTAGAGCATCGCCTTGCCAAGGCGAGGGTCGCGAGTTCGAATCTCGTCTTCCGCTCCATTTTTTTGGCGACATAGCCAAGTGGTAAGGCAGAGGACTGCAAATCCTCCATCCCCGGTTCGAATCCGGGTGTCGCCTCCATTTATCGCCGGAGTGGCGGAACAGGCAGACGCAAGGGACTTAAAATCCCTCGGACATATCATGTCCGTACCGGTTCGAGTCCGGTCTCCGGCACCAGAACAATTAACATTCAGTATTTTAAATTTAAAAAAACCACCTTGCCGGTGGTTTTTCTTTGTTCGGTATTCAATATCTTTTATTGCCGGATATTTTTGTTCATATTTTTAACATTCAGTAAAACCGCAGGCTTCACATTTCAGGCATCCTTCAGCCCTGATCAGGGCACATGTCCCGCAATCGGGGCATATCTCCCGGGCATGACCGGTACCTGGATTGTCTTCAGTCATTTTTGCCTGGGCAAGGTTTCTTAAAGCCTGCCCGATGGCATCAGGAACACTCATAATGCGGTTAGGTCCATAACCAACCGACCTTGCTCCGCCAATTCCTTCCAGCTGGGTTACGATTTCATCAATGCTCACCCCGCAGCGTAAAGCCAGTGATATCAGGCGGGCGATAGCCTCGGTGAAGGCTACCACATCACTGCCTGCTTTTCCAATCTGGGCGAAAAGTTCAAAGGGTTTGCCATCTGCTGAATTAACTGTTACGAAAAGGTTGCCCAGGGCAGTCCTGATGCTGGTAGTGTGGCCACTGAGGGTTTTGGGTCGTTTTATCGGTTTTAAACTATCTTCTATTTCTCCGTCGCCGACATTTAGGACCTGTTTGGTTCGCGAACTGTCACGGTAAATAGTAATACCTTTGCAGCCTGATCTCCAGGCATCAACATAGGCATTTTTTACATCTTCAACAGTAGCCTCTTTTTTAAGATTGATGGTTTTACTGACAGCATTTTCAGTATGGTTTTGGAAAGCCGCCTGGTGGCGGATATGCCAGTCATAATCGATTTCCATTGCCGTTTTGAATAGTCTTTTATATTTTTCAGGGACATCGGAATCGATCGGTATACTGCCGGTTCGTGCGATTTCCTCGATAAGCTCTTCACTGTAAAACCCTTCTTCCCGGGCGGCTTCAAGAAATAAAGGATTAACTTCAGGCAGATCAAGTCCGCCTAAAATATTTTTACGAATATATGCAATGCTGAAGTAAGGTTCTATTCCACTGCTGCACCCGGCCAGAATGGAAATAGTCCCGGTGGGAGCAATGGTTGTCCTGGTTGCATTGCGTACCCGGTCTTCTACTGCACCTGTATCGTAAATACTATTGTTATAATTGGGGAAAACCCCGCGTTCTTCGGCAAGGTTAACTGATTCCTTTTTTGCCTCAGTTTTAATAAACTCCATAACCTGACTGGCGGTTTCAATGGCCTGCTCGCTATCATATGGTATGCCCAGCTTGATCAACATGTCGTGCCAGCCCATAATACCCAGGCCGATTTTACGGTTGCCTTCCTTATGCATCTTAGAAATTTCTGGAATCACATAGTTGCCGGCATCGATCACATTGTCAAGGAAACGGACAGCAGTTTTAGTTACCCCGGATAACTCAGCCCATTCAATTTCAGAACCTTTTGTAACAAATTTGCCCAAATTGATCGAACCGAGACAGCATGCCTCGTAAGGTAAAAGTGGTTGTTCCCCACAATTATGGACCATTACACCGTTGGCATCGAAAGCATTGATGCCCGGAACCTGGACATCATAGACTTCCTCAGCTGCATCTGATTTTATTTTCTCAATGATGGCTGTGAAACTTTGGAAATTTGATTCCCGGCAGCATGCGGTCAGGACAGCACTAAGCTGTTCCGATTTTATGGTATCGCGAAATCCAATTTGTTCAGCAAAAACCGTGATGTTATCTCTAACAATCATTAATTCATGCCGGCGACCGGCTTCGCATGAGACAATTGCTTTTTTATTTTTTGAAAAAGGGGCATTCCATTTTGCGGACTGGTCTTTATGGATAGAACATGTGATACCGAACCTGGCAAGCATTCTCTGGACAGCCTGGAGTTTTTTTAGGTCATGCAAGACTAACCGGACAGAAATGCTTTTTTCCACAGAATCTTCTACAAAGCCATTAGTATCAAAAAGACCTTTTAGAAAGCCCTTAATAAACTCTGAGGAAGTCCGGGTTTCAAGATAAGAGGTAATTACCCTGTTTTCCGGTCTCATGCCGAGAGAAAATAACAGTTCATTGCTGATTTTGGTGTTTGCCGGGGGCGCATTATTTATTTTAACCTTCCTGGAGCCCTTGGAAACACTCCTTTTGACCAGGATGCCGGTTGCCTTCAGGAAAGGCCCTGTTAAGCCCGGGGTGCCATGCTGGTGAATACTGCTTAAGATATTGGTTTTATCTGTTTCAAGTACTTTGTCACCAGTGAGCAAACCAACCAGGTAACCTTCTTCTTCTTCGTAAAGGCCGCTCCATTTTTGCAGTTCCCGGTGGTCATTAAGCATAATGGTGTCTCCCGGTTTAAGATCTTCGGCTTTGGTCCACTTTCTTTCAAAGGTATTTTTCTTCTGTCTTGTAACCTTTAGAACCGGGTGATCGCCGGTGGCGCGAAATGAATAACCTTCCTTTGTTTCAATGAAAAGAAGAGGTTTAGTGCCGGTCGGGTAAAAACCGGCTTCTGTAGTTTGGAACGGCTTTCCATTAACTATAAGAGTGGCGTTTTTCCCGATCAAATCCTTGACCAGCCTGGGCCCTTCAGCTGTCAAGACGAATGTGTCACCGGGCACACAGGGGTTAGTTGTTTCGTACATTCCTATATTTGGAGTTGGGTTATAACGGTTCATCTGATCAATAAATATTATACCGGGATCACCTTTTCCCCAGGCTTTCTGGATGATAAGGTCAAAAACGGCTTTAGCATCAAGCTTCACCTCACTGCCGGTTTCGGGATCAAAATAGGCCTGTTTTGTTCGCGGGTTGATCAAACTATAGAGAGGATCGGGATCTTCACCGGTAGCCTTGCTCATGAATTCCTCAGATACAGTAACAGAAAGATTAAAATTATTTACTTCGTCTTCTTTTTCTTTACAGCAGATAAAATCAAGAATATCAGGATGGTTATAAATCAGGGAACCCATATTTGCTCCCCGCCTGGTTCCTCCCTGTTTAACTGCCTCAGTAGCTGCATCAAATATTTTTAAAAATGAAATTGGTCCGCTGGCAACTCCGTTAGTAGAACGTACCAGGTCATTACTTGGTCTAAGACGATCAAAAGCAAAGCCGGTGCCGCCCCCCGTTTTTTGAACAAGAGCCATATTTTTAAGGGCGGTAAAAATACCTTCCATGCTGTCTTCAAGAGGCAGGACAAAACAGGCGCTCAACTGTTGAAGCTCGCGGCCGGCATTCATCAGGGTTGGAGAATTGGGCATAAACCGGGCTTCAGACATGATATTAAAAAAACTATTTTCAATATCTTTTATTTCATCTTCTTCCTTGCCGTATTCTCTTTCAATACCCGCAATATTAGCCGCTACTCTATGTAAAAGATCTTCAGGTGTCTCGGTTGGATTACCTTTTTCATCTTTGATCAAATATCTTTTTTCATAAGTAATACGTGCGTTAGGGCTCAGCTCCATCAATTAATNCCTCCCTGCTTATAAAGTAAACCTGATCATTTTCTTTTTCGCTGTTACTTGCAATTTTCCTTTAAATAAATTCTCTATCAGCTTACTTTTCATTTAATTATTGACAGTTAACGAAAATAACTCTTTTTAAAGGCGTAAAGCAGTGATATAATTACCCATAGATTTTGTCGCTTTTTTACGTTAGGGGAAGGAGGGGAAGGTTTCAGTTTATGGCAAAGCAAATGACAAGAAAGCAGTTAAAACGGCAGCGCAAAAAAAGGAGACGGGCCAAAAAGAGAAAAAGATTGAAAGGTCGGACCTAGTTAATAAAAATTTAGGATTGATTGAGAGGAGGTGTAGTTTTGCCCCTTTATGAATTTTTTTGTTCTGATTGCCGGGAAAAAATTGAAGAACTGTGCAGCAGCAAGATAAAAAGTATTTGCTGCCCACACTGTGGTAAAGAAGCGGGTAAGATCTTTTCTGTTTTTCGAACCGGGAATAGTTCTGCAGGAGGCGGAGCTGACTCCTCGGGTTGCGGCGGCTGAAGTAAAACCAGCTGCAGCAGTTGCTGAGCGGATTATTTACATACTTTGTTAATAAGCGGCAGGGGAGGTATTTATGACTAAATATATCTTTATTACCGGTGGAGTGGTTTCTTCTTTAGGTAAAGGGATAACTGCCGCCTCTTTGGGCTGCTTACTAAGAAAAAGGGGCTTTAAGCTGACCATACAGAAATTTGATCCTTACATTAATTACGACCCGGGTACTATGAGTCCCTACCAGCACGGTGAGGTATTTGTAACCGAAGACGGGGCGGAAACAGATCTTGATTTGGGGCATTATGAACGTTTTATTGATGAACCGCTGACCCGGGATAATAATGTTACCGCCGGTAGGGTTTACTGGTCGGTAATCCAGGGAGAAAGAGAAGGTCTTTTTAAGGGTAACACTGTTCAGGTTATCCCTCATATAACAGATGAAATTAAAAATTGTATTACCAAGCTCGATCAATATCGTGATCTGGATTTGGTAATCACAGAAATTGGCGGTACCGTCGGTGATATCGAAAGCCTGCCTTTTTTGGAAGCGATCCGGCAGCTCCGGTACGATCTTAGCTGGGAAAATGTTCTTTTTATTCATGTTACCCTGGTCCCCTATTTACCCATGTCCGGTGAATTAAAAACCAAGCCTACCCAGCACAGTGTAAAAGAATTACGCAGTATCGGTATTCAACCGGATATAATTGTTTGCCGAACAGAACATACCCTTCCTGATGATTTAAAAAGAAAAATTGCCCTGTTTTGCAACATTCAACCTGATGAAGTTGTTGAAAATCTCGATACGAGAAATGTATACAAAGTGCCTCTTTTATTGCAGAAGCAAAACCTTGATCGGTTGACTCTTGATAAACTCAAACTGCCCCACAAATCGCCAGATATGCAAGAATGGGAGAACCTGGTTTCTAAAGAAGATCATCTAAAAAATGAAATTACCATTGCCCTGGTTGGCAAGTATGTTGCCCTGCCCGATGCTTATATCAGTATAAATGAAGCCCTCTTCCATGCCGGTTTAGAACATGATGTTGCAGTTAAAACTATTCTTTTACCGGCAGATGATTTGCAAACAGAAGAAATGAAGCTTCAATTGGAAAGTGTCGACGGTATCCTTGTTCCAGGTGGTTTTGGTGAACGTGGTATAGAAGGGAAAATAAGGGCTGTCCAGATGGCCAGGGAAAATAAGATTCCCTTCTTAGGTCTTTGCCTGGGTATGCAATGTGCGGTAATCGAGTTTGCCAGGAGCATGGCCGGCCTGGATGGCGCCAACAGCTCTGAGTTTGATCCCGATACACCAAGGGCGGTTATTGATTATCTGCCCGGCCAGAGAGAAAATACCCGGCTTGGCGGTACCCTGCGTTTAGGAGCTTATCCCTGTTCGATTAAAAGTGGCACTCTGGCCGAATCAGCCTATAAAGAAAATTTAGTAAGTGAAAGGCACAGGCACCGTTATGAATTTAATAACGACTATATGGCTGTTTTGGAGAAAGCGGGTATGATTTTCAGTGGAATAAATGAAGAACACAACCTGGTCGAGATTGTTGAACTAAGCGATCATCCCTGGTTTGTGGCTGTGCAGTTTCATCCTGAATTCAAATCGCGGCCGACCCGGCCTCATCCACTTTTTAAAGACTTTATTAAGGCAGCCATTAAGAGGAAAAATAGCCAGGATCATTGATAATCCGGCCTGACATTTTTGCTATGGATATTCTGTTTTTCATACTTGAATTCCGAAGTAAACTGTAAGCTTCTTCTTCACTAAGATCATAATATTTTGCTAAAATACCTTTTGCCCTTTCGATATCTCTGCGCTCATTAAGTTTTTTTTGCAGCTCTTCGATTTTTTTCTGGAGCTTTTTTTTCTGGGCAAATTCGTTACAAACTGCTTCGGCAACCGCTGTTAGCACCGATGCTTCAACGGGCCAGCCTAACTGGACACACAGGTCCATGTCGATACCGCTAGTATTGATGTATATGGCTGCAGCCAGGCTGTCATCTTCAATAATTGATGCCAGGTGTTCAATATTCCCCGGCGGCAGAGCGGTATCAATTACCGCCAGCCATGGTTGTACAGTTCGAAGGGTTCTTAGCAAAGTGGGGATACTGCCGGCCTGACCGGAAGAATAAAACCCTGCTGCAGAAAGAATTGCCGTGAGTGTTCTTCTCAGGGCGGGGTTGTCTGTTCCGATACAATAATCATAAGAGTTTCTCCCCATAGATTTTTTCTCCTGCCGGAAAGAATTGTTCCTTAAAGACTAAAAAAAATGATCATAGAACAGTTATTATTATACTATGTTTTTTGGTGATTTTTTGCAAGAATTGTAGTTAATACTATTACAGGCTGTCCTTAAATAATTAAATAATTAGGACAGCCTGTAATAGTGTTCCGGCAGGGCAGTTTTGCTTTTAATTTAGTTTTTTAAATACCGGTTTGATTATTTGACTGGCAGTCAATTAAAAACGAGCCAGGTACTGCTTAATTTCCCAGTCATGAACCTCAAGTTTGTAATCAAACCATTCCTTTAAACGGCCTTCACGAAAACGGTTGTAGATGTGTTCACCCAGGGCTTCCTGGATGATCGGATCATTGTCCAGGGCAATTACGGCCTGGTGAAGATTTCCCGGAAGCTGTTCGATTGAGTATTTTGTTTTTTCTTCATCAGTCATGGTATAAATGTTCAAATTAACCGGTTCGGGTGGAGTTATTTTTTTATGAATACCGTCCAGACCGGCTTTGAGCATGGTGGCAAAAGCCAGGTACGGATTGCAGGAGGGATCAGGGTTCCTTAGTTCAACCCGCGTTCCAATTCCCCGACGGGCCGGGACCCTGACCAGCGGACTCCGGTTGCGGTGCGACCAGGCAATATATACCGGAGCTTCGTAGCCGGGGACAAGCCTTTTATATGAGTTAACCAGTGGATTGGTTACTGCAGTATAACCTTTGGCATGGTCAAGCAGGCCGCCGATAAAATAAAGCATTTCCTGGCTCATTTCGTCGGGTGCGTTGGGGTCATAAAAAATATTTTCACCGTTTTTAAACAAGGAAAGGTGGGTGTGCATCCCTGAACCGTTGATCCTGGCAATAGGCTTGGGCATAAAGGTAGCATATAGGCCGTGTCTCTGGGCAATTGTGCGCACCACGAATCTAAAGGTGGAAAGGTCGTCGGCAGTACGCAGGGCGTCGCTGTATTTGAAATCTATTTCGTGCTGGCCGGGGGCAACTTCGTGGTGGGATGCCTCGATTTCCAGGCCCATTTGTTCCAGGCTTAAAACCATATCGCGCCGGGCATTTTCACCTAAATCAGTCGGGGCCAGGTCGAAGTAACCGCCCTGGTCGTGGGTGTGCAGGGTCGGCCCCCCGTTGCCGTCGGTATGAAACATAAAAAATTCAGCTTCCGGACCGCAGTTCATCGAGTAACCGTCTTTTTCGGCCAGCTCGATCATTCTTTTCAGCTGGCTTCGCGGGCAGCCTGTAAACGGTTCGCCTTCGGGGGTATATACATCACACATCAGCCTTGCTACACCGCCTTCTTTGGGACGGAAGGGAAAAATAGCGAAAGAATCAAGATCCGGATGCAGGTACATATCTGATTCTTCAATACGCACAAAGCCTTCAATGGAGGAACCGTCAAACATCAGTTCCCCATCCAGTGCTTTTGGCAGCTGATCAGTTGTGATGGCCACGTTTTTAAGTTGACCGGAAAGATCGGTAAACTGGAGGCGGATGAATTTAACCCCCGATTCCTTCGCCATACCGAGGACTTCTTCTTTGGTCATGCTCATAATCTCACTCTCCTTAAAGTATTGTAAAAATAATAGTATTATAAAATACGAAAGACGCCCGCTGACAGCCATCTTAAAAGCTGTTTATGCGAGCGTCTTTGCTCTTAGATAAGTATATATAATGGGTTTGGTTTTGTCAATACTACCGATTGCATCTGAAAAACTGCCCTGTTTTTGCTGTCTTGAAAGCTTTCAGCTTACCTGAAAAAGGCATCGTTAACGAGGGCCAACCAGAAATTTTATAGCCGTTCTTTCCTCACCGTTGATTTCAACACTGGTAAAAGCTGGAATACATACCAGATCAATACCGGCGGGAGCAACAAATCCCCTTGCAATGGCTAATGCTTTTACTGCCTGGTTAAGAGCGCCTGCTCCAATAGTTTGCATCTCAGCTTTTCTATTTTCCCGGATAGTTCCTGCTAAAGCACCTGCTACTGAATTAGGATTAGATTTTGCGGAGACTCTTAATACTTGCATGAACTATAATTCCTCCTTTGGATTATCCTGAGTTATAACAAGCGTTGCGATTAATGGCTTCATACATTCAAGTACATAACCCGGCTTCTACGCTTACACCCATATTATGCAAAGGCAGGAGATATACAAAACATTGTCGAAAATATATTTGTCGAAAATATATTTAATTGGTTAAAGCT
>SL_5KL_010_SEDDRAFT_10002088_pt1 | contig 11429 bp, 3 predicted proteins | sample SodLakKL_010_SED_FD_9118 | JGI IMG/M metagenome (IMG submission 9118)
GTGCAAACATGGCCCACCACTGCGGCTTGTCCGCCCGGCGGTAAAAATCAAGCATCTGCCAGGCAAGCTCCAGTACATGATCGTCCCTTGTCCATAAAGACCGGTCTTCAGGCAGAGGATCGACCATGCTTTTGCGGTAATTTTCCATGAGCTGCTCATGTTCGCTTAGCTGGGCACCGTTCTTCTTTCCTTCCTCTTTTTCAGTTTTTCCGGCCCAGGGCAGGCCGTCCGGCCTTAATGTCAGGAGCCACTGCCTGAGCAGGAAGGTGGAGCGCACGTCGTCATAATTGTAATCCTGGATTTTTCTTAACAGTGAATCATCTTTTGTCTCTTTCCAGCGCTCATAAAAGACGATGCTGGCCGCGGCGCTCTGCACATCGCCATCTCTTTTCTGCATGTAAAAATGCTCAAGGTTCTTGATGGAGTATCCGGGTTCGGAAACCCGGATGCCTTCCCGGACCACTTTATACAGGTCAATGAGTCTGCCGGATCTGAGCAGGGTGTCCACCTCGGCTTCGCGCGTCCCGTGCAGGGACATGAGTTTCTTAAGGGCGGTCTCTTCATAGTGGGCATAATGATAGATATGTGCCTCAGGAAATTTTTTGAGCCTTGCCATGACGAAATCAATGAACTGTTCAAAGGCCTTTTTTTCTTCCTTGCGGTTGTGCGCCCAGAAGGTTTTGAAATCCTCTCTGCCGTGTTCCAAGAGGTACACCCCGAAAAGATATTCAAGGCCTCCTTCCTCCATGGGGTTGCCCTCCATGTCGAAAAACATGTCTCCAGGGGAGGGCCTGGGCAGCCTGGCCAGCCCGCGTATCTCTTCTTCAGGCACAGGCAGTGTTTCCAGGTGATTACTGCCTGTCTCTCTGGCCTTTTGCTGCAATGCGGCCTGACTTCTTATCTTTCCCAGAGTCTGAATGGCCATGCCGGGGATTCCTGTCCCCGGTTCAAGTTCGGCCAACCCCCTCAGGGTGGTAATTCCAGCTTCGTTCAGCTTTTTGATCTGGTTTCTGGTAATACCCGCCACCTGGCACAGATGATCGTCCTCAAGCCTTTGTCTCGCGCACAGATCATGCCACTGACAGAGATCACAGCGCTCGCACGGATCAGGATAAGTCACAGCCTGACTTCTGGTCCTCCAGGCTTCAATCCGCTGGAAAAATCGCTGCACAAGGTTTTTGAAGTACCGGCTGTAATCCTGGTACAGAAAGATCTTTTCAGTGCCGTCCCCCAGCACCACCCGCATGTGCCTTGGATCAGCACCCTGTATGCAAGCCAGGATACGGGAGTAAAAGGCGAGCTGAATCACGAACCTGGTCCTGGGACTCAGGGCAAGCTTGGTATCGATTATTTCGTAGCTGTACCCGCCCGGCAGGGAAGGTCCTGAAACCCTGCGCATGAAGTCGGCTATCCCCAAAAGATTGTCCTTTTTCAGATGGGGCTGAAAGATGATGTCCTTGCCGGAGCGCATGGCCTCCAGGGTGGCCTGAACTTTTTCGTCAAGGGTATCGCCTGTCTGCTCAATATCAGTAAAGCTTGAACTATTTATTTTAAGCTGTTGCGCATACCTGGATTCATGATGCTTTCCCCTGGCCTGAATGAGCATCAGCTCTTCACTGGATTCAGTCCTTGGCAGAGGTGTTTCAAGATCGATAAGATCCAAGAAGGTGTGGTGCTCACAATCCAGAAAATTCAGGAGGTCAGCAGCTGAAAAAAGGATTATTCCGTGAAAATGCTTCAAGGCAGTTACCTGCTGTTGTTTTGATGGAATGTGCGTAAAAATTTACCTGCTAAAACCTCATATTTTGGCAAGACTTAACCATTCAGGGGATGCCGGAACCATGCACAACTTCCTGTATGAAAGGCGGGTCACGCCTTTCTGCTGCACTTGCTTCTTTAAAAACGTGCGTGCGGAGCACCTGTGTAAACTTGAAAACTTATGTCAAATTGGGCTGTCCCATTATTCACTTATTTTAAGGCTTAAGTTTACACATCGCGTCAAGCGCGAGATGTAAACCAAGAGATTTTTCTGACATATCCGGCTGATATTTATTATTTTTCAAAAAAAGCAATGTAGATCACAAACATGATGACTGCCAGGGCCAGGATTTCCAGGAACATGTTCACCTTCCTTATTACCATAACTCTAAGAATTTTGAGGTTGTTCCGATAAAGATATGTCGCAGTTTACATAAGGCCTGTATCCTGTACCGGCAGGTATGAGCCGGCCTAAAATCACATTTTCCTTAAGCCCCCGCAGTTGGTCCACCTTACCCATAAGGGTCGCTTCCGTGAGCACCTTGGTGGTTTCCTGTAAGGAAGCAGCGGAAATAAACGATTCCGTGGTCAAGGATGCCTGGGTAATACCCTGGACCGCGGGCTCAGCCATAGCCGGTTTCATTTCCTTGCGGATGCACTTCTCGTTTTCCTCCATGAATACGGTCTGTTCCACCTGTTGCCCCACCAAAAAACCGGTGTCGCCCGGATCAATGATATTTACCTTTTTCAACATCTGCCGGACAATGACTTCAATATGCTTGTCGTTTATCTGCACTCCCCGGAAGCGGTATATGTCCTGGACCTCTTCCACCAAATAATTGGCCAGGAATTTTTTCCCCTTGATCCTGAGCATGTCATGCAGATCAGGGTTGCCTTCCGTGATGAGCTCCCCGGCCTCCACGAAATCGCCCTCCTGCACTGTGATATGTTTGCCCTTAGGTATGAGGTACTCCTTGGGCTCGCCAACCTCTGGCCCTATTATGATCTTGCGTTTACCCTTGGACTCGGGTCCGAAGGAAACGATCCCATCTATTTCCGTAACCACGGCCCGATCCTTGGGTTTGCGCACCCCAAAAAGCTCGGCCACACGGGGAAGACCGCCGACGAGGTCCTTGGGCTTGGACGATTCCTGGGGTTTGTGGGCAATAACATCTCCTACCTGCACCCTGTCTCCGTCCTGGACCATCAAAATGGCCCCTACAGGCAGCTGGAATATTGCTTCAGATGATGTTTCAGGCCGCATCTTGACCCTTCCCTTGTCATCGCAGATGGATACACTGGGTCTGAAATTGGTGGAGCGGTACTCGATGACAGTCATGGTCGCCCTGCCGGTGGTCTCATCCACCTTTTCCTGATAGGTGCGGCCCTCGATAATATCCGAGAACTTGATCCTGCCTTCGATATCCGTGACAAAGGGCTCATTGATGGGGTCCCACTCCGCCAGCAGCTGTCCCTTGCTGACTTTTTCATCAGCCCGGACAAACAGCTTGGCCCCGGTGGGCAGAAAGTATTTCTCCCTTTCCCGGCCCTGATCGTCCACGATCTTGAGCTGGCCGCTCTTGCCCATGACCATGAACTCGCCCTCGGTGTTCTCCACGGTGCGTATGCAGGAAAACACCACATGCCCGGTATCGCTAGTCTTGATATTTGATCTCTCAATTTCCTTGGATACCGTACCGCCGATATGAAATGTGCGCATGGTCAGCTGGGTGCTGGACTCGCCAATGGACTGGGCAGCGATAATACCCACAGTCTCGCCTATATTGACCAGGTGTCCCCGGGCTAGATCGCGGCCATAGCAAAGGGCGCACACCCCCCTCTTGGTCTTGCATGTAAGCACCGAGCGTATGGAGATGGCATTTATTCCAGAGGCGTCTATCTTTTCGGCCGCATCCTTGGTGATCATGGCATTGGAAGGGACAATGACCTCTCCAGATTCAGGGTCCAGAATATCGTACATGGCGATGCGGCCCAAGGCCCTTTCGCTCAACCTGGCCTGCACCTCTCCGGATTTCATCAGATGGGTCATCTCGATCCCGTCCACAGTGCCGCAGTCGTATTCCGAAACCACCACGTCCTGGACCGCATCCACAAGACGCCTGAAGAATTTTTCAAAATAAGGAAACATAATGGCTGCGTCAGTAAGAATTTTGTGGGAATCAGTGATCAAGGATAAATACTGCTGTATTGTAAGTCCTTCCCGGAAATTGGATGCTGTAAATTTCTGGGTATGCTCCCTGGGTTGTTCGACCATGATTCCTTTGATATTCAATAGCTTTCTTGTCTGCCCAATATTGTCGCTAGCTCCGGAATTTTTCATCATCTGAATAGGATTAAGGTTGGAGCTTTCAAAATCTTTTGCCATATTTGTATTCCCTATCCTATCTATGGATATGCCTTTTGCTATCTGATCAGAAAAATCGTTGTCTGCCCAAACTCCCAAGTCTTTGATTCCTATCGTTATCCCGGCCTGGGTTGAATATTCAAACCCAAGATCTTTTAGTTTATCGCAAAAAACTACCGTGGCCTCTGCTCCGACCCTGCGATAGATTTCACTTACTAGCCTGAAAGTATGTTTTTTAGTCAGAAGACAATTAACCAAACTGAAAGGAATTTTTTCAGGCAGTATTTCTCCGATAATAATTCTGCCTGGGGTTGTATCTACTAGCTGACCATCAATTCGAACCCTTATTTTAGCGTGAAGATCGACACACCTATTGTCATATGCAGAGATTACCTCCCCTTGATCAGCAAACACCTTGCCTTCACCTTTCTGACACGGGCATTCCAATGTCAGATAATAAAGCCCCAGAACAACCTCTTGAGATGGTGATACAAGTATTTTCCCATTGGCTGGAGATAGAAGATTGTTGGTTGACATGAGTAAGACCCGGCATTCAACATTGGCCTCTATGGATATGGGTACATGGACAGTCATTTCGTCCCCGTCAAACCCCACATTAAATGCCGAACACACAAGCGGATGCAGGCTGATGGCCTTGCCTTCCAATAGTATAGGCTCAAAGGCTTGAATGCCTAAGCGGTGCAGGGTCGGCGTCCGGTTCAGCAGGACCGGATATTCCTTAACCACCTTGTCCAGAATGTCCCAGACTACTGCATCGCCCCTTTTCATTATCTCCTTGGCGTTTTTTATGGTACTGGCATAGCCCTTTTCCTCCAGCTTGGAATATAAGAAGGGTTTGAACAGCTCCAGGGCCATCTTTTTGGGCAGACCGCACTGGTGCAGCTTAAGATTTGGATCAACCACTACAACTGATTTTCCAGAATAGTCTACATATTTACCTAGAAGGTTCTGGCGGAAACGGCCATGTTTGCCCTTGATCATGTCGGAAAGAGACTTCATGGGCATACTGTTATTGTTTAATATTGTTTTGCCACGTAAACCGTTCTCCAACAGAGCATCTACCGTTTCCTGAAGCGAACACTTTTCATTGTTAATGATGATTTCCGGTGCATTTAGCTCCAAAAGTTTTTTTAACCTCATATTGCGATTGATCACTCTGCGATATAGATGGTTAATATCTCCATCGGCAAATCTCCCCCCATCCAGGGGAACAAGGGGTCTTAGTTCTGGAGGAATTACCGGCAGGTTTTTTAGTATCATCCACTCACACTTATTTCCAGATTTCAGAAACGCCTCAATAATTTTCAACCGGTTGGTTATTTTTTTCTTCTTAGTTTGAGATCTTATAGCCATGGATTCGTCGCGCAAATCATTTCTCAATTTTTCAAGATCCAGATGCATAAGGAGTTCGCGGATAACCTCAGCGCCTATTCCCACCCGAAGTGTTGCCTCTCCATGGGTTTCAACATATTGCTTATATTGTTTTTCGGAAATAACTTGTTTTCGCGTCAGATGAGTATCCCCTGGATCAAGGACTATATAAGCTTGAAAGTAAATTACCTTTTCCAAGTCACCTTGTGTCATGTCCAGCAAAGAAGCAATTTTTGACGGTTTTCCCTTGAGAAACCAAATATGGGAAACCGGGGTTGCCAACTCAATGTGGCCCATGCGCTGCCGTCTGACTTTGGAAGCAAGAACCTCAACCCCGCATTTTTCACAGACTATGCCGCGGTGTATCATGCGCTTGTACTTGCCACAGTTGCACTCGTAATCCTTGACCGGCCCGAAAATTTTGGCACAGAAAAGCCCATCTCGCTCTGGCTTGAAGGTGCGTTTATTTATAGTTTCCGGGATTTTAACCTCTCCGTAAGACCATTCTCTAACCTTTTCCGGAGAGGCAACCCTTATTTTTATCCCTTTGAGTTCCTTGCCGGAAATACTTGTGGTACTGGAAGACCTTTGAGAAAAAAGATCATCTAGCATCTGATCGACTCCTTTAAGACCCGTTGGACTGAGCTTTTTCTGCAACTTGCTAAACTGCAACCACCCATATGATTTGTCCAGTTCTTCACTTTGACAGTTTACTTCATATTTCCGGGCATACGCTTACTCCTGAAAGAGCGAGGTAAAAAGATCAATCTGTTCTGCATTGTCCTTCGAGAGACTCGACCACCACTTGAATATCATCTGTTGGTGCGCTGCCGGCCAAGCGCTGCATGGCCCGGCGCTTCCTCTCCTCACGGGAAAGCATCTCTTCCTGGCTCAAGTAGCCTTGGCCTTCCAGCCATTCGGTCAGTTCCTGGACCTTGTTCCTCCTAAAATTGGGAACAGCTCCGGTGCTTAAGGCTTCTAGCAGATCCGTGGCGTTGCCCTCCAGTTTTTGGGCGAGGTCGGTTACACCTTCAATAAACTTCTCGCTGACCGCGCCGGATTGTTCCAAAATCGCCCTGTCTACTGGCAGCCCTCTTCCCTGTCTCCATAAATCCACCCATACATAAGCTGTCTTGCACCTGCCTGTAAGACGCTGCTGCAAATCTTTATTACCCACGGCATGGATTGCGGCATCGCTTTCCAAAAGGCTTTGCAACTGACCAATGCGGGTGATCACCCATTTGTCCATGAGATGGTACATGAGTGGCAGGTCATCGCGCAGGATATGAAAAATATGTATCGCTCCTGCTCCTGCATAAGGATCCACCGGTGGCACCCCCAACAAGGCAGCATACTCTTCAGGGCTCATGTCGCCTGGTGCCGGTATGGACCGGGGCTCTTCAATCACATATTGGGAAGGTTCCAGGCCTTGTGCATGATAACGGAGAGACTGCAGGTCCACGTGGTGCGGCGGCTCTCCCAAAACCCGTTCCCAACGCATAACATCCGCAGGCTGGGCCGAAAGATAAAAGATCTGACGATCTTCATGGTCTGCGGTTTCCTTGAGGTTGCCAGCTATTTTATCAAATCGTTCCGGATCGGTAGTGGTCAAGGCCTCATCCAAAAAAACAGGTAAAGGTTCATTCTCTTCTTCCAGCACAGCAGTCCAGGCCAGGCGCAAAGCCATGAGAAGCTGCATCCGCGTCCCGGTGGAGAGCTCCGCAGGTCCTTGCAGAATATCCTGAACCCTATCCTGGATCAGGATGCCCCTGTATTCGTCCAGGGTCAGCACGTAGCGGCCCTGTGTGTAGCGGACAAGGCGCTCCCTGGCTGCGGAAAGCACCCTGGGTTCATGTTCGCTGCGGTGTTCCCTGGCGGTGGAATCCAGCAAAAAGTGTCCTGCACCGGCAACCATGGCCTTTTGGAAAGAATCCTGCAAGGCTTCCAGGGCCTGTTCCTGTTCCAGCCTGGCTGTCTCCAGGGCCCGGTCCTGGCCGGCCCTATCCAGACGGAGCTTGAGGTTCTCGCGTTTGCTGCGCAGTTCCTCTGCATTTCGGGCCTTTTCTCGGAGTTGATTCTCCAGGGATTTCAAACCTGCCTCATCATCGTTGTACACCATTTCCACCAGTTCAGCTTCCTGTTCCAATCCGCTTTTTCGCTCCTGCTCCCGGATAACAGCATTGCGCCATTTCTCAAACTCTTCACGATAGGAAGCATGCTGCTGGACCCGCTCCAGCAATATTTGATGCTCACCGGGTTTCAGTCCGGCATTAATGTACACTTTTTCCAGGGCCTCTTGTTTTTTCTTCTCTTTATATTTCGAAATGTCCAGTTTCTCTTCTGTTTCATCAATCACTCGGGTTGATTCTTTCCAATCCTGTATGCGCTGATCCAGATCTTGGAAACAGGCCTTAAGAGTGGCCAGATCCGATGGCCTGTTCTCAAAACTGATCCCGTGGGCCTGCAAAAAATCAATAATTCTTGACTTTCTTTCCCTGATTCCCAGAGCCTCCTGCTCAATCTGTATTTCAATCTTAGTGCACTGCATGCGGGCCTCGTCCAACCTTCTGGCAAGTTCCAGAAATCTAGCCAGCCTTTCTCCGCTTACGTAAGGATCAAAACCGATTTCCTTAGCCAGGTCACTCTTTTCTTGCTTTAGTTTCTCAAATTCTTTCCGAATAGAGTTCAACTCATTACGCCAATGATCAGCATGGCTGGCCTTTTCTTCCTGAAGCCTTACGGCTGCCAGCTCTTCTTCAAGGCCCTGGAGTCTTGCATTGACCGTCTCTACAGTCCATGACTCCGGTTGTTCTATTGTTTGCTCTGATACCCGCCTTTCAGATTCCATCCGGATGCTGCGCATACCCATGACCTGCCAGATAATGCTACCCACAGAAATGGAAGCGGCTGCGCACAACAATACAGTGACAAAGTCGCTGGAAATTCCGCTTGTTACAGCGGCTGCCAAGGTAAACATCAATCCAGATATCCCGGCAACGATCAACCAGAGAAGACGGGAAGGATCACCCTGCCGCAGCCAGCGCCGAAGCTCCTGAACCAGTGTTTCTTTTGCCTTTTTTAAATCCGGATCCGGAGGCTGTACGCCGATTTTCTCTTCAAGCTCCTTTACCCGCCGGTCTTTGCGGCGCAGTTCTTCAGCTATCTCCACGGCTCGATCCACACTCTTTGGATCAAGGCAGGGAACATGTTCTCCCTCGACCCCCAACGCTTCTGCGGCTACTATTTCCGACGCCCGGGCATCTACCAGCCTCTCACTTAAGTCTGTTAGCTTTCTTTCGTGTTCAAGGGCTTTATTCAGATCTTGCCTTCGGGCCTCCATATCGGCTTGAGTAGGCGGGTGCTCATCAAGGCCGGTTTTTTCGAGATCTGCATTTGCCTGATCCTGCTTTTTCTGAGCTTCCAGCTGCTCATCATGTAAACCGTCCAACTCCCCCTCAAGTTCTTCTAAACGTTCAATCTCGTCCCCTTTTAGCAGCTCCATGTCCTCAGGAAATGTTTGCAGGCTGGCCTCTGCTGCTTTGAGTTCCCGCCCGGCTCTAAGCCATTCCAGAGCGCTTTTCACCTTTTGCGCCCTGGTACCGGCTTCATCCGCTTCCTGAACTGCATGCTCCAGATCAGGCAAGCCAGTGCGCTCCCTGTCCAGGGACTCATAGTCCTGAGTGATCCTCCTCAGTTTCTGGTTCTTTTGTCGCCAAACATGTTCCTGCTTCTGGCCGAAGCGAGGCCCGATATCAAAAAGGGGATCACTACGCACAGCCTCCAGGTCAAACCCTCCGAACAACTCCCTGCGCAAGCGCTCCAGAATAACCTTTTCAGTTCCGCCTTCCTCGAGCAGATCATCCATGGCCAGCCAGTAGCAGTGCAGGAAATCGCCTCCAGGAACTGCGGGAGGGTCAGCTTGTCTGCCGTTTTTTTCCCAAACTGTCTGGGTGCCGGTCCGGATTACCTTCCAGGTATTGGGACCGGATACGAATTCCCCTTGAAGCATGAGCGGCCCACCCTGGGTCATGGCAGACGGGTCTATCAAGTACCTCAAGGCGCGTATCAGGCTGCTTTTGCCGGAAGCGTTGGGGCCGGTGACCACATTTAGGCCTGGCCCAAAATCATCCAGCACCAAGCCCTGGGGGAAACCGGGCAGATAAGTAATTGCCAGCCGTTGCAGTTTCATCCGGGCTCCTCCTTTTGGGCCAGAAGTCGGTGCAGGGCTGCAAGACCGGCAGCATGCAGCCATTCAGCCACCTTTTCATCCTCTTGGAGGGTGTTGCGGGCTTGCAGTGGTTGCCAATAAGCCTTGTTTGCCCTTTCAGCCAGATAGCTGCGCGCTTCCTGCAACAGTTCCCGGCGCTGCCTATCAGCAGGATCCCGTTCAAGGATCAGCAGCCGTCTAGCCAGAAGTCCAGGGGGATTAGTCCGTGTGGCCAGCTGGGTGATATCCAGTTCCGGATATATTGAACAGGCGAGGTTTTCCACGAAATAACGAATGCGGCCGCTACCAGTATACAGGGCGCTAAGGTCCTCCCGAGATAATAATTCCTCTACCGAATCTCTTAAGCGGGTACGCCCGGTCAGGGTAACCCGAATTCCAGTCGCTTCAGGCGGGGTGGTGTAAGCGGATAGGGATCTGTCCAGCTCGTTGATAGAATCCAGCAGTCTATCCCGGGCGTCCTCGGCTGCCTGGATGCCGGTCAGATCCACTTGTAAGCGCTCCCATTGCAGTGGAGCCAGTCTCCAATGCTCCATCAAGGCGATATTTCCTTTTTCTACGGCTATATACCACGGCCCCCGGGCACCCTGGTGTCCTGGATCCAAACCGGTGGCAGAACCCAGGTATCCTATAGGTTGATCAGGGGACAACCTGTCCGGAACGTGGATATGGCCAAGCAGCCAACCTTCTAGAACGGAATTCAGGAGTTCTCTTGAGCTTACCGGGGCATATGAAGAAGCTGTCTGGTCACGATCACAGTGCAAAAGCCCCAGGTTCACACCGGGACCGCGCTCGAATTCATGATTCTCCAGGGGGCTGGTTGTGATCACGCTTCTGGGATAGGACCACCCATGCACAGTCAAGGCTTCAGCCCCGGACTTCAAAGTGAACTTATCCCAAAGGCCATCCCGGCCAAGAAGGGTAAACCCGTCTAACTGCTCGGCAAGGCGGGGCAAAACTTGGACATCGTGGTTTCCGGCTACCGCCAGAACTCTTATGTCCTGTTCCAGCAGTCTTTTGACCCCGGTGAATAATTCCCGGTAGGCCTCGAAAAAATCAGTTGCTTCTTCGACCACATCGCCAGCAAGAAGCACCGCGTGAACAGAGTTGTGGACAGCAGCGTCAACTATTCGGTGCCAAACACCAGTGGGGCCGAACTGGGAAGCTCGTGACAACAAGTCATCAGGTAAACGACCGGGTACTCGACCAAGGTGTAAATCGCCTATTGCCAGTAACTTCAACGGCATTACTTGCCTCCCAGCCCTTTTATCCCTTTAAGGGACTGTTAAACATATAATGAACTGTCCCATTGCTCCATAACAGATCTCTGCTGTTGTGCCCGGAAATCAGCTGAAACAGTTCCGGGTCAATTTCAGCGCCCATGACCACTGTTTTCAGCCTGGTTATGGAAGATGTGATGCCTTCATGGACCTGGTTTTCTTTTCCAGGCCTGGGAACCAGGCGCCAGAACCCCTCGCTGCGCATATGGAAGAAAGGGTAGGCCATGTTGCACTTTCCGCTGGGAGGCCGCACCAGGTCCCAGTACCTGGCAAAGCGTTCAATAAGATCAAAGCCGGGCTCAATAAATGGGGAAGTCAGTTCGCCCTGGGCGGCCAGGTCCATTACCGACAAAAGCAGAAAGGGCTTGTGCGGGGCGCGGTGGGCAGTGGCCTCTGTCCAGCGGCTGCG
>SL_5KL_010_SEDDRAFT_10002092_pt1 | contig 11419 bp, 12 predicted proteins | sample SodLakKL_010_SED_FD_9118 | JGI IMG/M metagenome (IMG submission 9118)
TCGTACTCACAGGATATTCCGCCCGAGAATACCTGGACCGATCACACCTGTTGTGCACTCTCAGCCCGGCAAGACTTCATGAAGGCCAATCCGGATATCGTGAGTGCAATCTCTGCCATCATCATCCTCTCTGGTGAGTATATCCGTGAAAACCCGGATCGCGCTGCAGATATTACTGCATACTGGCTCTTTGGCGGTGGAGATATGACCTATGGTGATGTGACGCTCGATTCAAAGGATCTCCTGAGAGATGTGATCCCGACAATTCGATACACCACAGAGCCCTCTGAAGCATGGCTCAATAGCAACCTGCGGTTCGTTGAGGCCCTTCGTGAGATCGACTATCTGACAGGAATTCTGGAGGACATCCCGCCTGAAGAGGTCAAAGCCGAACTCTTTGACTTCAGCCATTATGAGGCTGCACGGGCAATGATCGATACCGGCGAGATAACAACTCCGGCAAAGCTGACGAAGCACATGTCACTTGGTTATCTTCCATCTGCCCATAATACGCCTCTCTTTGTTGCTATCAAGGAATGGGAGTATTTTGATGAAGAGTACGGCATTGCCCTCAAACCACGCAGGGATGTCCCCGGCAAGGTCGATGTGGCCGATCTGATCATAAACGGAGTTGCCGTTGCCGAAGTCCGTCTGGTCGAGGGTGAAGGTGGCGCACAGCTCATGACCCTCATGGCTGCCGATGCGATCCAGATGGCATATGCAGGCACCCCACCGACTATCTCTTCCATTGACAGGGGAACTCCTATTAAGATCCTCCACCCAACACAAACGGAAGGATCGGGCTTTGTCGTTGCAAAAGGTGCACCGGTTACCGATTGGGACTCATTTATTGACTGGGTTGAGTCGCGGACTGCTGAGGGCCGCCCGGTTAAAATCGCAGCACCAATACGAGGCTCGATCCAGGATGTGCAGATTAAATTTGCGCTCCACGACAGCGGAGTGGTGGTGAAGGAAGTCAGATGAGATGGTACCTGAAAATAATCCCTTTATTTTTCATTCTCGTTGTCTGGGAGATTGCGGCGCTTCTTATTAACAACCCATTTATACTCCCCCATCCAGCAATAGTTGTTTCAGTTCTTCTTGCTCCAACAGTCGATATCCTTGGAAGCGGAAGCCTCATTGACAATACATTTCTCTCGATCTGGCGGGTTGCCCTGGGATTTAGCCTTGCCGTTGCCTGTGCGGTTCCTGCCGGGATCATCATCGGCAAATACAGGACTGTCGATGAGCTTCTCGACCCGGTCGTTCAGCTCTTCCGTCCTATCCCGCCCCTCGCATGGGTCCCGCTGGCACTTGCCTGGTTCAAGATCGGCCTTGCCTCCATCATTTTTATCATCTTTATCGGATCATTTTTTCCGATTTTGATCAACACCATCGACGGAGTACGGCGGGTGAACCGGACCTGGCTGGAAACTGCGGAAATCTATGGTGCCAAAGGCTGGAAACAGCTGGTGTATGTCATCATCCCGGCAGCTGCTCCTGTTATATGGACAGGTCTTCGGGTTGGTTTTGGTGTTGCCTGGATGTGTGTTGTCGCAGCAGAGATGCTCCCGGGAACGTCTTCAGGAATTGGGTATCTGATTATGTACTCGTATAACTGGGGACAGGTGCCGGTGATCATTGCCGGGATGATTATTATCGGGTTGATCGGGATCGGTGTCGATATGTTCTTCAAGGGAGTTGAACGGAAAAAGTTCCAATGGATGGAGTTGAGCCGATGACCGTCAGGATCAATAACGTTGGAAAAACCTTTCCCTCACGCATCGGAGACCCTCTCGTTGCCCTTGAGGATATCTCAATTGAGATCGAGAGAGGCGAATTTCTCTGTATCCTCGGCCCTTCAGGCTGCGGAAAGACGACACTTCTCCGACTGGTCGCCGGACTTGACCGGCCGACCTCAGGTGAGATCATCGTTGAAGGAAAATCAGTAACCGGTCCTGATCCACGGCTTGCAATGATCTTCCAGGAATATTCCCTGTATCCCTGGCGGACAGTACGGGGCAATATTGCCTTTGGCCTGCAGATGCGCGGGATGTCGCGTGAGGAGCGCGATGAGAGGGTGAACCATTTCATTCAACTCGTCGGCCTGGAAGGTTTTGGAGACAGCTATCCCTATGAACTCTCTGGCGGGATGCGCCAGCGTGTTGCTGTTGCACGGGCACTTGCAACCGATCCGGCTGTTCTTCTGATGGATGAGCCTTTTGGTGCGCTGGATGCACAGACACGAAACCGGATGCAGAAAGAACTTCTCCTGATATGGGAAAAAACCAAAAAAACCGTGATATTCGTCACCCACAGCGTTGATGAGGCCGTCTATATTGCCGACAGGATTTTGGTCCTCTCGACACGGCCGGGTCGTGTTGCCGGGATTTATGATATTGATATTCCACGGCCCAGAAACCGCACCAGTGTCGAATTTGCAAAAATCCGGCGCGATGTCCTTGAGCAGATCGACCGGTTTGAAGAGCGTCAATAAGTTTTATACCTTATACTATCCATTTTATTAAGCACATTCTGATAGCGAGGAGTATTGTATCATGGTCCGAAAACCAGCAAAAATGTATCGGAATATCTCAAAGAAAGCATACACACGCAGAAAATATATGGGTGGAGTACCGGGTCTGAAAATTGTCCAGTTCGATATGGGCAACCCCAGGGAAAAATTTCCGGTAGCCCTTCATCTTGAGGCTAAAGAAGCCTGCCAGATCCGCCATACCGCACTTGAGGCGGCTCGTGTCAATATGAATCGCCGTATGGTAAAGGAGGTTGGCAGAAGCAATTTCCATCTGAAACTCCGGGTCTATCCACACCATGTCCTCAGGGAGAACAAGCAGGCAACCGGTGCTGGTGCCGACCGTGTTTCAGAGGGAATGCGTCTGGCATTTGGAAAAGCAGTCGGAACAGCTGCCCGTGTACAGGAGAAGCAGCGGGTCTTCACCATCTGGACATCGGCCCAGCATGTGGAGAAGGCCAAGAACGCACTCCTTCATGGCGGCCATAAACTTCCAACACCCATCAGTGTTGTTATAGAAGGCGCATCCTGAATTATTTCAAATTCTCATTTTTCGCGAATTTTATTATCTCTGCCATCCAATGAGCGGTATGCATGCCAGAGAAGACCAGAGGCTTGCGCTCGCGATTGCAGATGCAACCTGTGCCTGTATCCATGAAGCGGAAGTTTTTCTCCCACATGATGTTAAAGCTGCAATCGACGCAGCAATCATGGCCGAGACCGATCCCATTGCCCTGGGTGAGATGCACAATATCTCTGACAATATCCGCGAGGCTGAGAGGAGACGCATCCCTCTCTGCCAGGATACCGGCATTATCGTTATCTACCTGACAGTGCCGGCCGGATTCCCAATTGGAGAAGCTGCACTGAAAGAAGCTGTTTGTGACGGTATCAGGGAGGCAACGCTCTCTGTCCCCCTCAGGCCAAATGCAGTCGATCCGATGACACGACAGAATAGCGGCGACAACACCGGCATTGAGATCCCGCCCATTCACATCCGGGAAGGGCCGGAACTGACGGTTACCGTTCTCCCAAAAGGTGCAGGGTCAGAGAATGTATCCCGGATCGGGATGCTTCTTCCTTCCCGTGTCGATGAGATCGCTGCATTCATCGTTGAAACGGTGCTCCTCGCAGGCGGACGCCCCTGCCCCCCGGTCGTTGTTGGTGTTGGAATCGGTGGTACGTTTGATGGTGCTGCATCTCTGGCAAAAGAAGCACTCCTTCTTCCAATCGACTCAATGGATGCCTATGAGCAGGAGATCTGTAGTGCTATAAATGAACTTGGTATCGGGCCGATGGGGCTTGGTGGAAGGACAACGGCTCTTGCTGTTCGGATAAAAAAAGCGCACTGCCATACTGCATCGCTTCCCGTTGCTGTGAATATCCAGTGCTGGGCATGCAGACGTGCAACAAGGAAGGTGGCAGTATGAAACTAACGACCCCTCTTGGAGACGAAGTCCTCTCCCTCCGTGCAGGCGACCGGGTTTCTCTGTCGGGTATTGTGTATACAGCCCGGGATGAAGCGCATCTCAGGATGATGGAAGATGGAATCCCGTTCAATCCGATAGGAGCAGCAATCTACCATTGTGGTCCTGTCATACAGGATGACCAGATCATTGCAGCAGGCCCGACCACCTCAGCACGGATGAACCAGCTTTCGGGCTTTCTTCTTGACCGGGGTGTCCGCTGCCTGATTGGAAAAGGTGGGATGGATGAACACGTCCGGGAAGCCCTGATGGGCCGTGCCGTCTATCTGGCATTCACCGGTGGCTGTGCGGCTCTTGCTGCATCTCATATGGAGCTCAAAGGCGTCTACTTTCCTGACCTTGGTATGGCAGAGGCAATCTGGGTGATAGAAGTCACCGATCTTATGGTTGTTGTCGGCATTGACGCCTCAGGCAGGGACCTCTTCTCCGAAAACGAAGCGCACGCCCGAAAACGCTTTTCAGCATGGAAAAAACAGACTGGTCTTTGATACATGATCCAAAAGCAAGTGCTTATTGAATAATGTGAATAATGATATAGGAGAGGGTGTCAGGCCTTGAAATTGGTTATCGATGATACACGGTGTAAAGGGTGCAATATCTGTGTCCTGGTCTGCCCGTATACTATTTTTCAGGAAGGAAAGCGGCCAAATGAACGGGGCATCTTTGTTCCTGAACTTGATCGGCCACAGCGGTGCACAAACTGTCGTCTGTCACACCTTTANGGCAGNAGGCTCTGCGGCATCTGCCAGATGATCTGCCCGGATCAGGCGATTAACTGGGTGCCCGAGGCACCGTTTGAACCGCAGAAGGTGGTGATTGAGTATTGACGCATGTTGACTTCATGCAGGGAAATGATGCCTGCGCGGAGGGTGCAATTGCAGCTGAATGCAGGTTTTTTGCCGGGTATCCGATAACCCCGTCGTCTGAGGTTGCCGAACATATGGCACGGCGTCTGCCGAAAGTCGGGGGGACCTTTATTCAGATGGAGGACGAGATCGCGAGCATGGCGGCGATCATTGGAGGTGCATGGACCGGCGTGCGGTCGATGACCGCAACAAGCGGCCCGGGTTTCTCCCTGATGATGGAGAATATCGGGTATGCCGCTTTTACCGAAACGCCATGCGTCGTCGTTAACATCCAGAGGGGAGGTCCGTCAACCGGTCAGCCGACGCTGGCTGCACAGGGTGATATGCTCCAGTGCCGCTTCGGCTCACATGGCGACTACAGCGCGATCGCCCTTGCTCCATCAAGTGTGCAGGAGATGTTTGATCTCACTGTTAAGGCATTCAATCTCGCAGACAGATTCAGAGTGCCGGTTTTTTTGATGGCAGATGAGATCATCGGTCATCTCCGCGAGCGTGTAGAGTTCCCTGACTCTGTTGAGCGCATACGTCCGCGGCCGATTCGTGAGGGAATGCTCCCGTTTGAACCCGAAGATGACCTGGTTCCCGGCTTTACCCCGTTTGGCCATGGCCATCGCGTCCATGTGACAGGCCTTACCCATAACGAAAAAGGGTATCCGGCATCGACTGATCCTGATCTCCATGAACAACTCGTCATGCGGCTGATTGAAAAGGTTGAACGGGCCCGCCATGAGATCGCAGATTATGATATCAAAAACCCTGATGCTGAGATAGTCTTTCTCTCCTATGGAGCACCGACCCGGTCTGTGCGGGAGATGCTCCTGAACGCACCTGATGGTCTCTATGGACATCTAAACCTCAGGATCGTCTGGCCGTTCCCTGAAGACATCCTGAAGAAGTTTTCGGATGCCCGGGTTTTTATCATTCCAGAGATGAATATGGGCCAGATTGCGCGTGAGGTCGAGCGGCATGTCGACCAGGATGTTATCTCCATACCCCGTCTTGGAGGGGAGCTGCATCACCCACATGATCTGCTCAAACGTGCGGAGGAGTGCACATGAGTTATGAAGAATGGTTCAGGCATGATCGCCTTCCCCATATCTTTTGTGCAGGGTGTGGAAATGGTTCGATCATCAACTGTACGCTCTCTGCCATCGATTCACTCGGCTGGGAAAAAGACGAGACGGTCTTTGTTTCCGGAATCGGGTGCTCATCGCGGGCACCCGGCTATATTACAGCCGACTCTCTGCATACCACCCATGGCCGGGCTCTTGCGTTTGCAACCGGTGTAAAAATGGCAAACCCGGATCTCAATCTTGTCGTCTTCACTGGAGATGGAGACCTCTCTGCAATCGGTGGAAATCATTTCATCCATTCATGCAGAAGGAATATCGATATGACCGTCATCTGCATGAACAACCATATCTACGGGATGACGGGAGGACAGGGGAGCCCATGCACACCACCGGGTGCAGTCTCAACCACGACACCCTATGGTATGGATGAAAACCCCTTTGATCTCTGTGAACTGGCCACTGCGGCCGGGGCACATTTTGTTGCCCGCTGGACATCATACCATGTGAGGGAACTGACCCGTTCGATCACGCTTGGCCTTCAGAGGCCCGGGTTTTCTTTCATTGAAGTTTTTGTCCAGTGCCCGACGAACTTCGGACGGAGAAATAAGCTCCGTGATGTGCAGTCGATGATTGAGGTGTTGCGGGATCGTGCACTGTTAAAAGAGAAATATGACCGGCTTGTTGCAGAAGGAAAAGAGGTCCCCCCCGATATGTTTGTGGTCGGGAACCTGACTGACCGGGAGCGCTCAAAAACCAGGGTGAAGCGATGAAGCATGAAGTGAAGTTCTCCGGGTTCGGGGGCCAGGGAATTGTCCTCTCCGCAGTCGTCCTTGGCCGGGCGGCTGCAATGTATGATGGAAAATATGCAGTCCAGTCACAGAGCTATGGGCCTGAAGCCCGGGGTGGGGCATCATCAAGCACGGTGATCATCAGCGAAAAGCCCATTCAATACCCAAAAGTGCTTGAACCCAGTATCTATGTGATTATGTCCGAGGCCGGGTTTTTAAAGTTTGGTGTCGGAGCACCGAAGACTGCGGTGATGCTCATTGATTCAGGGCTTGTCCAGTCACGGCCGGCGTGCCGGTGTATCGAGATACCGGCAACGTCCCGTGCGAAAGAGGAGCTTGGAAAGCCAATCGTTGCCAACATTGTTATGCTCGGGGCACTTGTTGCTGCAACCGGCATCGTCTCAGAAGATGCCATGCAGAAAGCAATCCTTGACACGGTCCCAAAAGGAACAGAGGAACTGAACAAAAAGGCGCTAAAGCTTGGAATCGAACTCGCTTCAGGTGGAGGTGATTCATGAAACTGCTGGAATACGAAGCAAAGAAGATTTTTTCCAGGTATGGAATCAGGACCCCGGATAGTATTCTGATCAGATCTCCAGACGAAGCACCGGATGCCTGCAGAACGATCGGCAAACCGGTGGTGCTGAAGGCACAGGTTACTGTCGGGGGAAGGGGGAAGGCTGGCGGTATCCTGATGGCGACTACGGATGATTGTAGTNCTCTTGCACGGGATCTCTTTCAAAAAGAGATTAAAGGCGTGCCGGTTGTGGAGGTGCTTGTTGAGGAACGCCTCATAATTGAGAAAGAGTATTATGTGTCGATCGCAGTTGACCGAAGCAATAAATCTCCCGTAATCCTCTTTGCAGAAGCAGGGGGCGTTGAGATCGAAACAACCGCCGGAGAAAAGCCTGAAGCAGTCAGATCTGCTCATGTATCCCCATTTTTCCATGATATACCCGGGTTTATCCTCAGGTATCTCAGCCGGGGATGTGAAAAAGAGGTTGCATCTGTCATATCGTCACTCTATCAGGTGTTTCGGGAAAAGGATGCTCTCCTTGCAGAGATTAATCCACTTGTCATTACCCCTGACGGTGTTTTTGCGGCAGATGCAAAGCTGATCATCGACGATAACGCGCTTACCCGGCAGGGGATCGTAGAGAATCGTGACCTCTCCGAACGCGAGGCCCTGGCTGAGAAACATGGGTTCTCCTATGTTGAGCTCTCAGGATCGATTGGGGTGATCGGAAACGGCGCTGGCCTTACCATGGCAACCCTTGACCTTATTAATCATCATCATGGAACTGCAGCAAACTTTTTGGATGTCGGTGGTGGTGCTGGATCTGAACGGGTGATGCATGCTGTACGTCTGGTAGCCTCGGTCCCGACAGTTGAAGTGATTGTTGTCAATCTTCTGGGCGGGATCACCAGGTGCGATGAGGTTGCACGCGGTATCATCGATTCTGGCGTGTCCCAGCAGGTGTTTGTCCGGCTCGCCGGAACAAATGAAGCAGAAGGTCGGGCCCTCCTGGAAAACGCCGGGTATCGAATGCTTGATACGATGGAGGATGCAGTAACTGCTGCTGTTATGGAGGTATCGAAATGATCTATGGTGACCGGTCTACCAGGATCCTGGTCCAGGGTGCAACCGGCAACCAGGGCGCCTTCCATATTGATCTGATGAACAGGTATGCCCGCGAAGTCGGAGGTGCAGGAGTAGTTGCCGGTGTAACTCCCGGGAAAGCGGGCCAGGAAGTGCATGGTGTTTTCGTCTATGATACCGTCCGTGAAGCGCAGGCGGTCCATGATACGAATGCATCGGTCATCTTTGTCCCGGCAGGAGCAGCAAGCGACTCTATCATGGAGGCAGCAGATGCCGGGATCGAGACGATCGTTGCGATCACAGAGCATATCCCTGTACATGACGTGATGAGGGCTGTCGCCTATGCACGATCATGCGGATCAGTTGTAATTGGTCCAAACTGCCCCGGTCTTCTTTCGCCAGGTGAATGCAAACTCGGGATCATGCCATCACCTCTCTTTACACGGGGGCCGGTCGGTGTGATATCAAGGAGCGGCACTCTCACCTATGAAGTTGTTGACGAACTGACCCGTGCCGGGATTGGGCAGAGCACGGTTATCGGGATTGGCGGCGACCCCGTCATTGGAGAGACTTTTGTTGACTGTATCAAACGGTTCAAACAGGATCCAGATACCCGGGCAGTTGTACTCATCGGTGAAGTCGGCGGCGCCCTTGAAATTGAAGGCGCAGAGACAGCTATTTCATGTGATATCCCGCTTGTCGCATATATCGCGGGTGTATCTGCACCAGAGGAGAAAAGGATGGGTCATGCAGGTGCAATCATCGAAGGAGGTGAAGGAGATGCCCTCTCCAAGATCCGGCGCCTTGAATCCATGGGTGTAACTATTGCAGAACGCCCCTCAGAAATTCCACAAAAAATTGCGGAACTGCTATGATCAGGCACAAAGATTCGGTATTGATGGCAGCAGCAGCAGAACTTGCACAGTCAGTGGATGCTATTGCTATCCTCTCCTTCCTGGATGTGATGGAGGTGCAGACTGATACACCTGTTGTCTGGGTGAAAGAACACCAGCCGGATCTGATGATAAAAAAGAATATGCAGGAGTTATTGGAGTTCTGTGAGCAGCATATCCTTGATGCGGTCGTCCAGTACCATCTCAGGACAGAAGTGGCTTCGGGCAAAATCATCGGGGTTTTTCCCTTTGCCATCCTTATCTATGACGTCGGGGAGGCCCGTGATCATCTCAATCTCGAATCATACCAGGATATTGTCCCGCCAGAGATTCTCCATTCAGTCCTGTCACTTGCCATTGAGCTAGCCCATGAGGGTCGTGAAGGAAGGAATGTTGGTACCGCGTTTATTATTGGTGAGGGCTCTTCTCTTTTAGCCCGCTCCCACCAGGCAATATTAAATCCATATGCAGGCCATCCCCTCTCGGTCTGTGATGTCAGAAACAGGGAGAACTGGGAGAGTGTCAAGGAGTTTGCCCAGCTTGATGGGGTCTTTATCCTGACAAAGGAGGGGTATATCGTTGCTGCTGGAAGGTATCTTGATGCAGATGCACGCGGTATCAGCCTTCCCTCCGGACTTGGTGGCCGCCATATGGCGACTGCAGCAATAACACGTGATGTCCCCTCAGTTGGTATTACCGTATCTGAGAGTGGCGGACTGGTCAGGTTATTCCGTGATGGTATCTGCAGGCTTACACTCCGATCCGAGGTATCTCTTAAACGATGAAGACTCTTTAAATAATGTTAATCCTGTACTATCTGAAGATCGAATCCAGTTGAGGATGTACATGAAACGAAACATCATTGTTGATTTCTTACAACAGACACCAATTGAGGAGCAGGCAATCGAACTTGTTGAACGAAAATGTATCGGCCACCCCGACAGCATCGCAGATGGGGTTGCAGAAGCAATCAGCAAAGCGCTCTGCAGGGAATATGAAAGCCGGTGCGATGCCGTTCTCCATCATAATACCGACCAGGGAGAAGTCGTTGCCGGGGCATCTCTTCCACAGTTTGGAGGTGGCAGGATTGTCCGGCCCATATACATCCTGCTGACCGGAAGAGCAACCAAGTATTTTAATAACATGGTAATCCCAACAGAAGCGACAGCCGTAGAAGCAGCCCGGCAGTATCTTCGGGAGACGCTTTTAACCCTGAATATGGAACGCGATATTATTGTTGACTGCAGAATGGGTGATGGGTCGACTGATCTCCGCGATATATTTCGAACATCTGGTGAGAACTTTGTTCCCCGGGCAAATGACACCTCGTTTGGTGTTGGGCATGCTCCATTCTCTGAAGTTGAGCAGATTGTTCTGGCGATGGATCAGGAGATTGCATCAGTGCTCCGACCAAAGTATCCGATGATTGGATATGATATCAAGATCATGGGGCTGCGGAACAACGACCAGATGACGTATACCATTGCCTCTGCCATGGTTGACCGGTATTGTTCATCTATCGATGAGTATGTGGAGATGACCGAGATTATGAGTGAGCAGCTTTCAGGGGTCGCCAGGCGCCATACGAGCCGCAAGGTTTCGGTTGCGGTCAATACTGCGGATGATATCGACAACTCAAGTATCTTTCTCACTGTGAACGGCACCTCTGCTGAAATGGGGGATGATGGATCAGTTGGCCGTGGCAACCGTGTAAACGGGTTGATCACACCGAACCGGCCGATGAGCATGGAGGCTGCGAGCGGAAAGAACCCGATAAATCATATTGGTAAGATTTACAACCTCCTGTCCACTGAAATTGCACAGGAGGCCTGTAAAACCGTTGACGGCATCACCGAGATGTATGTCCGGCTTCTCTCCCGGATCGGCCAACCAATTGATCATCCACTTATTGCAAGTGTCCAGGTCATTCCTTCAGGTGATGTGGATTTCCCGGCAATCTCGCGTGAAGTGGAGGAGATTGTTCATGAAAGGCTGGCGAATATTTCCAGTATCACAGAGAGGGTAATCAAAGGTGAACTCAAAACTTTCTAATCCAATCAGGCTTGCAATCCCGAATAAAGGCAGAATAGCAGACCCTATAGCAGATCTTATCGAGAAGAGCGGTATTCATATCGATAGTGGNGGCCAACGGCTGCTGATCGCAAGGACGGTTGATCCG
>SL_5KL_010_SEDDRAFT_10002093_pt1 | contig 11418 bp, 5 predicted proteins | sample SodLakKL_010_SED_FD_9118 | JGI IMG/M metagenome (IMG submission 9118)
CGAAGTTCTCGGCATCGTCTCCGGTAATGGTAATGTCATCGGTTTCGAGTGTCATGGTGCCCACCCCGATGTTTTTAAAATTGAATGTAGCTTCCTCACTGGCATCGCCCATGGCAAACAGTCCGAAGTCATGACTTTCGTGTGGTGTCCACACTACTGGCTCATCCGGTGTATCTGCAACCAGGAAATTATCAATGTAGATGGTCCGGACGAAAGTGGGTGTACCGCCATGCAGGAATACCATGTGTTCGTCATCGCCGATGGTGTCATCAAATTCGATAACAAATTGCTGGTAATCAATAGTCAGGTCTTCGTCGGCTTCAATGGTTTCAAAAATTGTGAATGTCGCGATGTTGTCCGGGTCGCTCATGGTACCGATGATCAGGTCGGGAATGTTGGAAGAGGAATTGCATCTTGCCCAGAAGCTCACCCTTTTATCTGACAGGTTTTCGATTGCCGGGGTGATGGCCATCACATTCTGAAACTCATAATCATTGGTCGTAATTCTGAGGTTATGTGGTGGGGTGATCGGGCTGCCGATGGTGGCTGTTTCCACACGGGCATCGTAGTCATCATTATCAAGGATGCTTGACCACCCAGGGGGCAGATCCGGTGTGGAGACCCCGTTAAAATCCTCAAAATGGGGCAAGTCAGCGATAACGAAACCGTTGTCGTCATCCCGCTCCGCCCACGCACTCATGCCTGTAGAAAGCATGAAGGCTAACAGAATCAATGTGGTGCGTAGTAAACTGTTTTTCATCATGGTTTGGTTTAGTTAAAAAATGGTTTGGTTAAAAAATAGGATAACGCGATCGCCCATTGCCTGTAAAACACTTCAAGTGTCTTTTGCAAAGGGTTTTCTGTTATCAATTAGGTACAAGTACCCGTATGATGAGTACCCGATTGTTTGCAAAATAACCCATCCAACCTCGCGGTTTTTTGCTGTCATTTGTCCATTCCTGTTTTGCAGCCGGCAGCAATCATTTGGTTTTATCCAGGTTATCAGCGTCTGCTAAAAATAATAGCCACCAAGCTTGTGCTTTGTGTAAAAAAGGGAAAGCCGCTAAGCTTTCCCTTAAACCACTACTTATGAAGAATAAACTGCAGTAACCACTCTGCAGTCATGGCTTTCTGCAATAATGTTACACGTAGATATCTATAATCAGTCATCTGCACGGTAAAAAATTGCAACAACAAAAGTACACGGCTTGTATTTGTTCACAATACCCTCCAGCACGTAATTTTCGCGCCAAAAAGTTAAAATATGTTATACCATCAAAATGCAGAATTGCCGCCAGGATTCCATGCACTCAAGAGGATTCCATGTCAATGTGTTAAAATATTCGGGTAAGTCACCAATGAAGGGTTATTTTTGATTATTTATGATATCTATTGGTTGAACATGGGTCGACCGCTATGCTTGCTTATGCCATTTTCGAGTTATTGCTGTGCTGCCATACATGATTTTACGCCAGTTAGTTAGTGCGCTCCAATGCCTTCAAAATAACTACTGTCCATTCCATGTATGCTGAATCTAAATAATTGTTTATATTTAACAGAATTAATTATGATGCAGATGATTACACCCAAAAGCTTTGTTTTATTATTGTTATCGTGGTGGTTGTCAGTGCCATTAATCGGGCAGGACATTCACCAGGAAGCATCATCCCTTGTGGAAGTCTCCCATGCGCCAGGTGAGAAATTGGCTTTTGGGACAAAACACCACAAACACGATGAGGTTTTTAGTGTCCGCAATGACTTACCCCCTCTGCAAAGCATTAAACGTACTGGCTTAAACATGCCGGTTATCTCTGATGCCAGGGGTTTGGATTATTGGGATGAGATCGAATTGTTGATCTTGTCACCTGACCAATTTGGCACAGAGGAGTTGCGCGCGGTGCTTGATGGATATGAAGAGATCAATGCGGCAAGTTTTCCGGCTGCCGATCTTCCAGACCTTTCCTTATCGGATCTGATGCCTTATGACGTGGTGATGATCTTTAACAATAACCAATGGGAGGAGGCGGCCGGTGTCACCCCCTCACATGTTGGTGACGTGTTGGCAGCCTATCTTGATGCAGATGGCTTGTTCATAGAGAATTCCTATGTGATGGACTATTCCGGAAGCCCATGGGGGCTGCAGGGTGACTATGTAACCGGGGATTACTCAGCTTTTACGCAAGCCAGCGATGACATCGTCGGGGAGTTTGATATGGGTGTTATCCACGAGCCTGAGCATCCGGTCATGACTGATGTCGATCATTTTGGTATGGAATCAGTCACATTGATTCAGGACAACCAGGTGGCTGAAGGAGCCACCCGCATTGCAGACTGGGAAAACGGAGAGGTGCTGCTTGCCGTGAAGGAGCAGGTTGCATCGCTCAATTTTTTGCCGATGAGTGGTGGCGACATTAATTTTACAGGTGATGGCGCAACGCTGTATAAAAACCTGGCTATCTGGCTTATGCTGAATTCAGCACCAGCTGACTCACCTGGCATTCCCGCCAATTTCACGATTGAACCAGGCGAAATGGGGACGTTAGAGGCCAGCCTGACCTGGACGAACCCTGATGAAACCATGGATGGTTCAGCACTGGACGAGCTGGATGCAATCAATATATACCGTGACAATCAATTGGTGCATACGGTCGAAAATCCACAACCGGGAGAATCGGATGGCTATCTGGATGACAGCATAACCGAGGCAGGGATGTACGACTACGCAATTCATGGTGAAAATGATGCCGGCGAGGGGCTTCCGGCACGTGCTGATGTATTCGTTGGCGAGGATTTACCCGGAGCGCCATTGAATATTCAACTTACCGCAGAGGGAAATGATGGGGCGATCTCCTGGGATCCGCCTGTGGATGGATTGCATGGCGGCTATTTTGACTCCTCCGATTTGCGCTATCATGTGGTGCGTTTTCCTGATGAGACCACGGTGGCTAGCCATATCAGCCAGACTGACTATACGGATACCGACATTCCCGTTACAGGCAACTATTATTATGCAGTGACCACCGTAAATGATTTGGGTGAAGGCGGGACCGGGGAGTCCAACGTCGTGCTCCTTGGTGCGGATGACTTGCTGTTGTTTGAATCTTTTGACGGGAGTGTTTTTCCACCTACTGGATGGACCTACGTCAATGGCGTTCCCGGGGCATATTGGGAACAGAACAGCAATTACTCCATTGATGGAGATTATTCTGCCCGTGCATATCAGGGGTATCAGTCGGATTACCAGGCAGATGAGTGGCTGATCACCCCACTGTTGGACTTTGATGATCCGGCTGCACAACTGCTGACTTTTTATGGCTTCACTACGACTACCGATACGGACGGCATCCGTGAGACCATTTATGTAATGGCTGTTGACGAGGCCTATGACAATGTGGAGGACCTGCATGACCATGGTATCCTGCTTGGGCAGGTGTCTACAAGCACCACCTGGGAGGAGTTTATCATTGACCTGACCCAGCTCAGCGGCGAAATGCACCTGGCCTTCCTGTATCATATAGGTCCGGAAGACGATACTTCTTTTGCCTGGGTATATATCGACCAGGTCATGGTCGGCGATTTTAACATTCACATGCTGACCGTAGAAGAACCTGAAGGAGAAGGCAGTGTTGAGCCCGCACCGGGAGATCACATGTATGTGGAAGGAAGCAATGTGGATCTGCTGGCTATACCGGAATATGGTTGGGACTTTAGTCACTGGGAAGGTGATGTGCATGAACCGGGTCAGATGCAGACGACCATTCAGATGGATGAGGATAAAACAATCAAAGCTCACTTTGTTCCGCTGGAGCCCACACCTACGCCACACTTTGAAGATTTTACCGGGGTAGCCACGGGTGATCTCCCGGTAGGATGGACCAGGACACATGAGAACTGGGGTGCCTGGCCGGCAGCGAACGCCGGTGGGAGACGGCCAGAAATGCGCTTTCATTGGAATCCAGGCTCCGATGACCAGCTGTTTCGGCTGACAAGCAGGCCAATAGATGCCAGCCACGAGGATGAACTTGAACTTTCATTTAAACATTTTGTGAACAATTTCCTGGGTGGATATACCATCAAGGTGCAGTCATCCACAGATACCATCTCCTGGAACACGGAATGGAGCATGGATATCCACAGTGTGGATAAGGGAAGGCTGGAAGTTTCCCCTGAGCGCTATCAAAAAGATCCTGATGTCTTCCTTGACCAGAGAGAAGGTATGCTGGATCACGGCCCGGAAGAAGTGACCATTGATCTTGACCATCTTGCCGGCGAAGAAGAATTTTTCATTGCTTTTGTTTTTGAGGGCGACAACAGTCGAATTAATAGTTGGTTCATAGATGATGTGTTCATCGCTCACGTGCAACCTACGCAGCATGTCCATTTCATGGTTGAAAACAGCCTTGACGGTGAACCAGTAAGCGGTGCGCAGATTACCTTTGATGAATATCCCGCTGAAGCCATGACGAACCAGCAAGGGCAGGCCAGCGTGGAACTGCCGGCAGGAGCATATACGGCATTTCTCAGCAGGGAGAGTTTCCATGACGCGGAAAAATCATTTGAAGTGGCTGATGAAGACCTCAGTCTGCACGTGTTCATGGAACCTGTGGATGGGGCACACAATGTGGTGTTTAACGTCGACATGGCCACGGCTACCTTTGGAGAGGAGGAGATCCCCTTTGACCCTGAAGCTGGTCATCAGGTATTTATTTCAGGCTCTTTCGAAGGTGAATGGCCCGTGCCGGGAGCGGATCCGGAACTTGAGCTTACCCCCAGGCCGGAAAATCCGGATATGTTTACGCTTACGCTCTCACTGCCTGATGGCGAATATGCCTACAAGTATTTTGTTATCCCCGACGGGCAACCAGGCTGGGATTATGCGGAATGGGAAGGAGCTCCCGACAGGACAGTTGATGTGGATGGCCCCATGATGATCAATGATGTGTGGGGTGAGGGAGAGGTAAGCATTGATGATACTGACGTTGCAAGGATCACAGCCTACCCCAACCCTTCGAAAGACCTGTTCATGATCCGTGCTTCTGAGCCCATCAAAAAGGTGTGGCTCAAAGATCTTCATGGCAGGCTTTATCATCAATCCGCAGACCATGGCTATGAGGTGACTGTCCATACCTCCGGAATCCCCTCAGGCATGTACCTGGCCAAGGTTCAAACCAAAAGCGAAACACAAACCCTGACAATTCAAATTATTCATTAACCAACACCCATTTTATCATGAATTTCCAAAATACAAGCATGTTTTTATTGTTGCTCCTATTGAGCACCAGTGTTTTTAGTCAATCAATATCGCGCTCAGTGATTTCATCGTCCGGGTATGATGGCTCCGCCGAGCATTACCAGGTATCATGGACCATTGGTGAAACAGTTATTGGCACTTTTGCTGCCGGCGATGTCATGCTAACCCAAGGTTTTCATCAGGGGGAGATCCTGGTCACATCCATTGAAGAAACGGATCCCGGCCAAAAGATGATCGCCTATCCAAACCCTGCGCATGATGAACTATATATTCGGGTTGACAATCCGGAAGGCTTGCGCTATGAAATATTTGACGTCAATGGACAGCGAATTGCAGGTGAGCAAATTACCTCGCCAACTACATCTGTAAATGTGAGCAACCTTTCACCTGCTATCTATTATATCAAACTCAAAAAAGATCAGGAGGCTAAACAAACTTTCAAGATTATCAAAAGATAGACGGCTATTCCAAACAGATTTTATCACATAATCAATAAAGAACGAATCATGATGAAGATTTTTCCATACACTTTGATGCTTATTCTGGGACTTGTTGCCAGCTTTTTACCTGCCAATGCACAGGCTCCGCATGGGTTCAATTACCAGGCCGTGGCGCGCGACGCCTCAGGTGAAGTGATCGCTGACCAACAGGTTGCCTTGCAGGTTGGATTGTTGCAGGGCAGTGCCGAAGGTGAACTCCTTTACCGGGAAGTTTTCACTCCTGTGACAGATGATTTTGGCCTTGTACAAATCGTTATCGGCACTGGAAGCGTGCTGGAAGGTGACTTTGAGGCAATCGACTGGGGCCAGGGGCCTTATTTTGCGGAGATAGCCATTGATGTGCAAGGTGGCTCAGACTTTGTTGCCATGGGCACCACCAAGCTGCTCAGCGTACCTTATGCGCTACATGCCAGGACCTCTGCCGATGCTTTCAGTGGTGACTATCACGACCTTAACAACCTCCCTGACCTTGAAGGCATGGTTGCCTATGCGGATCCCGAGCCAGGTGATATGCTATACTTTGCCGGAAATGCATGGCAAGCCATTCCAATAGGGGAGGAGGATCAAGTGCTTCGACTTGTGGAAGGCATACCACAATGGGTGACTTTTGAGACCGGGGCCGATGAAGATTTGGTCATCGATATCGATGGGAACGCTTACCCAATTGTCGAAATCGACGGTGTGAACTGGATGGCAGAAAACCTGAGAGTTACAAGGTACAGCAATGGTGACGACATACCCCACGTGACCAGTGATGATGATTGGTCTGACCTGGATACCGGGGCTTATGCCGCGTATAATAATGATGATGACAACTCTCCGGTATTTGGCATTTTGTATAACTGGTATGCAGTGGATGACGATCGGGGAATTTGTCCGGAGGGATGGCGGGTTCCTACAGATGAGGAATATGAAGACCTGCTCTACTATGTGGACCCAGGTGCTTCCATTAATGACAACATCGCGGGCGGACGCCTAAAGCACACAGGCACCACGGATGACGGAGAAGGTGGCCTTTGGTCGCCGCCCAACACAGGAGCAAGTGACGACCATGACTTTTCCGCCTTACCCGCAGGAGCGAGGTTTTCAGGAGGAGGTTTTGGCGGACTGCACGATCTGGCCTATTTCTGGTCAGCCACCCCAACACCTTCAGAGCAACTCCAGAGGGCCTGGATATGGTATATGTCCTATACCAGCGATATATTCTACCGAAACAATTATTCGCGTGTCCAGGGACATAGCGTACGCTGTATCCAGGACCAGTCCGAATAATGATGCAGCAGCTTTTTAATCATGCCGTCCGGACAAACGCAATTTATCAAATATTAACCTTGGATACCATGAATTATTTAAAGACCACCGTGATCACCCTGTATTTTTTACTTTTTACAATCTGCGCCATATCCCAACCACCCCGCCAGTTCAACTACCAGGCGGTCATTCGCGATGATGCCGGTCAGGCCATCGTTGCGGAAGAGGTGGCAGTGGACATAGCCATCCTGCAAGGTAGCCCGCAGGGAGAATCCGTATTTTCGGAAACCCACCACACGGAAACCAATGAATACGGACTGATCGACCTGCAAATCGGTTCGGTCAACGAACTGGGCGACATCGACTGGGGCAGCGATGCCTATTTTGTTGAGATCAAAGTAAATGGCGAGCTAATGGGTACCAGTCAGTTGTATAGCGTGCCTTTTGCGCTCCACAGCGAAACATCGGGCGATGCTTTCAGCGGCGACTACCATGACCTGGATAACCAGCCGGATCTGGATCATTTTGTCGATCTCGCGGACCCGGAAACTGGTGACATGATATTTTTTGATGGGGAATCCTGGAATGCCATTCCGGTAGGAGATGACAACCAGTATTTGGTCATGCAGGAAGGCTCGCCCCAATGGACCACCATCGCATTTAAGCCAGAAGTTATAACCACTGCAGTGAGCAATATCACTGAGCATTCTGCACAGTCTGGTGGCCATGTGATCGGAGATGGAGGTGCGGACGTGACAACCCGTGGTGTGGTTTGGTGCACCAGTCCAAACCCCGACCTTGATGATCACGAAGGATATACAAGTGATGGGCAGGGAACCGGGGCGTTTACAAGCGAAATGACAGGCCTTTTGGAAGAAACAACCTATTATGTCAGGGCATATGCCACCAATAGCGAAGGCACCAGCTATGGTAACGAATTTGAATTTGAAACCATCGCGGAAGTGATTACCTATGTGCTTGCACTCGAAGCCAACCCTGAGGAGGGCGGCGCTGTAGCGGGTGATGGCGAATATGAAGCTGGCCAGGAAGTTCAGGTTACTGCCACCCCTGCCGATGGGTATGTGTTTTTGAACTGGGTCGATGATGAAGACAACCTGGTAAGTGATGAGGCTACTTTTGATTACACCATGCCGGCAGAGGATGTAACCCTTACTGCGCAATTTGAAGAAGAAGCAGATGGTACCGTTACGGATATCGATGGCAATGTCTATACCACCGTGACCATTGATGACACGGAGTGGATGGCGGAAAATCTGCGTACGACAAGGTACGCCAATGGAGATGATATTCCTGGAAACCTTGATTCGGATGACTGGCTGGATGCCACAGAAGGTGCATATGCGGTATTTCCGCATGATGATGTGAGCGGCATCGATTCTGAAGAAGAAATGGTGGATGCTTACGGCAAGCTTTACAATTGGTTTGCCCAGGATGACGACAGGGGTTTGTGCCCCGATGGTTGGCGTGTGCCTACTGATGCAGAATGGACATCATTAACCGATTACCTGATCGACAACTATTCAGGAATCCATTCGAACAATGTAGCAAATCGCCTGAAGGATTGCCGGCAGGAGGGATCCCCCATTGGCGGCGACTGCGATACGACCGAACATCCTCGTTGGGACAGCCACAATTCACATCACGGGACAGATGAGTTTGATTTTAGTGCTTTGCCTGCTGGCGCACGAATTGGAGGAAATTTTCATTTCAATGGATGGTACGGATACTGGTGGTCTGCATCTGCACATTCAGATGAGGAGGCCTGGAGCCGCACCATGATGAACTCAAGCGGGAGTGTGTCCCGGGGCTATGGGAATAAAACCAACGGTGGCGCCATCCGATGCATCAAGGATGAATAGCCATCCCTTCATGAGCCGTGCAGGCAACTGGTTAAACGCCGGTTACCTGCACGGTGATTGTTTTTACCCCTTGTTTCGTTGTCACCTGCAAGAAATACACGCCTGGATGAAATCCGCTCACCTCAATGGCATGCTCAGATGCATTTGTCTTTGATGTGGAGTATACCTCCTGTCCGGATAGGTCCAATACCCGGATATGGTCAATGCTTGTGCCCGACTCGACGAACATGGTGTTCCTTGCCGGAATTGGGTACACCCTAAGCGTCTCTTCCCCGGCATCAGTTACCGCAACATCTGACTCCACCTCAAAATCGATGGTCATGATATCTGAACTTCCGGTGGTATATACCGACTGCACCCCCGCGGTGTATTCGCCAGAAGGAAGATCTGAAAAGAGGTAGGTGGTTTCTGTGATCTCCGTGGCCACTTCTTCGCCATCGAGATAGACATTAAAGCCGAGAAATGCCTTTTGATTGCTTCGCGACGTTTGTGGGTGAACTGTGGCCAGGGGCGTGTCAAGTTGCTTTCGCTCAGGTGCATCACCCGCAGCTACTATTGCTGGTTCTTGACGAAAATCAAGGTCAGTATATTTTGTGCCAAAAGCACGCAAAAGAAAGTTTTGTTCATAATCCCATTCGGAGATGCAGGTAAACGGACTGTCAGGATCGGTAATGTCTGACACGCCCAACTGTGTGTTAGGTACGAAATCCCAGGGTTCACCAACACCATCATCCACTGCAATACCAAGAAACCCATAAAAGCTGAGTCCAATGAAAAAGCCATCCGGGGTCTCCAGGGGTGATGTAAAGTGATAAGTGTTCCACTGATTGTCGATATTGGTCACGTGTTCGACTGAGTACAACACATCGTTTCGGTCCGGCATGCCACTTTCATCAAGTCCGAGCACCCAGATATTGACCACATAATGCGGGCCGCCCTCCGGGGTCAGGTACCAGGACATTTGCTCCAGCTCAGCAAAGGCATGGTGCGCGGCCCCCATCACACTGTGATGGTCCCCGTGGAATCCAAGCTGCGCATCGACCACGCCATCATCATACCGGAAAGAATGATCTTCAGAAAAGTTATTCCAGGAAAACAAAGCCTGCCCGGGGTCCATGCCGTCCGTGTCGACTTCCAGGTTCAATGGCTCCCTGATATCGTCCTGCAAGTAGACGTATACATCTTTGTCTTCCTGACTCACGGAAACGCTGATCGTTTCCGGCAAATACCCTTCGGCAGTTATGTTGGCCGTGTATTCGGCTCCGGCAAGCAGCCCGGCAGTAACCCTGCCCTGTTGGTCTGTGGTGTAAGTTTCGTTATCCACGGCAACGGATGCATCTGCAACCGGCGCTTCATCCACGCTGCTTTCTTTAACGTGAAAAGTTACATCGTATATATCGGCAACGGCTTCGATCATGATATCGTCGAGAAACCAACCGTGCGCATCCATTCCTTCGTAAAGAAACGCGATATATATTGTCTCCCCGGCATATTGATGGAGGTGGATGGTGGTTTCTACCCATTCACCCAGCACGCTTTCCGGGTTCCATACTTCCTGAAAGTCGCCTTGGGCAGGATCTCCGCTTCCGGTAGAGATCCACACGCTGTTGCTTTCGTACCAGTTGGCGAATGAATTGATTGACCAGAATGACAGGCTGAGGCCACCTTCCTCAGGTATCTCAATGGCTGGTGTGATCAACCAGCCTTCCTGGTGCTCTCCCATGGGGCCATAATTATGCAACGCGCTTTGGTTGCCTCCTGGTGTATGGTTTTGGGTGTCAGACAGCTCCCACTCCATGCTGCCGCTTTCGTTATACATGGTCATGCCATCAGGTGGAAATTCACTGCTTTCGAAGTCTTCTATCCAAGGAAACGTATTGATCACCTCTTCTTCTTCCGCAGCATGCAATGGTGCAGCCATATAGGCGACACCAATCGCAACAAACAGCAATGCTTTCATCGTGAGTAATCTTCCTGCATACATATGATTTGCTTTTTTGATTGAAACAACATGAATGAACCGTGCAAACATCTTGGTTTTCTCAAAAAGATGCGTACCCGCTGCAAGGTATTTTTGCTGCTTCATGCAGGTAATTTTGACAAAAAAAGCCGGAGGTTGGAGACTCCGGCTTTGGTGTGCATTAAGGCTTTTTAGTGCTGTTAATCTTCCCGGTTTTTTACGTATTTGTCAAACCACTCCAGCCACTCCCAGTGCATGTGCAATACGGACTCACGGGCACGGTAACCGTGGCTTTCGTGTGGAAGCATGACCAGCCTGACGGTGGCGCCGTGGCCACGCAGGGCATCATAATAGCGCTCGCTCTGCATCGGGAACGTCCCGGAGTTGTTGTCGTCGGCCCCGTGGATGAGCAGCATCGGTACCTCCATCTTATCGGCATGCATAAAAGGCGACATGGCATTATACAGATCGGGTGCCTGCCAGTAGGTTCTCTCTTCCAGCTGGAAGCCGAAAGGGGTGAGGGTGCGGTTGAATGCACCGCTCCGGGCCACGCCGGCCGCAAAAATGTCGCTGTGC
>SL_5KL_010_SEDDRAFT_10002094_pt1 | contig 11417 bp, 10 predicted proteins | sample SodLakKL_010_SED_FD_9118 | JGI IMG/M metagenome (IMG submission 9118)
GGATCGCCCGATATCTCGCCGTCCTGTCGACGGGATCGTCGAATGAGTCGTGCGGTGGTTGCCACCGCTGGGCCGCCAGCGAGTGCCATCGCCTGACCGACTCGATTCGTCGGAATCGAAAAGCCCGCCGTCTTNGTCGTCTTCCGCCCCGTTTTTGTCCGCCTGCTGTNGATTCTCTGGNGTGNTNTCATCGTCGTCGGCTGTGAGGTCTCCGATCTCCGGCATCTGATCGAAAACGTCGAGCGTGTCTTCGAGTTCCGACTGCAGGAGCTCTCGGAGCGATGTCTCGTCGTCGGTGCGTTCTGTCGTCTCCTTTTCGCTCTCATCGACGTCGACCGTGCTGTCAATCTCGTTCGAGTCGCTGGCTGTGGATTCGGCAGCCGTCTCTCCGGCTGAGGATCCATCCGTTGCTATCTCGACAAGCGAGACCAACTCGTCGACGAGATGTTCGTGATCAGCCGTCGACCGCGGGAGCTTCGAGGCCGTCAGCAGCGACCGGAGGGCGGCGACGTCCTGGGGATCACCGGTCCCAACGGCCTCCGGCAGCGATTCGGGTCTCGCCCCGGGCTCGCCAAGCCCAACCGCGGCCAGCAGGTCGGCGATCTCGGTTTCGGCGACGAGTTCGTCGGCGCGCTCGCCGACTGCGGCCAGCTCCTCGTCGGCCGCATCGTCGGTCGACTGCTGGGTGTCGACCGCTGCTGAAAGATCCGCCAGCAGCGTCTCAACCCTCGTCGAGAGCTCCTCGCTCATGCGTCAGCCTCGTCGGCCTCCTCGGCCGATTCGTCGTCGGTGAAATGCGCGACGATGTCGTCCATGATATCCTCGTGGCTCTGGTTGGCCGGGATATCGAGTTCTTTCGCCGTTGACTGGATATCGCGGTATGACATTACCTCCAGNAGGTCCCGAATCGTCTCCTCGCGAAGCTGGTCGACGCTGTCGGGGAGTCCCGACACCGATTCGGCGTCGCTCGCGGGTTCGTCGCTCGCGGTTTCGTCAGTTTCGTCGGCAGCGTCGTCGCCCACCGAGTCGGGAAGCAGCGACGTTGCCTCACGTTTAATCCGGTTTTTGAGATCGTCGACCACGCCACCTGGTGAGGAGGCTTGACGGAGCGCGNNNAGGATCGCCCCGGGAAGTGCCACAAGCGCTGCGCGGAGCGCACCGATGAGATTCGCCCCCTCGTTGAGCCGCGAGCGGAACTTCTCCTCCAGGGTCGCGCCGACCTGTTGGCCGAGTTCGCGGCCGGCCTGCTCACCGTAAGAGCCGCCGACCTGCGTGCCCACCTCGCTTTCTTCGAGTTCGTCACGCAGGCTCTCTGGCAAGTTCTCTTCGATCAACTCCAGTGTGGTGCTGTCGCTCATGGATTCTCACCGCCCGGTGGCTGGCTGTGGAGTGTCATTCTGCATCCGCCTCCGCTGGCTGTTCGCCGTCGGTCGACTCCTCGCTTTCTGTCGACTGTTCGCCCCCATCTGTCGACTCCTCGCTGGTATCCGAGTTACTTTCGTTGGCGTCTTTGTCCTCGGCTTCAGTGCTACCAAACAACTCGTCGATGACTAACTCTTGGGCGACCTGACCGAGTGCCATCCCGACGAACCGGCCGACGGCCGCGCCGACCCAGCCACCAACGAGGCTGCCGAGGCCGCCTTCGCTGTCGGTGTCGGTGTACTCTTCGAAGCGCGTCCCCTCGAACGCGCTGGCGAAATCGATATCGCTCACGAGCCGGCTGTAGTCGAGTCGACCGTTGGTTTCGCTCATGACTCCTCACCGGAGGCGTCCTCCTTCGGCGATTCGAGCAGCTGTTTGATCACCCCAGCGATCACCTCAATCAGCAGCTGTTTGATCGGAAGGTCGGGAACCGACTCTCGAAGGCTACTCGCTGCCGACGACAGCCGCCCCCCAGAATCCTCGCCTTCTTCGCCCTCTGCGTCCTCCTCGCCCTGTTCGTCACCAAATCCGAGCGCGCTCCCGATGCCGTCTCCAGGAAGAATACCATCCTCCGGGAGAATACCATCCTCGGGCAGCAGTCCCGAGATCCCACCGTCCGGCATGAGATCCGAGAGCCCACCGGGGTCGGTGAGGCCGGCGACCGACGACAGCAGATTGCCCAGCAGGTTGCCGTCGCCTTCGGTTGCGAACACATCGAGGACGACTTGGTGGAGTTGGAGTTCAAGGCCGAGCAAATCCAGGTCCAACCCGTAAATATCGAGAAACAACACTGTTGTACTCTCGTCGGATTCGGCTCCCTCGCTTTCGATATCGCTCTGGGGGACGTCAACCACGTCCTCGTCTGCTTCGGCCTCTGCTTCCTGAGGTTCTTTTTCTTCTCCTTCTGCTTCTGCTTCCTGCGCTGGCTCCTCATCGTCTGCTTCGGCCTCCTCGGCTTCTTCAGCTTCAGCGTCGACGTCTGTCTCCTCGGATTCTTCCGCTTCCGTTTCTTCGGCCTCCGCCTGCTCGTCTTCGGTGTCGTCGGCCTCTTGGTCGTCGACACCCTCTTGGCCCTCCTGTTGGGGTGGCTGCATCTCTTCGTCGCTGCCCTCGCCCTCGCCCTCGTCGGTTTGTTCGTTTTCCTCACCGCCGTCTGTGAGAAGCCGTCGGTCGACATCGTTGCCAGCCGCGGGTGAGGCTGTCTCGGTGGTGATGTCGCTTTTCGTATTCACCCAGCGTGTCGATACCGTTTTCCGGAGTCGTTTCGAGTAGCTATAAAACATTTGTCAGTCCAATCTATTGGCCACGCCCAGTCGAAAAGGCGTTTGGGCCACTACTCAGCGGCCACTACAACCGATTTTTCAGAACCGTTTGACACGATTGTGTGTTGTAATTGTCACTTTCACGCCATTTGTTTTGAGCTTCTGCCTCAACCGTCTCCACAATAACAGGGAAAGAACCTTCTGTCGGCTGGCGAATCCTCCCACATGACTCTTGCCGGGCTCGTCACGGAGTTGCGCAGCGAGGCCCGCCGAACCAACGAACGTCGGTTAGTCGTCCTTGCCGGCTCCCGTGAGGCCGGCATTGATGCCGCCTACAGCGTGATCGAGGCCGCCAACGCAGACTCCGAGGCGGTTCGTTTCGTTACCACACGTGAGGGGTTTCGCTACCACCGACTTGCCCCACACCGAGCCAGCGAGCTACTCGGGACGACCCGCGAAATCGTCGTTTTTGACTGCCATGAGGGGTTTTCGCCGACTGCACTCGGCCGGATCACGGGTGCGGTCGACGGCGGCGGCCTGCTCGTGTTACTCGTACCGCCGCTTGAGACGATACCCGACCGACTGGACGCGCTCGTCGACCAGCTGCTCGCCCCGCCGTTCGACCGCGAGGCGGTGGGAAATAGATTCAGAAAGCGGCTCGTCGAGACGCTTCGGACTCACCCCGGCGTCGCCATTCTCGATGTCGAAATGACTGCCGATGGCTCGCTGGCTGTGACGGTCGACCGCGATGGCCTCACCCACCCTGAAGTCGAGCAACTCGCCGAGCCACCCTCGCGGTCAGTTCGAACCGACACACCGTTTCCACCAGCCGCTTTCGAGGCCTGTCTTACGACGGATCAGGCCCGCGCGGTCGCCGGGCTGTCGGTGCTGTCGGAGCCAGGCCATGCGGTCGTCGTTGAGGCCGACCGTGGTCGCGGTAAAACCAGCGCGGCCGGCCTAGCAGCAGGCGCATTGGCAGCCAGCGGCCACAACGTGCTTGTCACTGCACCCGCTTTCGAAAACACCGAACCCCTGTTCGACTGTGCGGCGGGGCTCTTAGAACGTCTCGACCAGTTGTCGGATGCCTCGGAGGCCGACTGCTTATATACGACTTCCGGCGGTCGACTTCGGTTTTGCCAACCATCAAAAGCCGTTGGCTACGTCCGCGAGATCGACGTCGCGATTGTCGACGAGGCCGCGGCAATTCCGGTCGACCTGTTAGGTGAACTTCTTGCAGCACCCTCAGTAGCGTTCTGTACGACCGTCCACGGGTACGAGGGAACGGGCCGCGGCTTTGCGGTGCGGTTCCGCCAACAGCTGGCCGACAGCACCAAATCGGTCAACGAAATCGAACTCCACGAGCCGATTCGGTATGCTCGCGACGATCCGCTTGAGTCGTGGCTGTTTCGGACGCTACTGCTGGATTCCCGGCCGCCAGTCGACCAACTCATCGAAGAAGCGACCCCTGGGACAGTCACCTACCGTCGGGTTTCCCAGACCGAACTCGCGAGCAATGAACAGCTGTTGCGGTCGGTTGTTGGCTTATTAGTAGTCGCTCACTACCGGACTGATCCGTCGGATCTCCTCCGACTTCTCGATGCTCCGAACATCGCCATCCGTGTGCTCGAATACGAAGGCCACATCGTTTCGGTGGCCGTGTCAGTCCGTGAGGGAGGACTTGGGGCTTCTCTGCGGGCGAACATGTACGAGGGACAACGGGTTCGCGGCAACATGCTCCCAGATGTGTTGACAAGTCAACTCAGAGACGAACCAGCCGCCGAGCCGGTCGGCTACCGTGTGATGCGGATTGCTACCCACCAAGCCGCTCGCTCACGGGGGCTTGGATCGGCGTTACTCGCTCAGTGTCACGCGGAGTTCGCAGAGCGCGTCGACTGGTTCGGTGTCGGATTCGGAGCCACTCCGCGGCTCGTGGATTTCTGGGCGAAAAACGGCTATCGGACGGTCCATCTGTCGATCACTGCCAACGATCGCAGTGGCGAACACTCCGCGCTCATGTTGCGGCCCTGTTCGGCGGCAGGTCAACGCCTCACGGATCGACACACCACATGGTTCCGCGAGCGGATCGGTACGATGTTGAGCGACGTGCTTTCGGAGCTCGATGTAGGGGTCGTCCGGGCGGCCATCGCGGCTGCTGGGCCGCCGACAATCGACCGCCTTGATAGCCTTTCGGACCGTGATTGGCAGATTATCGCCGCTGTGGGCTACGGTCCCGGAACCTACGAGGCCGCACCCCACGTGTTCCGGACGGTAGCGATGACCTACCTGGAAACCGACTCCGCGTTCCTCTCGGATCGCCAGGAACGGTTGTTGATTCGCAAACTGCTGCAGGGCGAACCGTGGGAGTCACTCGCAGTAGGATTGGGCTATCCGTCGACCAGCCAGTGTATGCGGGAGATGGGTGCGATTGCGCGAGCAATCTGCGAGCAGTGGGGCGGAGAAATCGTCACAACCGAACGCCAACGGTACGAGTGATGACCGCTAAAAGAAGCCGTAGTCGTCGACTACCATCTCATAACAGTCGAGGTACTGATCAATAACTGGCTCATGATCGTAGACGCTGTAGTTCGAGTTCACCGTCTGGTGGGTCATCGATTCAGCTTTGATTATCTCTTCGGCCAACTCCTGGGGTGTCGAGACCAGACTTCCCTGTGTGTTGGCCAGCCGTGATTTGCGTTCGATCAGCTCGTGAGCCGCCGAGTCAGCCTGATATTCGGCGATGCCGACACAGCCACACGCGAGTGCCCACAACAGTTCAGTCGCAAACGGCTCGTGGCTCGCTGTCTGAGCGAACACCCGAGCACCCTTGAAAATCGCCACTCGGTTGGCCTCCGGAAGGGTACCGCGAAAGGCGACTCGGTCCTGAATCCGGAGGTCTCTGGCGGTGCGCTTGGCGTCATCGAGTGCGATGCCATCCCCGATAACTGCTGCCTGCCACTCGCGAGTCCGCAACTCGGCCAACGCAAGCAGAAACGTCTCAACGTTGGCGTCCTCGTCGAGTCGACGGCTGTAGACGTAGTCGACGCGGTCGTCGGGGTCGGTTGCTTCGACAAGCGAAAAATCGATACTTGGAGGAATCTTTCGAATATCGCTGTCGGCCGCGCCGTGGCCGCGGACGATTGTTTTGACTGTCTCAGAGGGGACGACAAGTGCGTTGGCACTTCGGGCGAGCTTCCGGTAGTCGCTGTCGGATTCGCCAATCTGGTCAGCCCACCAGTCGACGACCAGCGGCGTCCGCAAGAGCCGGCAGGCGGCTTTGGCCGCGCGGGCGTGGCTGACGGGGCTGTTCGGGACGTGGACGACATCCGGATCAGTTCGTCGGAGGGCGAATGGGAGCTTCGAGACGAACAGCCGCGAGGAGAAATCGCCGTCGACCGCTCGGTAGGTAATGTCGTCTTGCTCAAAGGTAGGATGCGAGCCGTCCCACCACCGTCCGCACAGCACATGCACGTCGTGATCGCGCTTGGCCAGCAGGCCCGCAAGTCGGGCCAGTCGACGGGTGACGAACGTATCCCGTGTATGGAGGGTATACAGCGAGACAAGCGCGATTCGCATACTAAACTGTCTGGAAGCGGCGACAAAAAACCCCCGCGATCCGACCCGAAACGGTTTGTCGGGCCGCTGCCCAGAGCAGGTATGTACGATATCGAACGCTATCTCAACATCCGTAGCGCGTTCGGCCCCTCGATGGGACCTGACGGCAACCGGCTCTGTTTCCGGCTTAACACGACTGGCAGCCCACAGCTTTGGATGCTTGAGACTCCACAGGGCTGGCCCCAGCAGCTCACCTTTTTCGACGAACGCGTCACCTTCGGGTCGTTTTCACCCGAACGATCCGAAATCATCTTCGGCAAAGACGATGGTGGCAACGAACGTACGCAGTTTCACCGCCTGGATCTATCCGACGGCACCATCCAGCAACTCACCGATTTCCCCGGGGCCAAACACCGCTGGGGCGGCTGGAGCAACGACGGCGAGCGGTTCGCCTTCACCTCAAACCGCCGGGATGAATCGGTGTTTGATGTCTACGTTCAGAACCGCAAGGCAGTCGACGCCGAGTTGATTTTCGAGGGCGACGGCTGGCTTTCGCTTGCTGGCTGGAGTCCTGACGACAGTCGATTGATCGTCAGCCAGGCCTACTCGGGATACGATCAGGATCTGTATGTCCTCGACATCGAATCGGGCGAGATCGAGCACCTCACTCCACATGAGGGGACGGTCCGATACAACTCACCCAGCTGGGGGCCGGATGGCGAAGGAATCTATCTNGTCACCGACCGCGAAACCGACACACTCCGGCTCGAACGCCTCGATATCTCCACCGGTGAGTTTTCAGTCGTCNAGACGNTAGACACTGACTACCACGACAAAGACGAGTGGAACGTGGCGGGTCTTGCGATTGAGGCGGACTCCCGACGGATCGTCTACGGACGCAACGTCGACGGCTACACTGAATGGACCGTAGGCGAACTCACAGCCGTCGACCGGATCGACCCCTTTCCGGAGCCCGACGTCCCGAAAGGGGTCTCGGGCGGCATCAGTTTCGGTCCTGACGGCGAACAGTTCGCGATTACTGTCAGCTCAAACACCGAGAACGCTAATGTCTACGTCCTTGAGGCTCGTACAGGAGCGGCCGAACGCTGGACCGACGCCTCGACTGCGGGTATCCCACCTGAGACCTTCGTCACTCCGGAGTTACTCCACTACCCAACCTTCGACAGTCGGGAGATTCCGGCGTTCTTCTCGTTGCCCGACGACGAGACTGGCTCCGGCGAGACGCCGGTGATCGTCGACATTCACGGTGGGCCCGAATCCCAACGTCGACCCTCGTTTGGCAGCGTTAGGCAGTACCTACTAGCACACGGCTATGGGGTTTTCGAGCCGAACGTCCGCGGCTCGGCGGGCTACGGCAAGGCGTACGCTGCACTCGATGATGTCGAAAAGCGGATGGATTCCGTTCGGGATATCAAAGCCGCCGTCGAGTGGCTGGTCGACCACCCCGCGGTCGACGACGAGCGGCTGGTTGTCATGGGGGGTTCGTACGGTGGGTTCATGGTTCTTTCAGCGATGACCGAGTTTCCGGATCTGTGGGCCGCAGGCGTCGACATCGTCGGTATCGCCAACTTCGTGACGTTTCTCGAAAACACGGGCGAGTGGCGGCGCGAACTCCGGGAGGCAGAGTACGGCTCGCTGGCCGAAGACCGCGAGTTCTTGGAGTCGATCTCGCCGATCAATAACGTCGAGTCGATTGCGGCCCCACTGTTTGTGCTCCACGGCAAAAACGATCCACGGGTACCGGTCGACGAGGCTGAACAGATCGCAGCGGAAGTCGAAACACAGGACGTTGCCGTCCGAAAACTCGTTTTCGACGACGAAGGCCACGGCATTACCAAACTCGAAAACCGTATCAGAGCCTACAGCGAGATAATCGAGTTTCTCGACGAACACGTCTGAGACGCTGTGACCGAAGATTTGTATTCTCTGTAATGATAGTCACAGAAAGAATTAGGTATCCCTGACAGAGACGGGGTAGTATGTACTCCAGACGAGCGATGATGACTGGGGCAGTAGGATTGATGGCCGCAACTGCCGGCTGCACTGATATGTTGGGTGGCGACGAGAGTGTGTTACTCGATCTCACCGCGTCGAACCAGACCTCTGAGGAAGATCTGGAAGCGCGCTTTGTCATTCAGGATGATGACGGCGAGACGGTCTACAACGAAGTACACGAACTTGAAGTCGTGGACGACGAGCCATCTCTGACATTGGAAGGGTTCATTGAAGCCCAAGACGGTGCCGAACTGACGCTTCGGGTGTTGCTCGACGAGCACGACTTCGAGGAGGTCGAAACGTTCAGTATCGACTGCCCAGCCGACGTTCGTGAAGACGGTGTGACGGTCAACGACAACCTCTTCGTTGGCATTGCTGAGCTCGATCAGATCGACATCAGCCACAACGGCTGTGCCTGAACACGGCTACCGTCGGTTGCGAATCCATTTTCTGTGTTCCTGAGCGGTCGTGACTGTCGACGACGGTCGGGGTTGGGACTGTCGACACCCTCCGATGCTTCGATTCGAACTGTGTGTTCACCGTCCTCACAGCCATCAACGAGCGGCTAACACCGGTCGAGGTCGACGAACTGCTTTCGGTGCGTTAGGTTGGCACGCCGACGGCATCGAAGCCGACGATGCCGAAACTCCCCAAGACGACAAGCACGGCAACCGAGACGAGCCAGGCGATGAGACCGATTCCCGCCGCAGTCGTCCAACTGCCGGGATACTGCCAGTTGATGACACCGATCCATGCGACCAGCGTCAGCAGCGGTCCCAACAGCGGAATCCAGCCGACGAAAAAGCTCACCAGTGCCCACGCCAGCGCGCCAAGCAGAGCAGTGACAGCTGCCCGCCCGATTCCGGTATCGGCATCGATCATAAGCCGCGCGCCGGCGTAGATTGCGGTTGTTCCGATAACGAGACTGACCACCAGGACGATTAGCGAACCGGTAATGGCTGCTTGGAAAATCATTGTGGTTCCTCCTCGGTTGGCTCGCCGCTTTCGTTCCACCTGAGTTGGATTGTCACTTCAGTAATATCATCGCCCATGAGACGGGAGCGCTCGTCGACGGTGGTTTCCATATCAAGTGTCGAACTGGGCTGTGTCTCGACGGTTTTGTTCCCAATCGGAACCGTCCATGACTGGCCTGTGTTGCCGAGTTCGGCACTCAGCGACCGGAGATAGTTGGCTGCATCTGACCGTGATAGTGAGGTCTCGTTGTGTGTTTTGTCGGCCATGTCCAGTTGGGCTACCACTGCCAAACTAATCAGTATATTGGCAGTTTTCGTGTCTGTCTTCGGTCTCGACACACACCGTTTCTCAGAATTGATAGTTTTGTGAGCGTGTTTATCTCCTTCGGGAAGCTATCGGTCTCTATGCATGTCGGTCGACGGATTCGGCAGTTGGCTAGCGTGCTGCATCGTAGCCAGCCGGCAGAATCGACGACCGACGGCGAACCAACCCGTCGGGCGGTCGACAGCGGTCGGCCGGCCGGTGCTGCGTCGACTGGCGGATGGCTTGCTACTGAAAACCGCAGTCAGTCGGAGGTGTTAGGAACGATACTGATTCTCGGGTTATCGATGACTGCCATCGGCATCGCGCTTGTGGGTGGCGGCGTCGCACTCGGCGATATGCTCTCGGATGCCGAAGCCAGCAACGTCGAAAACGGGATGTCACACCTGAGTTCGAAAGCCAGTTTGGTCGCGTTAGGTGATGCCGACTCCCAGCGATTCAGCCTTGGGTCGACCCAAGAGGGGACGGTCTCTGTTCAGCCCAACGAGGGCTCGATGACGATCACTAACGTCTCCAACGAGGGCCGTGAGGAAGTGTTCGATACGGAGTTGGGTGCGATTGTGTATAAGGGTACCAACCGTGAGGTCGCCTATCAGGGCGGCGGTATCTGGACCAAACGTGGCGATAACAGTACGATGGCCTCGCCGCCGGAGTTTCATTACCGTGGGACGACGCTGACGCTGCCGATTATTCAGGTCGGCGGTGAGGGCGCGGTTGGCGGACAGACTCGCGGTCAGATCACCCCTGTCGACGTCGGTCAGGATGCGGTCGCGGGACTGCCTACGCCACTCGAAAATGGTACAATCGAAGTCAAGATTCAAAGCGAGTATTACGAGGGGTGGTATCAGTTTCTCAACCAGCGGACTGATGGTACAGTAGCAATCTATCATAATAATAATACAGTCGTCTCGGAGTTGACTGCTCCTGATATTGTAGCACTCAATGACCCTGTTTCGACACAGTTAGAGTATGAACCAGGGAACAACGAAGGACAAGGAGAAGGAGGTGGTGGAAGTATAGATGTCAGTCCAGAAAACGTAAATGACGGGGTTGCACACCGATCGGCTAAGCCACTCATTGACACAAAAATACGTGACGTTGAAGATGATAACGATGGCAGTGTTAGCGAAAGTGGTGAAACGCTCACTGCAGGCACTTACTTTGCCGACGGGGACCTAACTCTCAACGAGAATGTTGGAAATCTTGATATTGACACGAGCGATGGTAACGTCACTATCGTTGTTAATGGCACATTTGATCTAAAAAATAACAATATCACTGTGATCGATGAGGGGACGGATAACGGTGTCAGATATTATGTAAAAGGCTCCCTTAGAGCGCAGGGGAATGCCTACGTTGGAACAAGCAGTTCTGACACAGAGTCGTACCGCAACGTGTTCTATGTCGGTGACGAATTCACCGATGTTGGAACGGCCACGTTTGAGGCCGTTATTTATGCGCCTGATGCTGATGTCGACCTTCGTGGAGACGTTACTATTACCGGTGCGCTTGTTGCCAATGAGCTTACTGGCGGTGGGAGTGCTTCAATTACATACGATACGTCCCTCTCAGGCAGAGAGATTGAGCTTACTGGCGCGGCTGATCTCCTTACCTATCTCCATGTTAGTCACAACGAGATTCGCGTCGATCTGAATTAATTTGAGTATCGCTCGTAGAGCTGTGGAATGCCCCACTTGTTAGTTATACTATGGACTCAGCCACGTCCTAAACTCCAGGTACGGTACTCGCAGCACTCGTCGTTATGAGAAATTAAAAAGTGGGTTTGGGCAGATTTGAACTGCCGGCCTCCTCCATGTCAAGGAGGTGTCATAACCAGACTAGACCACAAACCCGGTCCGGTATTGCTTT
>SL_5KL_010_SEDDRAFT_10002095_pt1 | contig 11415 bp, 8 predicted proteins | sample SodLakKL_010_SED_FD_9118 | JGI IMG/M metagenome (IMG submission 9118)
CTCCGGCGTCCCCACATCCAGCCACCCTTCGGGGTCGTGTCCAAAACAGGTGATATGGTGTGTCGCCGCGAGCCGGAGGTAGGCATCCCGGATGGAGAAAGCGCCCGTTTCCGTCATCAGGCGGAAGATCGCCGGTGAGATGACCTGTATCCCGCTAAAGGCACCTTTATGAAAATTTGCCGGGGGATTGTTTTTGACCCACAGGCGTTTTTTGCTTTTAGCGTGTTCCCATCCAGCCAGGCGTTGCTCTTCCCACAAAAAGTAGCGGGAAGCATTTCTATTGCTGACGGCCAGGGTGGCCAGCGCCTGTTGTTGGTGATGCCAGTCCCAGAGGGCAAGGAGGTCGATATCGCACAACACGTCCACATTGTACACGAAAAAAGCCTCGTCGCCATCGAGCAGGGGAGCCGCTTTTTTCAGTCCGCCACCGGTATCCAGCAGCTCGTCCGTCTCGTCCGATACCCGGAAGCGCACCCCCGGGTAGTGGCGTTGTTCAATGAATTGCCGGAGCAGACCGGCGTGGTGATGTACGTTGACGACGAGGTCGGAAACACCTGCCGCCATTAATTTTTCGGCCACGTGGAGCAGCATGGGCTTGCCCCTGACTTCCACCAGGGCTTTGGGCTTGTCTGCGGTGTGGGGTTGCAGTCGCGTGCCCAGGCCAGCGGCGAAAATCATGGCTTTTGCTGGCGCGGGATGAGGGTTTTGACCGTATGCAGGGCGATCAATTGCCATTTTGGGGCCAGTTGTCTTCTTCAAAATGTTGCACCACCACGTGGATATCCCGGATATGGCGGAGTTTTTTAGCGAGTTGTTCGGCGCAGAAGACCGAGCGGTGTTGTCCGCCGGTGCATCCGAAGCATACGGCCAGACTGGTAAAGCCCCGTCGCAGGTAGGTTTGTACCGCCTGGTGGGTCAGTTTTCCGGATGACTCCAAAAAGCTCAGCACCTCTTCTTTTTCCCGGAGGTAGGTGATCACCTCGTGGTCTTTGCCAGTCAGTCCTTTGTAGGCCTCTTCCCTTCCGGGGTTCGGCAGTGCCCGGCAATCGAAGACGAAGCCCCCGCCGTTGCCGCTGTTGTCTTCCGGGATACCATTCCTGTAAGAAAAGCTGCATATCCTCACCGTCAGCCGGTCGTCGGGTGGCGGCAGGATATCCTGCTCCTTTGTCTTTTGGCCGGGCACAGGCCGGGTATCGAGCATTTGTTCCAGGATGCCGGTAAGGTGGGGCAGGTTTCCGGGCAGCAGATCCTGTTTCCGGAGCCAGGCCAGGTTATCATAGGCATAGGGAAGGCTTTGCAGGAAAAAGGATTTTTTCTCCACGCCCCCCCGGAAGCCATAGGTGCCCAGTGCTTGCAGGATACGCATCAACACGAAGGCATAAAAGGTTTTTCGGAACTGCCCGGCATCGTTGATGCCCTTGTCCTTCAAGATGGCCATATAATGGTTAAGCAGTTCTTCCCGCTGATGAAAAGGGATGTTGGCCTTGGCGTCGAAAAGGAGGGAAGCCATGTCGTAGGCCAGCGGCCCNTTGCGACCACCNTGATANTCAATAAAATACGGTTTGCCGTCCCGGATCATGATGTTCCGCGACTGAAAATCGCGATACATGAAGTAGTCTGCAGGTGCGGCAGTGAGTTCCGCGATCAGCGTGTCAAAATCGTCTTCCAGCAGCTGCTCATCAAAAGCCAGGCCAGTGGTTTTGAGAAAATAATATTTAAAATAGTTGAGGTCCCAGCGCATCGACTGCCGGTCGAAGGCATGTCGCGGGTAGCAGATGGAAAAATCGAGGTGCCGGGGAGCTTCCAGCTGGAAGCGGGTCAGTTGCCTGATGGCTTCCCTGTAGATCGCCATGATGTCTTCCGGGAAATCCGTGGCCTGTTCATCGTGCGGCAGCAGGGAGAACAAGGTGGTATCGCCCAGGTCGGAAAGCAGGTAAGTCAATTGGTCGGGTGACACGGCCAGGACTTCCGGCACGGGCAGGTCCGTCTCGTGGAAGGCCTCTGTGAGGCCCAGGAAGGCCAGGTTTTCCCGTTGATTGGGGTTGTATGCCCCGATGATGCTATCCGTGCCATCATGCAGGCGGAAATAGGTGCGATTGGATCCGGACAGGGGCATGGCCTGTACGTGATCCGGGAGGTTCCCGCTCCAGGCGTGGTAGCAGGCAACAACTTGCTGCTTTGGATTGTTTTCCATGTGATATCGCCTTTGTGCACAAAAATACGTTTAATTGGATGAAAAATCCTATTTTTGTTTTGGTTATGCGTATGTTTGATGCGCGAAATCTGAATTATTCACTTTTAAATATAGGACACCATGGCAAAAGAAGGCGTACAAGATATCCTGAAGCAGGCAATCATTATGGAACACCGGGGCAAGGCCCTTTATGAGCAGGTAGCCGGACAAACCGCCAATGAGGATGTACGAAAGATATTCCAGGTGATGGCTGATGAAGAGCAGACCCACATCGACTTCCTGCAAAAGCAGCTGAAGCATTACAGCAAGGAAGGCACTTTTGACAGCAATGAGCTGGAAAAGGCCCCCGGGCACGATGCCATCGCCAATACCATTTTAACGGATGAGATGGTCGGGGACATCTCCGGATCCGGCTTTGAAGCGGCAGCCATCTCTGCAGCCATTGATATGGAGAACAAGTCGGTGGAGGTCTATGCCAACAGGGCGAAGGAAACCACCGATCCCAATGAAAAAGAGCTTTTTGAATGGCTGGCCAACTGGGAAAAGGGCCATCACAAGCTGTTGATTGACTTAAATGAGCAGCTCACGGAGAAGATCTGGTACGACCACAATTTCTGGCCGTTTTAAGCACGCAGCAAGCTGATCGTTGCCAACCCATTTCAGGCAGCCTGCCCTGGCGTGTCAGTCCGGGAATTACGCAGTGAATCGGTCTTTTTCTGCGGGAGGACCCTGACTGGCAAGTGTTTGGCCGGCTGTGTTTTTTCATTTAAATCCCATGTCCATGAAGGCATCCAAAGTGACAAAGGTTACCACGCACGTGTTGCAGGAGATGAAGCTCCGCCAGGAAAAGATTTCGATGCTCACGGCGTATGATTATTCGATGGCTCGCATTGTGGATGGTGCGGGGATCGACGTGATCCTGGTCGGCGACTCGGCTGCCAACGTGATGGCCGGATACAAGACGACCCTTCCGATTACTTTGAATGAGATGATTTACCATGCCGGTTCGGTGATGCGTGCGGTCAAGCGGGCCCTGGTGGTCGTTGACCTGCCGTTTGGCACCTACCAGGGCAACAGCCGCGAAGCCCTGCTGTCGGCCATCCGCATCATGAAAGAATCCAATGCCAACGCGGTNAAGCTGGAAGGCGGCAGAGAGATCATCGAGTCGGTNGANCGCATCCTTTCTGCCGGCATCCCNGTGATGGGNCATTTGGGGCTCACCCCGCAGTCGATCAACAAGTTTGGCACCTATGTGGTGCGTGCCACACAGGAAGAGGAGGCCCGCAAGCTCGTGGAAGACGCGCATCTCCTCGCGGAAGCCGGGTGCTTTGCGCTTGTGCTCGAAAAAATTCCGGCCGTCCTGGCCGAAAAGGTCACCCGCGAGATCAGCATTCCTACCATTGGCATCGGTGCCGGCAGCCAGGTAGACGGACAGGTGCTGGTGTTGCACGACATGCTCGGGATCAACCAGGATTTTTCTCCCCGCTTCCTGCGGCGCTATCACAACCTGTACGAAGAGATCAACAATGCGGTGGAATCCTACATCACCGATGTAAAAAACCAGCATTTCCCCAACGAGAAGGAACAGTATTAAGCTTTTGGCTATGGCGTCACAGGCAATGGATCTTCCTGGCAGGATTTTGTTTGAGGACAACCACCTCCTGATTGTGAACAAGCAGCCTTCAGAGATCGTACAGGGAGATAAAACCGGTGACGTACCCCTTGTGGATGTGGCGAAGGCTTACATCAAGGCGCGTTATGACAAGCCCGGTGACGTATTTTTGGGGGTGGTGCACCGCATCGACAGGCCGGTCAGCGGCGCCGTCATCTTTGCCCGCACGTCCAAGGCCCTCACGAGGATGAACGCCTTGCTGCGGGACAAGCAGCTGCAGAAGTCCTACCTCGCCGTGGTCCGGCAAAAACCCACCCAAAAGGCCGGAAAGCTCGTGCATCATCTCAGAAAGAACGAAAAGCAGAACAAGTCGTATCCTGTCCCTGCCGGCACGGCTGGATCCAGGGAAGCCGCTTTGCTTTATCGCCTGGTGGCCAGCAGCGACCGATATCACTTGCTGGATGTGGAATTGCTCACCGGCAGGCATCATCAGATCCGGGCGCAGCTTGCGGCCCTGGGGTGTCCGATCAAAGGTGATGTCAAGTACGGCGATGACCGGCCCAACAAGGATGCCAGCATCCATCTCCATGCCCGGTCGGTAGCCTTCATACACCCCGTAAGAAAAGAAGAGGTGAAGGTGGTTGCGCCCTTCCCCCGGGGAGATGTCCTATGGGACCATTTTTCCACCACAGAAGACATTTAGCAGATGAAGCCTTCATGCCCATGCCGCAGTCTCCTTTTCCTGTTCATCTGGCTGTTTTTGTTTGCGGATGGGGTCTTCGGACAATACTACATCCGCGGGCAGGATCCGGCCGGCATCGAGTGGAAGCAGATTGACACACCGCACTTCCAAGTGATCTTTCCATCGGACTATGTGGATCAGGCAGCTTATGTGGCCGACATCCTGGAGTTTGTCTATGAGCCGGCAGCTGCTTCGCTGGGGCATCGTCCACGCCGGGTGCCGGTCATTTTGCACAACCGGACGGTCGTGCCCAACGGTTTTGTGAGCTGGGCGCCTTCCCGAATAGAAATGTTTTCCAATCCACCACCTGACAATGACCCGCATGGATGGCTCGAACGGCTTGCCGTGCACGAATTCCGGCATGTGGTGCAGGTCGACAAGCTGAACCAGGAGTTTACCGGCATTTTGTCCAGCGTTTTTGGCGAACACGCCACCGGCCTGGCCCTGGGCGTGTTTGTGCCACAGTGGTTCCTGGAAGGGGATGCCGTGGCTGCAGAGACGGCCTTTACCCATGGCGGACGTGGTCGCCTGCCGGCATTTGAACGCGGGTTGCGGGCGCAGGTGCTCGAAAAGGAGATCTATTCCTACGACAAAGCCAGTCTGGGTTCTTATCAACACCATGTACCCAACCACTATGAGTTGGGCTATCAGCTGACGGCCGCAGCCAGGGCGCATTACGGCAAGTCCATCTGGGAGGACGTGCTGGACCATGTCACCCGCCGACCGCACACCATCCTGCCGTTTTCTTTGGGGTTGCGGGAGCACGCTGGTGTCTCGGTCAGGGCGCATTACGACTCCACTTTTTCGATGCTCCGGTCCGCCTGGCAGCACCAGGAGGCGCAGCATACCTATACATCCTTTCAAACAGTAAACCGGGAAAAAAAGATCCATACCCATTACCGGCCGGTGGCTTTCCTGGATGACGCCAGCCTGCTGGTACTGAAAAGCGGCCTGGAGGATATCCCGCAGGTGATCCGGCTAGCCGAAGATGGGAGCGAAGAGGTGCTGTTTACACCCGGACCGCAGCACGCCGGCCTGTTTTCGATGGGTGATTCCCTGCTGGCGTGGACAGAGGTCCGGCAGGATCCCCGCTGGACGCATCGCAGCTGGTCTGAGGTGCATACCTGGCACAAAGGGGAGCAGCAGGTCAGGCGGATCACCGGGCGCACCCGCTATTTTGCAGCGGCCGTTTCGCCCTGCGACACCCGGATTGCCGTGGCCCGGGTGAGTGCGGATAACGCCTATGCCCTCAAGGTGATCGATGCGCGCAGCGGCAGGGAGCTGTTTCGGATCAGCGATCCGGACAACGCCTACTTGATGCAGCCGCAGTGGCATCCCGGGAAAAATGAACTGGTGGCCATTGCCCAGGATGAACGGGGCAAGCGCATCATCTCCGTCAGCATCGATGACCAGGAAATCCATACCCTGTTTGATGCCGGTCACAACGATATTTCCAGGCCCAGGTACCTGGATGCCGAAACCGTGGTGTTTCATGGCACCTTTTCAGGCATTGACAACATTTATGCCCTGGATCTGCTTCGCGGGGAGGTGGAAAAGCTCATTTCGGCGCGCTTTGGTGCGTATGACCTCCTGCGGCACCAGGAAACGGGGCGTTATGTGTGGTCGGACTATACCGCCATGGGATTCCAGGCTGCGCTGCGGGAGGGTTGGCCGCGGCAGACCACGTCCCTGGACAGTCTAGAGAACCACGCGGTGAATTTATACCGCGATGTGGCGGCGCAGGAAGCGGACGTAGTGGTAAGTGCGTCGAACATTCCCCGCCAGGACCACCAGGTGCTGGACTATAGCAAGTTCCGTAACCTGTTTCGCTTTCATAGCTGGGGTCCGTTTACCATTGATGTCGACGGACAGGAAGTCAATCCGGGCGTGTCGGTGTTTTCACAAAATGACCTGAGCACCTCGGTTTTTGCTGCGGGTTACGAATACGATATCGGGGAGCGGTTGGGGAAATATTACCTGGATTACAGTTACCAGGGGTGGTATCCCAAGCTTGACATCCGGGTGGAGAGTGGCTTGCGCCGTTCCTATTACCTGGACCAGAGTGCGGAGACCGACCTGATCCCCTTTCTGTTCAGGGAGCGTTCGGTGAAAACGGGCTTGCGACTGCCGCTGAGGTTTCGGAGGGGCGCCTTCCTGTATGGGGTGACGCCATCGGCAGCCTTCCGTTTCATTGGTGCACGTCCGGACGACGATTCGCCCGACTTTTTCAAGGGCAACGACATCTATCCTTTTGAATACCGGTTAACTGCCTACTGGCAGAGGCGCACGGTGCCGCGCGACCTGCGGCCGCGCTGGGGGCAGCAGGTGGACCTGCAATACCGGCATACGCCAATCCAGGGCGGCGACATGGGTGCGGTATGGTCGGGGCGGGTTACCGGCTTTTTCCCCGGGTTGTTCAGGCACCACGGACTCCGCCTGTCTGCCGCGTGGCAGGAACACGACCGGGGCGCAAGCAAGGAGTTTACCGTAAATTACCGCTTCCCCAACCTGATCAACTACCCCAGGGGGTACAGCGGCCGGCCTGATGAGCGATTGTGGGTGCTTTCTGCCGATTACGCCCTCCCGGTGGCCTACCCGGAGTGGACCATCCCGTATGCATTTTATGTAAAGCGGTTTTACCTGAACCTGTTTGGCGACTACGCAGAGTCCAGGCGGCCAGCCCTGACAGATGCCGGAGAGGAATACCTCCGGGATGTTCGCATGTACTCTTTGGGGACCGACCTGGTCGCCAACATGCACGTGCTCGGCATTTTTACCCCGGTGGAGCTGGGCTTGCGCACCGCCTGGATGCCCAAAGAGGCCGATGTGGCCTTCCGGTTGCTCATCTCTGTCAGCATTTGATCATAATTTAATCGGGCCGCGCAAAGGATTTACCCGGGATTTGCTCAGAAGGGGCTGTGAAAGTCCCGGAAAAGGATGCCCGCTTGGTCTTTTTCAGACAGGATGGGGGCATTGGTCCCCCAGTCGATGCCCAGGGCGGGATCATCCCATTGGATGGTGCGTTCCGATGCCTGGTGGTAGTGGCTGCTGCACTTGTAAAAAAACACCGTGTCGTTTTCCAGTGTCCGGAAACCGTGGGCAAAGCCTTCCGGGATGTAGAGCATCTGGTGGTCTTTTGCGCTGAGGCGGATGGAAAAGTGCTGACCAAAGGTAGGTTCGTTGCGGCGCAGGTCCAGGGCCACATCCAGGACGGCACCGCGGATCACCCGGACCAGTTTGCCCTGGGCGTGTGGTGGGAGCTGCACATGCAGTCCGCGAATCACATTGCCGATGGAGCCAGACTGGTTATCCTGCACAAAATCCGCCGGAATGCCGAGGTCCAGGAATTTTTGCCTGTTCCAGGATTCGAAAAAATAGCCCCGGCTGTCTGAAAACACAGGAGGTTGAACCAGGATGAGGCCATTAAATGGTGTGGTGGTGATTTGCATGATGGTGATGTTTGGAGCATACGTTGCGGGTAAAGCAGTAGATGGTGGTGGTCCATAAAGGCAAATGAGGAAGGCCACGTGGGTTCCGCGGTGGCCTTCCTCTTTGCTTTCGTAACTTACATGTGGATCACCTCTCCATAGGCTGCGGCGGCAGCTTCCATGATGGCTTCCGACATGGTGGGGTGGGGGTGAACGGCTTTGATCATCTCGTGTCCGGTGGTCTCCAGCTTCCTGGCCACCACGGCTTCTGCGATCATTTCGGTGACGTTGGCGCCGATCATGTGCACACCAAGCAATTCACCGTACTTGGCATCGAAGATTACCTTCACGAAACCATCTTTGGCGCCGGCTGCGCTGGCCTTGCCCGAGGCTGAGAAGGGGAATTTGCCCACCTTGAGGTCGTAGCCAGCCTCTTTGGCGGCTTTTTCGGTATAGCCCACGGAGGCCACTTCCGGGTAAGAGTAGGTACACCCCGGGATGTTGTTGTAGTCCATTGGTTCGGGGTTCTCCCCGGCGATNTTTTCCACGCAGAGGATGCCTTCGGCGGATGCCACGTGTGCGAGGGCCGGCCCCGGCGTCACGTCGCCGATGGCATACACCCCGGATACGTTGGTGCGGTAAAACTCGTCCACCTTGATCTTCCCCTTTTCGGTCTTGATGCCCGTTTCTTCCAGCCCGATGCCCTCGGTGTTGGGCGCGATGCCCACGGCGGAGAGCACCACATCCGCTTCGATGGTTTCTTCTCCTTTTTTGGTTTTGACCTTCACCTTGCATTTCTTCCCTTTGGTGTCGACCGACTCCACGGAGCTATTGGTCATCACCTTGATCTTCGACTTTTTGAATGTACGCTCGAGCTGTTTGGACACCTCTTCATCTTCTACGGGGACGATGTTTGGCATATATTCGACCAGGGTGACCTTGGTGCCGATGGCGTTATAGAAATAGGCAAACTCGGTGCCGATCGCACCGGATCCCACCACGACCATCGACTCGGGCTGTTTGTCGAGCACCATGGCTTCGCGGTAGCCGATCACCTTCTTGCCATCCTGCTTCAGGTTGTCCAGCTGCCGGCTGCGTGCGCCGGTGGCGATGATGATGTGTTCCGCCTCATAATCATTGGTCTTGCCGTCGTCGTCTGCAACAGCGACCTTTTTGCCCGGCTTGAGCTTGCCGTGCCCCTGGATGTGGTCGATCTTGTTTTTCTTGAACAGGAACTGGATGCCCTTGCTCATCCCTTGGGCCACGTCGCGGCTGCGTTTCACCATGTCGGGCAGGTTTGCCTTGGCTTCGCCGTCAAAGCTGACGCCATAATCGCTGGCGTGCTTAAGGTAATCAAACACCTGCGCGCTTTTCAGCAGCGCCTTGGTGGGAATGCATCCCCAGTTGAGACATACACCGCCCAGTTCAGCTTTTTCCACCACGCCAACCTTCATTCCCAGCTGAGATGCCCTGATGGCAGCTACATATCCGCCAGGACCGCTGCCCAAAACAATCAAATCGTACTTCATCGCAATATTTTTTTTAGATTGATAACTATGATATGCCAGTTTGTGGAGTCAATGCCTACACAAATATACAAAGCAGGAGTGGATGTTGCACCCTTGCCGGATAAAAAAGCGTCTTCCCATTGGCTCATCCCTCCATCCAAAGATAACGTCACAGCAACCCGGCTTGTTCACGCCGGTCAGTCATTGATGCATTTGCCTGGCCACCTTTCCGGGTTAAGGCCTTTGGCCATGACCCACGGTATATACCAGGAGGTAATCTTCGATGGTTTCATAAAACAATTCCATGATCCGGTGTGTTTCTCCTATGCGGAGATGCCCCTTTACCTTGCCGTGTCCGGCATATACGAAAGGTTCTATTTCCAGGTGTTCACGAAATTGCAGGCCGGTCTGACCGTGGAGCTTGTACAGCGCTTCCTTGGCGCCCCAGATCACGTAAAGGCTCTCCCGCACGGCAGTGGGGAAGCGGTATTCCTGCTCCCGGTCAGTCAGGAATTTGTGCGTCAGGTTCAGGATCTTGTCCCGGATGTGTTCGATATCGATTCCGGCGGGACCATTTTCGCTGACGATGAGGGCGGCAAACTTGCCGGAGTGCGCTACGGAGATCTGTCCGGCGCCATTATCCAGGTAAGGCTTGCCGAACTTGTCGTAGGAGATTCCGGAAACCGCCTGCACAGGCAGGAGTTTGGGCAGCAGGAGGCGATAGCTCAGCCAGTGTTTTTTCCTGGTCTCTGTATTGAGGTGGCCATAAAACGCTTCCTCACCGGGAGACAGGCTGGCCATCTGGTAGAGCTCACCGGGTGTTTCGGTGATTTCCCAGATGCCAAGGCGGGCGTGTGGCAGGTTTTTTTTCAGGTATAGGGGCATGCATGCATATTTTTCCCGGCGACCTTGTTTTGGAGCAGGCTGCTGGGCGCTGAAACGTCATGGCAACAGCCATTATTGATATTAATATTACCTTTGCAAAAATAACAATTAAGACGACAGAGCATGGAAAACACGATGACAAAGACAGCAACAGATTATAAGATCCGCGATCTTTCCTTGGCGGAGTTTGGCCGCAAGGAGATTGCCATTGCCGAAAAGGAAATGCCGGGTTTGATGGCGATCCGCGAAAAATATGCCGCGCAAAAGCCACTTTCCGGCGCCCGGGTAACTGGTTCGTTGCACATGACGGTGCAGACAGCCGTCCTCATTGAGACACTGGTGGCGCTTGGTGCGGATGTGCGCTGGGCCAGCTGCAACATCTTTTCCACGCAGGATCATGCCGCTGCGGCCATGGTGGAAGCTGGCGTTCCGGTGTTTGCCTGGAAGGGAGAAACACTCGAAGAATACTGGTGGTGTACGAACCAGGCCCTCACTTTTCCGGGTGGCGAAGGTCCGCACCTGATCGTTGACGACGGCGGTGATGCCACCCTCTTGTTGCACGAAGGGTACCAGGCCGAAAAAGATCCTTCCTTGCTCAGCAAGGAAGCAACCAACAAAGAAGAAGCCATCGTGCAGGAGCTGATCCGCGGATTGCACGTGGAAGATCCGAAGAAGTGGCATCGTGTGGCGGAGAGCCTGAAAGGCATCTCCGAAGAAACCACCACCGGTGTGCACCGCTTGTACCAGATGATGGAAAAGGGCGAACTCCTGGTCCCTGCCATCAACGTGAACGATTCGGTGACCAAGTCCAAGTTTGACAACCTTTACGGTTGCAGGGAATCGCTGGCCGATGGCATCAAGCGCGCCACCGATGTGATGATCGCCGGCAAGGTGGTGGTCGTCGCCGGATACGGGGATGTAGGCAAGGGGTGTGCACACTCCATGCGCACCTATGGCGCCCGGGTGATCGTCACGGAGATTGATCCCATTTGCGCCCTGCAGGCAGCCATGGAAGGCTTTGAGGTGAAAACCATGGAAGAAGCCCT
>SL_5KL_010_SEDDRAFT_10002096_pt1 | contig 11412 bp, 9 predicted proteins | sample SodLakKL_010_SED_FD_9118 | JGI IMG/M metagenome (IMG submission 9118)
CTGGCAAAAGGATGAGTTTAGGGATCTGGGCACTTTTTCGAACCGGAAAGATGCCGCCTCCTACCGCTACCAGGAGTTTTCCGGTTTTATCAGTGAAGATAAGTACCGTTTCCTGGTAGTTCATTCTTCCAAGCTGGACGGGCGTAAGGCCAGCTCTTTAAAGACAAAGCTTTCTAAAAGAAGAAAGGCCTTAGAAAAAGAGGTTAAAAACAAAGTTAAAGAAACCTACGCTTGCCTGCCCGATGCCGAAGCAGCCCTGCATCAATTTATTGCCGAGCATGCTGATGAACACTTTAATATTACGGGCCAGGTTATACCTGAAGAAAAGAGAAAGCCCGGCCGGCCTGGCAAAAACAGCCGTACCAGCACGATTTATCGCCTGCAGCTCGAGGTTTCTCTTGACCAGGAAGCGGTAGAACGAACCAAAAAGCGCCTGAGTTGTTTCATCCTGATCACCAACCTTGACCAGAGTTACAGCCCCTTTGAGGTGCTCAAACAATACAAGGCCCAGAGCAAGGTGGAAACCTCCTTTAAATTTCTAAAAGATCCTCTATTTGTCGGGCCGGTATTTTTGAAAAAACCCAGCCGCGTCCAGGCTTTGGCTTATGTGCTTTTAATGGCCTTACTCATATTTGGCCTGCTGGAGCGCCGCGTCCGGGAAGCAATGAAGCATGAGACCGAGCCACTGCTCATCCCCGGCAAGGTGACAACTTTTAAGCCTACCGGTAAAAAAATCTTGGAAAGCCTGGAGGGGATTATGGTTATGACCACCGATAATCCCAACCGCCGCGCTTTCGGTAGTCGCTTCAAGGTGCCCAGGGTGATTGAATTAGCTGGATTCTCGCCTGATATCTATCTCGATGTCAAAGAACGGAACGAATATTTTACATAAATTAACTACTGGATTTTTGTGTTTTAGGGTGTTGAAAATCCGTTTTAAATATTATAGCTGGAGTGAATAGGAAATGGTACACGATAAATCACAAGAAAGAAGGTTAATTTGATGAATAGCTCAAGCCTTTATGACCTGACAAAAGAGGATATTCCGAAAGCTGCTGAAACCTTGAAAGATGCGTTTAGTAATGATCCCCTGTGGGGGGAAGTTTTTAAAGAGGACCCTGATCAGGATCAGGCTTTGACCGCATTTTTTACCTTTCCTTTACTATATGGCATGAAGTTTGGAAAAGCCTGCGCAACCTCTCCGTCTGCAGAAGCAGTGGCTGTCTGGGTTCCGGGCAAGTATGCAGACATGGGCATGTGGGGCATGCTGCGCAGCGGGGCTCTTTTTTACGGAATGAAGATGGGCAAGCAATCCGTGCAAAACCTTGCTATTGTTTCCAAGCAAACCGGCCAAAAGCGTAAGAAGTTGATGAGAAGGCAGGCTTACACATACTTAACTGTTATTGGAATTTCTTCAGCGGCCCAGGGTAAAGGTTTTGGAAACAAGCTTATGGATACAATCAAGCAGGAATGTGATGATGAAGGCATTTATTTGTACCTGGAAACGGAGAAAGAAGAGAATATTAACTTTTATGAAAAGCATGGTCTTACCGTGCTTGAAAAAATCACTTTGCCAAAACTCGATCTGCCCATGTGGTTAATGATTCGCAAGCCGCAACAATAAACCATAGGGGGACGGTTTTTATATAAGATTTAGTTTTTGGGCTTGTGTGGTGGCCTGGGTTCTGTTCTTTACGCCCAACTTCCCGAAAATATTGCTGTTATACCATTTAACTGTGTTGAGGGACAGAAATAGTTTCCCGGAAATGTCCTGATTGGTAAATCCCTGACTGATTAACTGCAATATTTCCAGTTCCCTTGGGCTCAGATCTTCAATGAGTGCACTGGTGGGGTTTTCCTTGCGCGGGGAAATTTCTAACCCGGTCTCGTGCTTTATTCCTGTAAGGTTTTCTGCTGGAGTCAAATTCCCGTAAATTTCCCGGGTATAATTTAATACTTCTTTTTTGTTTAAATGCTTGCTATCACTTTCTATTTTCTCAATAACTCTGGAATAAACGGAAGCCAACTCATTTCCCTCATCGATAAATACCTGAAAATAACCTGAACTCATCCCTTTTTGCAAAGCTGTCTCCAGAGTAGATTCTGCAGCATCAGAACTATACTTTTCTTCCAGGGCGGTTTTAACCAGCAGTGTTTCCAGTAAAAGACTGCGGTAATCTCCCCGTGCGGCACTGCTTTCTACATGCTCTAACAGCTGCCTCACTCTGTCAGTGTTACTGTTTCTGAGAAGCAGTAAACGGGCAAGGACCAGGTATCCTTTCTCCTGTCCCTGGTGAATAATGCTATCTGTATTTATTCCCGCCTCCGAGAGCACTTCTTCTGCTTCGGCTATTTCTCCTGTTTTCAGCAATGTCCTGGCCTTCCAGATTTTAGAAGGAAAGGTAATAAAATAAGGCATTTTTACTTCTTTGTGCAGATTTTCTATCTGCCTGATAGCCGATAAAGCTTCGTCGTAATTTTGTTGCGAAAAAGAGAGAGCTATCCGGAAAAGCAGATTCCATCCCAGGGAAGGTTTTTCAGGGTTGCTTTTAAAGAGCCCGCGTTCCATACTGCGTTCTGCTTCCTCCAGGTTACCCTTTTCTCTCATAAGCTCACCCAGCAGGGTCCAAAGGGCGCCTACCCTGGGTGCTCCGGATATTTCTTCTTTCCCGGCAAACTGCAGCATTTTCCGGGTAAGTTCCTCGGCCTCAATTAGTTTTCCCTGGTAATAAAGGCTTGTGGCTAATTTGGTGCCGGTGGAAAGTGATAAATAGTGGTTTTCGTGTTTTTCATTGTTTTGATGTGCTTCCAGGTAATAAGGATAAGCATCTTTTGGATTGCCGGATAATAAACAGCTGTCACCTAAAAATACAGATACGCTCATCCGCCAGTAATTATCATGCGGAGATAGCAGCTTTAGTGCTTTTTCCGCATTTTTGAGAGCCTCAGCGAACTGGTGCGAATAGATGTTGTAGTATGTATGCACTGCCGCCAGTAAACCGGCAACCTCTTTTTCTTCCTTTTTATTTTCCAGGTTAAGTTCTTCAGTCAGCTTAAGGCAGGCTTCGGCTTCTTCTTTACCTTCCCTCACAAGAGTAAATAAAGCTTTGTGAGCAATTAACCGGGGGTATTTCTTTAAAAGTTCAGGGGATAAACTGTTCAGACTTCTGTTGCGCAACTCAGGTTCAGTTTGAAGCATTTCCCCGTGAAATTTGTGCAGTATCAGGGCTAATTTTTCTGAGTTTTTGCTGGCAAGAGAATGACGAATGGCTTCCCCGGGTTCGCCGGCTTTAAGAAACCAGTTGGCGGCTTTATCATGAAGCCCGGATATTTTTTCTGGATAGTTTCTTTTTAGTTGATAGTAAAGAAAATCTGCAAACAGATGGTGATAACGTAACCAGTAATGGTGTTCATCCAGGGGCATTACAAACAGGTTGTCACGTTCCAGGTTGTCCAGTATTGTAGCGCTGTTTTTTCTTCCGGTAACCGCATTGCACAAGGATGCATTGAAGCGTTCCATGATGGAGGTTTGCATAAGAAAATCCTGTACTGTCTCAGGTTGCCCGTTAAATACTTCTTCAACAAGGAAATGAAGTACATGCCTGGTGCTGCCGGTAAACTGTTTTAGGAAATCATCTACATTGTGACTGGAGGACAGTGAGAATGCTGCCAACTGCAAACCTGTAACCCAGCCTTCGGTTTTATGGTGCAGGGTATTAAGCTGGGTGTCATTCAACGAAGGACATTTTAACTCCGTAATTAGCCTTTTGGTTTCCTCACGGGAAAATTTCAGATCTTCCTGGCGAAATTCCATCATCCTGCCCTTGACGCGCCATTTGGACAGAGGCCAGGGGGGATCTGAACGTGTAGTAACGATAAGATGTATGCTGGGAGGGAGGTTATCTACAAAGAAGATCATATCTTCATGAATCCTGGAGTTATTAATCAGGTGGTAATCATCAAGGATTAAATATAACGGCTTGCTCAAATCATAAAGATCGTTTAGCAGAGAGGTTAACACAGAAACAGTGCCTGCAGAAGAATCAGAAAAATGCTCTTCGGAACGCAGGGCTGCAAGGGAACTGTTTCCCAGGTTTTCCTCTATGGTTTGCAGGGCAGCTATAAGATATATCCAATAGCTTTTTTGCTCATTATCCCCCTCATCAAGTGAATACCAGGCAACCCTGTCTTCAAAGCCGGTAATCCATTTTCTCACCAAAGTGGTTTTGCCAAATCCGGCAGGTGCAGAAATCAGGGTTAACGGGCGGGAAAAACCTTCACGAACAGTTAAGTCCGCTTCCATCCTTTCCTGGATACCGCAGCGTTCAAGTATGCCGTGACCAGGAGGGGGAATTTTTGTTTTTATTTTGAGAATCTCTCCGACCACAACNGGCACCTCCTNCAGGTGTTTCCATACTAAAGTGTGGTTCGGGGTAAATAAACTAAAACCATACTTATGTCGGGTCACAGAGCNATAAATATTTATTATGCTGATTATAGTTTAACGGCTGAAAGAAAGCAAACATAAGTAGAAAGGATATAAGTCATGGCAACAAACTATTATGATCGCAAAAATAGGAGGGTAGAGGATAATCCCTACCGTGGGGTTGAGCCAGAAAAGTATGTATGGGAGTTTACCGTGCATTCGGACGCTCATCTTGACGAATGGCTAAAGGATTACTTCGGTGACATCAATTTAACTCATCAGAAAGACGGCACCTCAGTTCTACAGGGGGCGCTGACCGATATGGCAGCAGTATACGGCCTTATAATGAAGTTGAGAGATTCAGGAATATGTTTTATATCCCTGCAGGCAGAAAGAAAAATTGCAACAGAAAGGAGGTAAAAATTTGCAGGGATAGGACACGTTTTATGATTGCCCATAGATGGTTTGATTTATTGCTAATTGCTAACTAAAAATTTTAAAAAGGAGTGTTGTTAATGTTTTTTAAAACCAAAACAGGATTATTTTACTACGAAGAACACGGTCCCAAAGGTGCTCCGGCAGTAATATTCACGCATGGAGGTGGTTTAAACAGCGGAATGTTTAAAGATCAGGTATCTGCACTGAAGAAGAAGTACAGGGTAATAACCTGGGATTTGCAGGGACACGGAAGATCCGCTCCGCTTTATGGAAACCTTAATGTTCCCAAGATGGCTGATTACCTTATAGGCATTATGGATGAGGCAGGGATTGATAAAGCAGTGGTGGTCGGTCAGTCTCTGGGGGTGTATGTCAATAATCATGCGGCACTGAAGTATCCTGATCGGGTAAAAGCAATCGTCAGCATAGGAGGGTTGCCCGTCGATAAACCAATGAGTAAAATTGAGTTATTTGTATTCCGAATCTTAATGGCCGTAAGTAAATTACTTCCCGAAAGATTGATATTTAAACGGGCAGCCGTTGAAAAGGCAAAAACAGAAGAAGCCCGGCAGTTTTTCCTTGAATCGATGAACGGGATGGGAAAAAAGCAGTTTCTCTTTATGCTTGCCGGCCAGCTTGATGCATGCGATATCAAGGTAGACAAAGCCCCTGCGCATCCCCTTTTTATTACCAACGGCGAGCATGAAATGCCGAAATCTCTTATAAAGGCAAATAAACAGTGGCATGAATCGTTGCCCGGTAGCCGTTATTATTTGATACCCGGCGCCGGTCACAATGCTAACATGGATAACCCGAAAGACTTTAACCGAGAACTGGCGGATTTTCTGGAAGAAATATGGGTGCAGGAAGTTGCCGACTAATAATATAGTTGTAGTTAAATAGGTAATTCAATACATGTCCGGGTGGGACAAAGGGTAAATCCATTGTCCCACAAATTTCTTCCAGGTTTTTTAGTACAGGGGACGGTTCTCTAGTACAGGGGACGGTTCTCTGTTCCGGTGACCATCTCCTGTATGCAGGGATGTGTGGTAACGGCAACTGCAAACCCCTGAATTGTACCTATGGTTGCATCAAATGCCAGCAAGAAAATCTAAAGGCACCCTGTTGGTTCTGCGAGGATTAGGTTTGAGCGATAATTTTTATAACTTGACTTTAAAAATACTCGCACTAAAACTAAAGCATAATTAAAAGAAACCTGTTACAGGATTTTTATATTCACCTACCCCAAAAAAGATAGCCATAATTGTCGGTCCTTGTCAGGCAAGAGTTGACACAGGCAAAGGTTTTTAATTTTAGCCACCCGGGGAAAAGAAGCTGCTGGTTCAACTTCTGCAATATATCGATCTATAATGCAGGTTTGTGCGGGTTTATAACAATTTTGGGACACATAAATGAGAAGATATCTCGCATAATTTCCATTGTGTCCCGAAATTATTCCAGACTTCGACCATTACTCAGTGACAGGGGGTAGCATTGAGCGGGCTGGACAGGGAGGCGAGGCAGCAAGGATTTGCGATAAATAGCTGCGGTAGGAGCCGTGTGGAGTAATTCTTCGCGTACGGATATGTACGGGAGGCTCCTGGTAACGGGTGTTCCTACTGAGACAAACCCCCGTCCCTCTGTCTCCGTCTCTCTGTCTCTCAAGATTGACTCTTTAACGCTAAAGAGTTATTATAAGCTTGGAGGAGGATTGATGATGGCTGAAAAAATTAGTGTTTATGTAGATGAGGAATTGCACCGTGCTCTTAAAGCTACTGCAGTCCAGCAGGGCAAATCCCTGTCTCAGTTTATGGTAGATGCTGCAGTCCGTGCTTTAAATGTTCCAGAGAGAAAAGCACTGGCCTCTGCAATGGATGTTGTTCGTGAATCACAGGAAGAGTACTTTTCAAGGAAAGAGCTTTTAGATATGCGTGAAGACGGGAGGCGCTACTAATCAATAACGTTGTTATTGACGCTTCTGTTGCTCTTTCGTGGGTTTTGCCTGCTGAAGATACTAACCAGGCATTATCCCTTCGCAGCTACGTTCTCGATAATCCGCAGGTTTTGCTGTTGGTTCCGCCAAATTTCTGGTATGAAACTGCTAACACATTGTGGGTGGCAACTCGCCGGAAGCGATTGAAAAGGCAGGATGCTCTAAAAGCCATGGAATTGCTCGTAAATTTTGAATTTATTGTGTGGATCGCCAATCCCGAAAGCTGCTTGAAACTTTCAATAGCCCATGATTTAGCAGCTTATGATACTGCCTATCTTGATTTAGCAATGGAGAAACAAGCGACATTGTGGACCATGGATCAGGCATTGAAGCAGGTTGCTGAAAGTTTAGGGGTTACGGTTTTGCCGTAGTACAGGGGACGGTTCTCTGTTCCGGCGACCATCTCCTGCATGCAGGGATGTGTGGAAAAGGCAACTTCAAACCCCTGAATCGGACCTGTGATTGCATCAAATGCCAGCAAGAAAATCTAAAGGCACCCTGTTGGTTCTGCGAGGATTAGGTTTGAGCGATAATTTTATAACTTGACTTTAAAAATTACTCGCACTAAAACTAAAGCATAATTAAAAGAAACCTGTTACAAGATTTTTATATTCACCTGCCCAAAGAAAAGATAACCATAATTGTTGGTCCTTGTCAGGCAGGAGCTGACACCGGCAGGGGTTTTTATTTTTAGCCGCCGGCCCGTTTAAGATCAGCTTCTGGTACAGTGGTTTTAGAGGGTTGATGGGAGAATAGATATGCGAAAACCTGGGGGATAAGGGCCCATGGGTAGTTATACTAACCTTGTTTTTCTGGCTTTATTGATTTTGATATATAGCGGTATTCTGTTATTATGTTTACAGGTAAGAGTTGAAGGGACCACAGGTTTAGCAGGGACAAAAAACTCATTTGAAGCGGAGCGAGGAACCAAGATGAAAGGCTGCTTGAAAAGCATACCCGGTTATCTCAATTATTTTTTCAAAGGCTATTTCGTTCCCCCGGAGATTGAAGTTGCCAGGGATACGGAAGAGGGGTTTATTATGCATTTAAGTGATACCCCTTCTTTTGCTTACCCTTCGTTAATTAATCTTATTGAAATTATAAAGCCGGAGGTTGTTATTCACACGGGGGATTTAGCTGATGATATAAAGCTGGAGCTTGATTCTGAACTGGCTGAGGATTACCGAAATAAAGTGTTGCCTTTCCTCCACGCATTAGAAAATTCAGCTGCTAAAGAAATTTACATCGTGCCCGGCAACCACGATCTGGAAAGTTTGTTGCGAGAAGAAGTTAACAGGATCCATATTGTACCTGACGGACAAATAATCAGTATCAAGGGTAACAAGTTTGGGCTGGCCCACTGCCTGGAAGATCTTCCGACGCTTACTGATTATGGGCTTTACGGTCATAACCTGGAATGTCCCCGTGAAAGCCAGGAGGGTCTGTGTGTTTTAAACGGCCTGAAAACCATTAACATTATTAGTTATCCTTCCTGGTGCGTTTATCATCTGCCCTATCCTATCGGAACCAACCTGGAAAGAAAATATGAAAAAATTAACGGGCGGCTGCTCTAAGACCGAAGGAGGAACAATGCTATGATCCTGGTTCGCACCGGTTCTCGCCTTCTTTTTTTTACCGCAAAAAACAAAGAAAAGCTTTTTGCCCTGTTGGAGAAAGAATTCAATACTACAAAAGATACCTTTGAAAGTATCTTCGAGAAAAGCGGTGAAGGGGATACCATTCTCTTTATTGTTCAAGATGAGCAGGAAAAGGAGCAGGTAACTGTGTCCACCCCTGTTCTTCTGGTGCACCGCGGTTCTTCTCCTGTTTTGCTTTCTGTGCTGAACAGCAGGAATTTACAAGCCGAGATTATAAAGGCAGACCTGGGGCCCGGCCTACTGGTTATGAAGGCTCCTTCTCCGGCAGAGAAGTTTATGGATAAGGTTAAAGCGGAATACAATGCCATTCCTGTTTCTCTGCTGGAAGCTATCAGGACCGGTAAGTCTAACTGGAGTACGCTTTGTTTTAACTCCGGCCCCTTGTCCCGCCCGGTTAGCACCTGCGGCATATTGAAAACTACACTCTTGATAAAAAAGGATCTCCCCGATGTCTACCAGGAATTAAGGCTCCATTCGGTAAAGTACATCACCGAGGAACTGGAAGAAGGGCAGTGGCGGGAATGCAAAATTAACATCTATGATGCAGAAGGGCACTACAACCTTCAATACCAGAGGGTGACAACGGTTATCGAAGACCTGGAAATGGGATTTATCCTGGGGGAAACCTGGTCGGTTGACCATCCTTTTGTGCTTATGACTGTTCCTGTGTTTCAGGTTCGCCTTTTTACATACCTGGATTCCCGGGAAGTAAAAAAAATAATGATGGCCCTGGAATACGATACTGAAGGAAACCGTATAGCTGATCTGGATATTTACGACCGAAAAAATAAAAAAGTTGAGTGGGGCAGTATCGAAAATGACAACAAAGACAGCCGCGATAAACTTGCTATGGCTTTTAGAGAGAAGTATGGCAAGGCTTTATCTTCTGCTGCCGCGAACAAACTCCACCGTCTCGAGCGATCAATCCTGGAAAATAGTAAGTAGAATCAGGTTTAGATTTAAGCTATAAAAAAGGTTTTCAGATCTTTAGTCTGGCCAGTCCCAGGTGAAAAATTATCTTTTCATTCTTATTATTCTACTGGCTTTGGTGTGATGCGGGCGATTGATACGCTGTTGCCCTCGACAGCGGCATAAATGGCTCCATCATGGTGACCGACTGTTACATCGCGGACGCGCCAGCCTTCGTCTGCAAGCAGCGGGTCAAGCTCCTCTAAACCATTACCGGTGTCCCGGAAGTGCGCCAGGTATTGACTGGCCAGACCGCCGACAAAGAGGTCACCCTGCCAGTCTATGAAACCGTCTGCATCATAAAAGGTCATCCCGGCGGGCGGGAATCCGCCGCTGCCGCATTCCCAGTAATGCACCGGGTTGATTGTGTCATCACGTTCGTCAGGAGGGACCCCGATATCCTGGCCGGCCCCGTAAGTGCAGCCATAGGTGGCTATAGGCCAGCCGTAGTTGTTGCCCCCGTAGATGATGTTGATTTCATCACCGTCCTGCTCACCGTGCTCGCTCTGCCAGATCTCACCTGTTTCCGGGTGTATGGTCATACCCTGCGCGTTGCGGTGGCCGTAGGTGTAGATTTCATCCAGGACGTCTGCATCTTCGACAAAGGGGTTGTCTTCAGGGATGGTGCCATCGCGCAGCAGCCGAATGGTTGTGCCAAGGACATTGGTCGGATCCTGTGATACGTGGTCCTCGAAGTTTTTGTCTCCGCGGTCACCGATGGTGATGTATAAGTATTCATCCTTTACCACCACCCGGGACCCGTAATGGGATGTGCCGCCCCGGAAAGGTTCGGCGATATACAGCACCTCAAGGTCGTTTAATTTTTGATCTTTTAAATCCAGTGCCGCGCGGGCCAGGTGGGTTGTCGTTTCTCCCGCTTCATTTGCGGCAGAATAGGTTAGATAGACCAAGCTATCATCATCAAAGTCGGGCGATACCTCCAGGTCAAGCAAACCGCCCTGGCCGCCTGATGCGACCTCCGGGACTCCTGCAATTTCAGCAACCTCTAGCGTTTCCGTATCGATTAAAAACATCGAACCTGAATTTTCGTTTGCCAAAAGCTTTGCTGTGCCGGGCAGGAAATCAATTGCCCAGATCAGGCCTAAGTCTTCAGCGACTATTTCTAATACGGGTTCTATTTCCGGAACCGGTTCTTCCTCCGGAACGGAATCTGTTTCTTCTGCTTCTTCTGGTTCCGGATCTACATCTATCTCTGGCTCTGCATCATTTTCTGGCTTATCGGCAGTTTCATCTATTTGGGCCGTTTCATTATCAACTGTATCTTGCTGCATCATGTAGGCTGTTAAGCCTAATAATATCAACACAACAATAGATCCAAAAATGATTACTCTTTGTTTCATCGGAAATACCACCTCTGTGTGAATCTAAAAGTTATAATTTAATTATATCATATAAAATATACTATTACCATATGTTTAATAGTAAAAAGGTATCACCTTTTAGATGCTGCTTGAAAATGATGGTTTCTTTAAAGCAGGTTATAGTATAATATAAAATCTAAGAGCACATAAAATGGAGCTGAACCGAGGAACTGCAATGTCAGAGCTGAACCAATTTAGCTGGAGCCGCTTAATACTGGGACTGCTTCTTTCTATAGCCGGAGGGCTTGCCTTCATGCTGGCCTTCCCGCCTTTTGAAATCTGGCCCCTGGCCATGGTCGGCTTCGTGCCTGTCCTGGTGGCTCAACACAGAATTATGCCGCCCAGGATTTCATCCCTGGCCCCGGCAGTTGGAATTGCTATCTGGCTGCAGGGTTACCTGGGCCCTGTCTTTGCTCCTGTTGGCACCTACATGGTCTGGCTGCCCTTAATTGTTTTCTTTATCAGCCTGGCTATAGATCGCGGCGACAGGACCTTCCACGCTAAAACCGGCTATCGCTGGTTCGTAATCAGTGGTGTCCTTACCTG
>SL_5KL_010_SEDDRAFT_10002097_pt1 | contig 11410 bp, 12 predicted proteins | sample SodLakKL_010_SED_FD_9118 | JGI IMG/M metagenome (IMG submission 9118)
AATCGAGCCGAGACGGTCTTCGAGAATCTCTTCGGCGATCGGCTCGAGAGCTCCTCTCAGATGTTTCTTGACATGGCTCTCAAAACTCGGTGCTCCGGGAATCTCAAGCAGTTCCCTGTACAGTTTCTTCATTGTGACCCTCCTCGAAAGATGCGGTGATCTTGTATATCGGTCCGTTTTTGCCGTAGCGTTCTTCAAACTCCGTCATGATGTTGTCGGAAAGCTCTTCGCTATGTAAATCCAACGAGAGGAAAAGGAAACGCATACCGGCACGGTTCATGGTCTTCAGCGAATACTCGAAGAATTTTCTGTTGTCGGTCTTGAACTCGATTCTTCCGCCGGGCTCGAGAAGCTCTTTGTACATGGCCAAAAAGTCCGGGTGCGTGAGCCGTCGCTTCTCATGTCGCTTTTTAGGCCAGGGATCGGAAAAGTTCAGATAGATCCGTCGCAGTGAACGAGGGCGGAAGAAACGGTCGAGATGCTCGGCGTCCGCCCTGACGAGAAGCAGATTCGGGAGCGGGTCATCGATGACCCTCTCCAAAGCCCTGATGATGACACTGTCGTACTTCTCGACGGCTATGTGGTCGCAAGTCGGATTCCCTTTGGCCAAAGTGTGGATGAAGCGGCCCTTGCCGGCGCCGATCTCAACTTCCAAAGGCCTCTCTTTCGGAAACCGTTCGTTCAAAAGAATGTCTTCGTCCCCGCCGAGAGAGACGATCTTGTCGGGGTGGCGGACGATGAGCTTTTTCGCGTGGGGGACATTTCGCAAACGCATGCGCATCACCACCGACATTATATCAGATTCGGCGCTTTTTCAAAGTCCCTTCGCTTTTCTTGTGAGGTTGTAGATGGCTTCCATATAGATCGCCGTGCCTTCCAGAAGATCTTCGATATGGACGTGTTCATCGATACGGTGGGCCTCTTCTTCCCGGCCCGGCATGAGCAACCCGAAAGCCACCCCGTGTTCGAGGGCGCGGGCATAAGTGCCGCCGCCGATGGTGTAGGGTCGGGATTCATGGTCGTTCGTGACTTTTTGGTAGGCCGCCATGAGCTTCTCGACGAGCGGGCTTTCGACAGAGACATGATGGAGTGGAAGATGCATCTTCCGTTCATAGTCGAACCCGTAATGTCGGGCGGCGTTCTTCAGTTTGAGCGCCGTGGCGCGCGCATTGAAATGGAGCGGATAGCGCAGGGTCACGGCGATACGTCCGCCGTTCTCTTGGTCGTAGCGGAAGATGCCCGGATTGATGGTCAAAGAAGAGAGCACCGGCTCTTTCATGGCGATACCGAGTTTCTCCCCGTAGGGATCGAAAGCGAGTTTGTCATGGATGAAAGCGATATAGGGGTCGTCGATGTGCTCATACAAGAAGTTGGCCAGGATGAAGGCCGCGTTCAATCCGTGATAGGGGCTCATGCCGTGAGAGGAGCGTCCCTGCACCCGATAGACCCCTTGGGAATAGGAGCCTTTGTAATCGTGATATTTCAAGTAAGCCTTGAACTGTTTGCTCAAGTCCTCAGAGAGTGTGCATTCGGCATAGTCGGGGACCATGTTGTAGCGGTGTCCGGAAAAGAAGTGACGCAAGGGGCTCTCATGATGAGGACCGTGGAAATCGAAGTTGAGGATGCCCTTTTCACCGTGGATGAGCGGGAAGGTGGCATCGGGAGAGAATCCGTAGTCGGGCATCTTCTCCTGTTTGAAATACTCCCGTATCCCGCGCCAGGAGGTCTCTTCGTCGGTCCCCAGGATGAGCCGCACCCGTTTTTTGCATGAGACATCCAGATCCTTCAGAAATTTCATCGCGAAGTAGGCGGCGATCACAGGACCTTTGTCGTCCATGGTGCCCCGTCCGTAGATCTTGCCGTTCTTCACTTCCGCGTTGAAAGGGGGGTGTGTCCAACCGGTGGAATCGGGAACGACGTCGAGATGACCCAGGATACCGACAACCTCTTCCCCTTCCCCGAATTCGATATGCCCCGCGTACCCTTTGACATTCTTGGTGCCGAAACCGTCCTTCTCCCCCAAGGCGAGCATATGGCGCAAAGCCTCATCGATCGCCACGCCGAAAGGCGTGTCGCTTTGGGGGTCGAACGACTCGAATACGCTCGGAATGCCGACCAGGGCGCGCAATTCTTCAACGATGGGTTTTTGGTGTTTTTTCACATATGTGAGAAAGTCCATGGGACCACCTCGGATCGCCCGATTTCTCATGCGTGAGAAGAGTGGCACGATGTATAGAATGATACCACGCGGAAGCGCTTTTATCAAGAGTCCCGATCCTTGATATTCCTTGACACATGAACACTCAATCATATAAAATGAAGGTTGATAGAAGGTGTTACTCATGGTGAAAAAACTCGTGATGAAGAACCTCATCTGTACGGCTTGCGCCGCCAAGATCGAGGTGGCCTTGTCCGAACTTCCCTATATACATTCCGCCAGTTTCAGTTTTGCGAATCAGACGATGATCATCGAGACCGACGACTCTTATGAAGAAGAGCGGGCCGTCGACGAGATTCAAGACATCGTCAATTCCATCGAAAGTGGTGTGGATGTCTTTCCTTATGAAAGGCGCCACCGGGTCGAACCGCGTAAGTTCTTGAAGACTTACCGGTTCGTGATGATCGGCGTCCTTATTTATGCCGTGGGCAGCATCCTCGGCTATTTTGAGATTCTCGGACCGCGGTGGAACCCGCTCTATTGGACGGGCTACGCCTTCATCGCCCACAAGATCATCCATAAAACCTATCTCGGACTGAAGCGCCGGGAATTCTTCAACGAGAACATGTTGATGTTCGTGGCGACGCTGGCGGCGATGGCCATCGGCAAACCGTTCGAGGCCGCGCTCGTCATCATCTTCTACTCCATCGGCGAACATCTCCAACACCGTGCCGTGGACCGTTCCAAAAACGAGATCAGCGCCCTGGCGGGTCTCCACGTGGAATACGCCAACGTCATCGAAGGTGAAGAGATATCCATAAAAGACCCCGTGGCCATCAAAAAAGGCGATCGTTTGCTCGTGAAAAACGGCGAGAAGATCCCCGTGGACTGCATCATCACCAAGGGGCAGACCTCGCTGAACACAAGCGCCCTGACCGGCGAATCGAAACTCAAGAACGTCGAAGCGGGGGATTTCGTCCTGAGCGGAAACATCAACGTCGGCAGTGTCATCGAGGTCGAAGCCAAGCGGGAATACAACGAATCGACCATCGCCAAGATCATCGACCTCATCGAAAATGCCGCCAACAAGAAGACCAAGACCGAGAACTTCATCACCCGTTTCGCCCGTTTCTACACACCGATCGTGACCGGACTGGCCTTCTTGATGTTCTTGATACCCACTTTGATCAATCCCGGCAACGCCGAAGAATATATCCACCGCGCCGCGATATTCCTCGTCATCAGCTGCCCCTGCGCCCTCGTCCTCTCCATTCCCCTCTCCTATTTCGCCGGGATAGGCGCTAGCGCCCGTGAAGGCATCCTCTTCAAGGGATCGAACTATCTCGACATGCTCGCTTGGGTGGACACCATCGGGGTCGACAAGACCGGAACCTTGACCCACGGCAACTTCGACGTGGCCGGTTTCACGAATCTCACAACCCTCAAATACGCCGCCTCTTTGGAACAATACTCCAACCACCCGATCGCTCAATCCATCACCCAGGCTTTCCCGGGGACCCTGATGGAGTTCGACCACGTGGAAGAGGTCGCCGGTTACGGCATGAAAGGTGAAGTCGACGGTGACGTCTATCTCATCGGCGGACGGAAACTCCTCGAAAAAGAGGGCGTCCGGACGATCGACAAGAAAGACACCGCCGGAACGAACGTCTTCGTGGCGAAAAACGGCGAGTTCGTCGGCCGTGTCGTCGTCAAGGACAAAGTGCGTGAAGATGCGCCCGCCGTCATGAAGAGCCTCATGCGGAAAGCGAGAGTGACCATGCTCACGGGCGACAACGAAGCGACCGCGAGTGAGGTCGCCTACGACGTCGGCGGTATCGACTACGCGCACAGTCTCCTTCCCGCCGACAAGATCGATGTCTTTGAAAAACTCCCCTCCAAGGGAGCGAAGATGTATATCGGCGACGGCATCAACGACGCCCCGCTCATCCGAAGCGCCGACATCGGCATCGCCATGGGCGAGGGCAGCGAACTCGCCATCGACGTCGCCGACGTCATCATCATGAACAACGACCTCACCCTCCTGCAAAAGGCGTTCAAACTTTCCCAAAAGACGCGTACCATCGTCTATCAGAACATCGTGCTCTCTCTCAGTGTGAAATTCGCGTTCCTCGCCCTTGCGGGCTTCGGAGCCACGAACATGCTCATGGCGATCTTCGCCGACGTGGGTATCACCCTCATCGCCGTGATGAACGCGCTACGACTCGTCTATGGAAGGAGATGGCTGATACGTGACCGACAGAGAGAACTTGCGTGACACTGTGAAACTTTTCAAGATTTTCAGCGACGAGACCCGGCTACGGATCATCGATCTACTCATGGAGGACGAGTACTGTGTCCAAGACATCTGTGAAAAACTCGACATGCAACAATCCACGGTCTCGCACCAGCTGCGACTCCTCCGCGACGAGAACGTGGTCCGCCGGCGCCGGAGCGGAAAACGGGTGATCTATGCCCTGAAGGACCTCCACGTCAAGACCATCTACCAGATGGCGCGCTCACACGTCGAAGAGTGCTGAACCGCCCGAAAAAGGCCTCCCTCACATGAAAAAGACTCCGCCGCAAGCTCGAAGCTTCGGACGGAGTCATTTTTTATGCTTCATCGCACATGCCGCAAGAGGCCGTAGTGCTTCTTGCCGCGGCGCAAGACGTGATAGACGCCTTCAATCGCCTCTTCACGCTCGAGCAGGGCTTCGGTGTCGGTGTTCTTCTCGCCGTTGACGCTCACGGCGTTTTGTTTGATGAGGGTCCGGGCCTCTCTCTTCGAAGGAGCGAGTCCCGTCTCGACCAAGGCGTCCACAAGCGGTATGGCCTCACTCGTTTCCGCGTGGGGGACGTTTTCGAGTCCCATGGCGATCTCCCGGGCGGAAAGACGGGTGATGTCGCCGCCGAAGAGCGCCTCGGTGATGCGTTCGGCCACAGCGAGTCCCTCTTTACCGTGGACGAGGAGGGTGACCTCCGCGGCGAGACGTTTTTGGGCGTGACGAAGATGCGGACTCTCAGCCATATTGTCGGCGATTTCTTCGATTTCCTCGCGTGAGAGCGACGTGAACTGTCGCAGCCGGATCAGCGCCTCGTCGTCATCCAGATTGATCCAGTATTGATAGAAGGCATAAGGCGAAGTCCTTTCGGGATCGAGCCAGACCGTGTCGGTGCCGGTCTTTCCGAATTTCGTGCCGTCCTTCTTCGTGACGAGCGGGGCGACAAGACCGTAGACCCCTTTGTCAGCACCTTCACGACGGCGGATGTAGTCGAGGCCGGCGGTGATGTTCCCCCATTGGTCGCCGCCGCCGATCTGCAGCGTGCAACCTTTTTGGACGAAGAGCTCGTGGAAATCGATCGCCTGGATGATCTGATAGGAGAACTCGGTGAAACTGATGCCGCTTTCGAGTCGATTCCTGACGCTGTCTTTCGCCATCATCGTGTTGATGTTGAAGTGTTTGCCGACATCCCGCAAGAAGGTGACCATGTCATAGTTCTTGAGCCAATCGTAGTTGTTCACGATTTCGGCTTCGGGGATGATCCTCTCGACCTGTCCCGCAAGCGACCGCGCGTTCTCCATCGTCTCTTCGAGGGTGAGCAGTTTCCGTTCGCTTTCACGACCGCTCGGGTCACCGATGAGTCCGGTGCCACCGCCGATGACCATGATCGGTTTGTGTCCGGCCGCGGCGAGTCTTTTCGCGATCATGTAGGGCACGAGATGTCCCACGTGCAAAGAGCTGTCGCTCGGGTCGGCCCCGAGATAGAAGACGACCCGGTTCGCGGCGAGATGTTCGGAGAGTCTCTCGTCGGTCACGGCTTGTAAGAGCTCTCGATATTGCAGATCTTTGATGATGTCCATGTCCAATCCTCCTCGGATAATAGAAAAAGGCGGCCCCTGCAAAGGACGGAACAATTCCGCGGTACCACCTTTGTTCCGGCTTTCGCCGGCACTCGAAGGGGATAACGGTCCCACCGTCCATTGTTTGGCAATGGCGACTCCCAAGTGTATTTCGCGGCATCCTCCCCCGGTTCGCACCAACCACCGGGTCTCTGCTTGGAAGGGATGACGCTACTTCGCTTGTTCAGGGTCTTTGCAATGTCATTGTCTTGTGGTTTCGCGGGCGACGATCCCGTGGTCGAGCATGACTTTGGGATTCTCGACGTTCTCTTGGTTCATCAGTTTGGTGAGCACCCGCATCGACACGGCCCCGATATCATAGATCGGTACGTCGACACATGTCAGGTTCGGGCGTGACAAGCGGGCGTATTTTGTGTTTTGGAAACCGCAGACGCTGATATCGTCGGGGACGACGACATCGTTTTGGAAAGCGACGTTGATGAAGCTCACGGCAATGGAGTCNCNTACGGCGATGAGCCCGTCGACCGTCTGGGTCTGGAAGTATTCGTTGAAGTGTTCGGTGTTCACCGAGATCCTTCCGCTCGTGCGCATGATCTTCGCTTCGAGGCCGTGCTCTTCCATGGCTTTGAGATAGCCCTTCTCTTTGAGGTCGTTGACCATGTACTTCCGTACCGTGGAGACCATGTAGATGTTCTTGCGGCCTTCCTCGACGAGCTTCTTGGTGATTTCATACCCGGCCTTTTCATAATCGATGGAAACGCTCGGGATCTCGTCCGATTCATGATACATGGTGTTGGTGAGCACGATGGGGATCTGGTGGTCGTTCTTGATGGTCATGAGGAAATCATACTGTTTCGGTGTGATTTCATCGTTCAAATAGAGGATGCCATCGACCTGCGCGGCGATGATCTCCTTGAGGATCTCCTCCTCGGAAGACTCCTCGTTGTCGAGGATGTAGAGGAGAATCGAGTATTTGTACACACGGGCGATATCGGCGATGCCGTTCATCATCTCGGCGATCGAAGCTCTGCTCATGTCGGGGACGAGAACGGCCACCGTCGTCGATTTGCGGCTGGCGAGGCCCTTGGCGAATGCGTTGGGCTTGTAGCCGAGTTCTTCGATGACGCGGAGCACCCTTTCACGGGTCTCCGGTTTGACTTTCTCCGGGTTGTTGATGGCCCTTGAGACCGTTGCCAGAGAAACGCGGGCTTTACCGGCGACGTCATAGATTGTAGCCTTGCCCATGCAACCACCTACTTCCTTTAAGGTATTATAGCATGTATGAAAATGTTTTCAAACCCTTTCATGCCTTTTGGAGGGCATTCCGCCCCATATGAAAAAAGCCTTCGAGGAAGGCTTTCTTTCATCGGCGTTCCTTGATGCGTGACGCCTTGGCCGAACGGCCGCGGATATAGTGGAGTTTGGCGCGGCGCACTTTCCCTCTCCGGACCACATCGATTTTCGCAATCGAAGGCGAATGGACGGGAAAGGTTCTCTCGGTGCCGATACCGAAGGACACCTTGCGGACGGTGAACGTCTCGCTGATGCCGGCGCCCTGACGCTTGATGACGAGGCCTTCGAAGACCTGGACTCTTTCGCGGGCGCCTTCCTTGATCTTCACCGAGACCCGGACACGGTCTCCCGGGCGGAAAGAGGGAAGATCGGCTTTCAGTTGTTCCTTGGTGATATCGCTGATCAGATTTTGCGACATGTGGGAATCACTCCTTTGGTCATCTTTGTTCTTGGAGTGGACCCTCCAGCGGAACAAGACTCATTGAACAGCGCCGATTATTATAGCACAAACGAAGTGCGTGTTCAACGGTTTTTTCTTTTTTCCAGATACTTCCTGTAAAGGTCGGGGCGGCGCTTCTTCGTCCGCTTCAAGGACTCTTCCCGGCGCCAGGCCTCGATTTTGGCATGATCGCCCGAAAGCAGGATGTCGGGGACGGCCTTGCCTTCGAAAACCCGGGGACGGGTGTAGTGCGGATATTCGAGCAATCCCCGACTGAAGGAATCTTCCGCGGGCGACGCCTCGTTCAAGACCCCGGGCAACAGGCGGACGATGGAGTCGCAGACGACGAGCGCCGGGGCTTCACCACCCGTCAAGACATAGTCGCCGATGGATATCTCGACGTCGAAATAGTCCCGGATGCGTTCGTCATATCCTTCATAATGGCCGCAAAGGATGATGACATGCTTGTTCTTGGCGAGGGTCGCGGCCCGTTCCTGATTATAGGGAAGGCCTTGGGGTGTCATGAGGATGCGAAGCGCCGTGTGGTCCTTGTCGATGTCCCGCAGTGCGTTCACGACGGGCTCGACGCGGAGGACCATGCCCGCTCCGCCACCATAGGGGGCCGCGTCCACGGTGTTGTGCTTGTCCACACTGAACTCGCGAAAATCATGGATGCCGACCGTGATGTGGCCGTCCCGTTTCGCCCTGCCGAGGATGGAATGTTCGAAGAAGGGCCGCACCATGTCGGGGAAAAGCGTCAGAATGTCGATTCTCATAACAATCCCTCGATTTCGTCGATGTGGATCATCTTGGACTCCGTGTCGACCTCTTTCACAAAGACCTTGAGAAAGGGTACGAGGGTTTCTCCCCCCGCTTCGGTCTCGACTCTCAGCATCGTTCCCTGCGGTACCTCGAAGACCTCTTTGACGACTCCCACTCGCCCCCGGTCGGTCTTCACCGTGCACCCGACCAGATCGTCATAGTAGAACTCGTCGGTGCGGAGGGGGGGCCTGTCTTCGGCGAGGATCTCGAGGGTCCCGCCTTTGAGATGTTCGACCTCGTCCAAGGAAGAGAACTCCTCGAAATCGAGCAGGTCCATCCCTTTGTGTTCGCGGTGTCTCTCGACGGTCACTTTCGTCCTTTTTCCGTCGATATTGACATGGAGTGAAGCACCTTGTTTGTAGCGATCCCGTTTGAAGTCGCTCTCGGTGCGCACTTTCAGGGTGCCGTCGACTCCATGGGTGTTCGTGATGGTGCCCACGATGATGTAAGCCATGATTATCCTCCTAACGTGCGAACATCACTTTCTCGTTGTCGAACATCTTGTTCAAGATAAAGACGAAAACGGCTATGTAGACGATGTTCGCGGCGATGGTGACGAAGAAGTTCGTCAGACTGTAATCGAAAAGGAGAATCCCCGACAACATGTTGATCGGGCCGTAGATGGGGACAAGATGAACCAAGGGGTTCTGATTCACCTCGGCTCCGAAAGAGTTCATGATACCGATGATCATCGCGATGAAGTAGAAAGGCATGATCAACATCGAAGCTTCCTTGATGGTCTTCGCATAGGCACTGATGATGGAGATGAGGCCGACGATGAAGATGACGGTCACGACAAGCAGGAAGAAGATCGCCAAAAACTCCTGTGCCCCATAGATCGAGATGTCGGGCATCGTCTCATCGGCCATCATGAGTCTCGGGAGCGAGAGGATGATGCCGATGAAGGCCGAAAGCGCCGAAAGGAGCGAAAGCAGGGCCGAACTCGTCACTTTGCCCAAGGCGATGTCGCGGCGTTTGGTGGGGGTGACGAGCAGCGAGGCGATGGTGCCTCTTTCCTTTTCGCCGGCGATGGCGTCGGGTCCGATGCTCATGGCGCCGGCGAAGAGGAAGATGATGATGAGCATCGGCAAAAGCATCGCAAAACCTTGGGCGGCCATGGATCTCTCGTCGATGATGTTTTCGGTGGCGAGGATATAGGGATGATAATCCGCGGGGTCGTCGAGACGTTCTTTGATGATGGATTCGTGATAGGCGTTCATCACCGCGGAGAAGCGGGTGTGAGCGCTCGCCGAACTCTGATTGCCCTGGTTGTAGAAAACGGTCACGCCCGGGGGGTTTGGGCTTTTGTCGATGATCCGCTCTTCGAAATCCTCCGCGAAGATGACGGCAAGATCGATTTTTTCATCCATGATCTGTTCTTCGATGTCGTCGCGGGTCAATTCGCCTTCGATGAAACGATAGTTCATCGTCTCGTCTAGGCGGTGCACGATGGCGTCGGGGACGTTTTCGGCATAGATCTTCGTCTCGTAGTCTTCGGGCTCCGTGAACTGTGCCTGCACCAGGGTCCCGATGATCGTATAGATGACGAAGATGCTCAAGCCCGGCAAGATGAAGACCGTGAGAACGAGTCGTTTGTCGGTGAGGACCCGGTATAGTTCTTTTCGGAATATCACGAACATGTTACGCATGGGCGAAATCACCTGCGCTTTCTTCCACCAGGTGGAAAAAGACTTCCTCGAGGTCACCGTTTTCGTCCAGAGCCTTGACCTTGGCAAGCTCGTCGGAAACCTTCAACTCCCCGTCGATGATGATGCCCACTCTGTCACACATCTTCTCGACGACAGAAAGGATGTGGGTCGAGATGATGATGGCCTTCCCGGCCTCGCGCATCTCCAGGAGATAGTCGATCACCGTCCGTGCCGTCAAGACATCGAGACCGTTCGTCGGCTCGTCGAAGATGATGAAGTCGGGATCATGCACCAAGGAGATGGCGAGGGAGGTCTTTTGTTTCATGCCGCTCGAAAGGTCGGCGACTTTCACCTCGGCGAACTTGTCGATGCCGAACCGTTCGAACTGTTCGGTCCTCCTCTTTTCCATCGTCTTTTCGTCGATACCGTGCAGCCTGGAGAAATATCCGAAGAGATAGTTGGGGGTGAAGAAGTCGTCGAGTTTGAGTTCCGTCGTCAAGAACGCGATGTTCTTGCGGACCTCGATACTCTCTTTCAAGACACTTTTGCCGTCGATGAAGATGTCGCCTTCGTCGGGACGGATGAGGGTCGAGATGCAACGGAGCGTGGTCGTCTTCCCGGCACCGTTCGGGCCCAAGAGACCATAGATCTCACCCCGTCTCGCCGTGAAGGAAAGCCCCTTCACAGCGATGCGCTTCTTTTCGTCGGTGCGTTCGATGCGTCGTTGCTTCCTCGAGAGACGGAAGGTCTTCCTGAGGTCTCTCACTTCCAGATCGGTCATCATCCAACCTCACTTTCATATTAAAGATTGTGTGCCACAAAGGGCATGGTGAAAAAACCCCACGCCTGTCGCGCGGGGTCTTAAAAGGCATCGATGTTGATGGTGATCTTCTTGTGGTTTCTCGAGGCGCTCGCATAGGCTATGGTCCTTATCGCGTTCGCTATGCGCCCGTTCTTTCCGATGACCCTACCCAGATCGTCGCTGTGCACAAGCACTTGGACGGCGATTCTTTCATCGTCTTCGGACAATTTCTTGACCTCGACATCTTCGGGATGGATCACCAGCGGGGTCACGAGGTTCTCGATCAATTTCTCATAATCCACGTCTACAGACATATATCGTCACCTTACTTACGGCTTTTTTGCTGGTGGTATTTCTCCATTACACCCTGTCTGCTCAAGATGTTCTT
>SL_5KL_010_SEDDRAFT_10002098_pt1 | contig 11409 bp, 12 predicted proteins | sample SodLakKL_010_SED_FD_9118 | JGI IMG/M metagenome (IMG submission 9118)
CTTACCAACGGCGCGGTTCCGATGATATATATCATCGGAGCTGCCGCCGTTCTCTACGAAACAGGTATACTAGCCCACATAGGCATGTTATTGGAGCCATTGGTAACGGGATGGCTTGGTCTACCTTCCGAGGCGTCCACCCCTCTCATACTAGGAATATTTAGAAGAGAACTAGCGGTACTACCTCTGTTGGAGATGAACCTTACCAACCTGCAGCTCTTCGTGGGTGCTGTGATAGCCCTCTTTTACGTACCGTGTGTGGCGGTTTTAGGTGTGATCGCAAAAGAGTTCGGTGCTAAGGTTTCCGCGGGCATCTTGGCTTTTACCGTTATATTTTCCATGTTGATCGGCGGTTTGATATTTCAGATAGGAAGCATCTTACTTTAGCTATGAACATCTATTTGATGTGATCATCTTCGATAGCCTTGGAAAAAGTAAAAAAAGAAAAGGGTTAGCTTGATCAATCCACTATCTCATCCACTATCTCTTCGGACCTGCCCAGATACTCTTCGGGATCGAACATTTCTTCCAACTCCACTTCAGAGGTGACTTCCATCACATCTTCTTTTTCCATGAGTTTTTCTTTTAGCGGTTTTCCTTCCGCCCTAGCTTCCATGGCCGCTTCCCGCATGATCTCATGAGCTTCCTGCCTGCTAAGACCTTTTTCCGTGAGATGGATCATGACGGCTTCAGCCATCACGAGACCGTCGCTCATATCTATGTTCTTTCTCATGTTCTCAGGAAAAACTTTCAAGTTTTTGAACAGCTTCTCGCTCTTGTTCAATATATCGTCTAAGAGGACTAAAACATGGGCAACGGTGATCCTCTCGGAAGAAGAGTTCGTAAGGTCGCGTTCATGCCAAAGTATCATGTTCTCATAAGTAGGTGCGACAAAACCTCTCAGGGTTCTGGCTAGCCCACATATATTTTCCGCCAAGATAGGATTCTTCTTATGGGCCATGGTCGAACTACCGACTTGCTTTTCCGTTTCGAAGGATTCAGCCGCTTCCATTATCTCCGGTCTTTGAAGATTTCGCACCTCGGTGGAAAACTTCTGCAGTGAAGCGGAAACATTGGCGGCAAAAGAGATCAATTCCGCATACCTGTCACGACCGACTATCTGCCCCGTAGCTTTATCGATCCCCAAGCCGAGGTCGTTCATGACCAGCTCTTGCAACTCTTTTGCGTCCTGGCCAAAGGCGGCACCGGTTCCTACCGCGCCGCCCATCTTACCTACAAGGATTCTTTTTTTAGCCTCTTCTAACCTTTCTATATGTCTATCTATCTCAGAGACGTAAACCGCCAGTTTTAACCCGAAGGTCATGGGTACGGCGTGCTGAGCATGGGTCCTACCTATCATCACCGTACTTTTGTGCTCTTTTGCTCTTGCGGAGAGGGTCCTTCTCAACTCTTTAAGGTCCTCTTCGAGCACCTCAACGGCTTCCTTGAGCTGTAACGCCATACCGGTATCTATTATATCGTTGGAAGTGGCACCCAAGTGGATATACTTCTCGGCGTCACCACATTCTTCGCCCAAAACTTTCACTAGAGCCATTATGTCGTGCTTCGTCTCCTCTTTCTCCACTCTCTCGATCTCTTCCCACTCGATTATTTTCGTTGTTGCGTTTTCGGTTATTATCTCCGCAGCTTCTTCAGGTATATTTCCAAGTTCCGCGTGAGCTCTCGCTAGAGCGGCTTCAACTTTCAACAGTTTGTCCGTTTTATTTTCTTTACTGAATACGGACTTCATCTCGTTTCTGCCGTACCTGTAGTCCAACGGGCATACCAACATGTCTCTCACTACTCTATACCCATGGCATCGTTGGTCATCTGGATGCTCTTCTCGTTATCTTTTTCCACCTTACACATGGCCCGTATCGCGTCTATATTTTCGGGTACTATGTCACTCTCTTGATGTATAGCTTGGTAGTAATAGAGGGTAGAACCTTCCACTTTGACCGCGTCCTTCCAGACAGCTATTTCGTTTATGTCTCCCCTAAGATTGTTCCTGTCTTTTGCCCACTCCATCACCATGGCAGTAGATTTGACTCCTTGCGAAGCCTCGAAGAATTTGATCCGAGGTGTTTCATCCCATATGTCTATCACTTTTTGTGTATCTACCTCTTTTTCAAGTTCGACGATCACGCTGTGCAAGTGCATTATAGTGCTGGGAACTTTTACCGCGGTGGTCTGTATGTCTATTTCAGGTACTACGCTCTTCACATCCGGCCCGTGGTGGGAAGGTATGTTCAGCACGGGATCGATGGAGTTTATGGGTCCTCTTGAAGTATCCCATGGATCCGCACCTCTTCTCACCATCACCGCTTTACAGTTATCTATACCCACTTTTTGGTGAAGAGGATACAAGGTTCTCAGCAAACCGGTCGTGTTACAAGAGACCACTCTCAAGTAGTCTGCTCCGTAGGCTTCATCGTAATTCGCCATGGAATTGAAAGACAGTCCAGTCAATTCGTGATCTTCTCCACCCTGCCATAGAGCTTTGACTCCCGCTTTTTCGTATATCGGTTTGTACCCCGCTTTCTTGGGAGTTCCATCAACGATTATATCCGCCTTCTCCAGAAGATCTTCTAGCATCCCTTCCACCGGGATGTTCTTTTTTTCAAAGTCATCCATGTACTTGTCCGAGGCGGCGTAAAAAGGGTAACCTTTCTCTGCGGCCATCTCGGCTTCGTAGGTCGGACTTCTTTTTGCAACTCCTATCACTTCCATGTCGTCCTGCTGAGATACGGCGTCTGCAATTCTTTTCCCAACGGTTCCATATCCATTTATTCCTACTTTTACGGTCATATTATCCCTGCGATTAGACGGAAATATGATAACAGATAAGTAGATTACGGTCGTAGAAGCGCTTTCTTTCAAAAAGTCCCGTCTATTCACTTTTCATCATCTGAAAATAGACCTACGATTATACCTCCGATCAGGAATGCGAAATAACCCACGCCCACTATACATAGATTTCCTAAACAAACATTTCCGCGAAGATGAAAACCCATGTCGTTCACGGCTAACACTCCGGCGATGATGATGAAAAGGATCAAAACCAATATTATTCGTGATAGATATAGAGATACGTTTCCGGACCACGACTCACTCTAGCCTTGTCCATCTCTCTATCGCTTCCCTTAGATATATCTACCACCTTCTATGTTTTTACGTCACTCTATCTTGTACCTAAGAAGCGCACCCAGACCTCCCAACGCATCCAATTTTTCCCCACCTTCGTGGGTACTGCTTATCACGATCACCTCTCCACCCAACTCTTCCGTCCTCTTCATAAGTCTTTCTCCCAGTTCCTCTCTAACCTGTTCGTCCAATATAAGTAGCGTGTCCACCGCTCCTCTTTCCACCGCATCTTTTACCTTGTCCGGTCCATATGCGTAAGCACCGTCTTTTTTTATCTCTTTTAAAAGTTCTTCGACTTTTTCGCTCTCGTATCCCATACGTTGTCCGTCCAAGGTACCTCTTTCCTTTCCCTTTTTTAACACCTCGTGCACCCCTGTAAGGCCCCCCTCCCCTGCAGGTACCACCTCCGCATGTTTTACAAATTCAGGATGATGTTTATTGCAGTATTCGAAAAAATCCTCTTTAGTGAACCCGGGCCCCAGTATGACCAAAGGTTCTCCAGGGTCCATTATGGCCTTCAATTTTTTTATTATCATGTCAAAGTAGTCGTCTTTACTCAACCTCTCAGAATCGTACATCTTTCCTCCCATGTTCGGTGTGAGATTGACCATCTCCTTGACTCCGTACTGCCTCAAGATCGCTATGGTCGTGTCATTTTCTTCCAAAGCCACAAATGTGATCAATGGTTCTTCACTCCTCTCCACCGCTTCTTTTAATCTTCCTAACTCGTGCTCTTTCCACTCTTTTATAATGGTGAGTTTGTCCCCTTCGGTGAGGTTAAGGGTATGGTATGATCCGTGGTCTTGAGGTCCCCGGATTATCACGCCCAAAACTCTTAAACGGTCCGTGAATTCATGGAATTCTACCTTCTCCACCTCTATATCTAATCTCATCTTTTTCTTTTCACCTCTATCCGAGCGGAGCTTGTCACGTTGTGTTTCTTCTCTTCTGTATGTGAGAGCCGAAACTACATCACCTTCTTTTATGATGTTTTTCAGGTGCCAGAGATCGTCAAGGTTATCGATCCTGATCTTTATCTTACCTTCTCTTCTATCCTGATGTAGTATCTTCATCAAGACCTCTAAAACGTAATACCTTAATAATTCCTATCCATATTTCACGCGAGCTCTTATGAAAGATGAAGTGAAGTATTTCGCCTACGGAAGCAATCTAAATTTACAACAGATGGAGGAAAGAGGAGTAGTAGTAAAAAGTGCCCAACGAGCGGATCTGCCCGGATGGAAACTAGCCTTTACTGTTTACTCCGAGGGATGGAAAGGAGGTGTGGCGGATATCTTACCTCATCCTGAAGAAAGGATCGAAGGGATCGTATATGAATTAAAGAAAAAAGATATGAAGGAACTTGACCGGTATGAAGGAAGGAAGCTCCGAAATAAGATGGAAGTGGGGATGTATAGAAGACAACATCTACCCGTAAAGATAGGTGATGAATGGAAAACCGTTCTGACTTATTTGGTCAATATGGCGGTGGAATATAAAAAAGAGATGGAGCTGAAACCTTCACGAGGATATATGAAAACCATACTCTCAGGTGCGGAGGAACACGGACTCAGCACTGACTACATACAACGATTGAAAAGTATAGATCACAGATAGCTTTTAAAAAAACAAAAAAGGAGGGAGGGTGATTATCGTGAAGGGATACAGCTGATCATTTTTTTAATTCAAGCACCTTTTCGAAGCACTCCACCACATGTTCTTCCTCTACGCAATCTTTCGCTCTGCGTAGGCATTCGAAGAATGCATCATCCTCCAGTCGAGGTTTACACCCGAATTCTCCTTGACTGGTCAATGTCTCTTTGTCCAACATAGCGGACACTTCGTATGTATGCATATGTGTGCAACCGTAAATAAAGATTCCGGTGTTTTATTCGTTTTTATTATTAAATAAAACCTTCTCCATAACGTAGTAAGATATATTTGACTCTTCCATTTATATCCGTCTAGGATGTACACTGTGAGAAGCTTCATGGAACGAGACCTAGATGAGGTCTATAATATAGCGGCCTTATCTCTCAAAGAAAAGTATCCCAAAGATCTTTATCTCTCCATAGATCGAGCATGGAAGCACGGTTTTTTCGTGGCCGACGTAGATGGCAAAACCATTGGATTTATTTGCGGGATAAAGGAGCAAGAAGATATCTCACGGGTACTGATCCTTGCCGTGCATCCATTATATAGAAACTGCGGCATAGGAAGCGAGCTGCTAAAAAAATTTATCGAAGTGAGTTCCAACCAGGGCGTGACAAAAGTCACACTGGAAGTTAGGACGAATAATACAAAAACCATACTATTTTACCAGAAAAGAGGTTTTCAGGTCGTGGCTACTCTTGACTCGTTTTATACGGACGGAGAAGATGGGTATAAGATGATCAGGTATCTTTGAAGGCTGACCGCAACTTTGGAGAATAGTCACTTTTAAGTATGAGAAGATATATGAAACCTATCCAAGTAACAAAATTAGCAGAGCCAGTATTTACACCCATCACCATGGAGGAAAAATATGTCAAGAATGCACAGCTCGAAAAAAGGACGATCAGGTTCAACACGGCCCAACCTAGAAGAAAATCCTGAATGGGTCCCTCAAGATGAGGAAAAGATAGAAGAATTGGTCATAGAGTTAGCAAGGCGAGGAAACACGGCCAGCGAGATCGGTATCATATTGAGAGATCAATACGGTGTGCCTGATGTTGAACTAGCCGTGGATAAAAGCGTCACCGAGATATTGGAAGAAAACGATCTAGCCCCGGAGCTACCAGAAGATCTTTTGGCACTGATGGAGAAAGCAGTAGATCTTAAGAAACATATCGATGAACATCCCAAGGACAATGCGAATCGAAGAGGCTTGAATCTGGTCGAAGCTAAGATAAGACGACTGGTGAAGTATTACAAAAGCGAAGGTAAGTTAGACGAAGATTGGAAATATTCAATAGATAAGGCTGAGATGCTCACTCAGTAACAATTATGACATCGGAGAAGAAGGAAAATTTCTTTGATCTACCCGAAGACTTGAAAAAAAAATTAGATGATGCCTCCTCCATTTTGGAGAAGAACGACAAGTTCAGGATAATAACTCATTATGATGCCGACGGCATCTCTGCCGCCGCTGTTCTAACAAGATGTTTGATGAAAGATCAAAGTGGATTTCATACGAGTTTTATCGATAGATTTCCCGACAAGATACCAGAGGGTCTCCCCCTCATCTTTGCCGACATCGGTAACAGTCATTTAAAAGATATCCAGGCAGTGGATGAAGACGTGATTGTCTTGGACCACCATTATGTAAAAGAAGATCTCATGATCGAATCGGACGAAGAAAATAAAATCTTTATCAACCCCCACGAGTACGATATAGATGGAGCCCAGGAAGTGAGCGGAGGCACTCTAGCCCTACTACTTTCCGTTTGGTACGATGAGATCAATTGGGAGGACGCCGTTTACGGACTAGCCGGTGCTGCAGCAGACAAGCAAGCTATAGGTGGTTTCAGCGGATTGAACCTAAAACTGGCTCAAGAAGCGGTCGAAAAAGGGTCCTTGCAAAAGAGTAAAGAGCTGTTCATCGATGGAAAAAATATCCAAGATTCCTTGATGAAAGCCTGTGACCCCTATTTTCCTGATATATCCGGTGAAAAAAAGGAGATCCGTAGGATCATCGACGATCTCAAGATCGATCCCGAGGCTGAAATAGGCTCGATAAAGAAAGATAAGAAAAGAGATCTGAACAGCTTATTGGTATTGTCCATGCTAAAAAAAGATCGCTACGCCGAAGTCATCGAATCTATAATGGGTATACATTATGAGTCTGAGCACGAACCATTTGATACGGACTGCCTGTACAAGATACTGAATTCGACCGCAAGAACCAATCGAGCGGGCCTTGGATTATCCTTGTGCTTGGGGGACAAGAGCGCCCGTAAAGAGGCAAAAAAGATAAGAGACGATTACAGGAGTGAGATGATAGGTGCACTGAAAAAATTAGAAGAAAGAGTCGAAGCCGATGAGTACGAGCATCTACAATACTTTTTTGAAGAGAAAAAGACACGGAAGGGAGAGTTGGCCGGTCTGGGTATCTTGTACATCTTGGATAAACATAAACCAGTTTTGGGGATGTCGGAGGTGGATGAGGATATAGATATATCTGCGAGGGCGACTAAAGAACAGGTGGAAAAGGGACTAGATCTTGGTGAGCTGTGCAGAAAGATATCCGGTGAGTTAGACGGCAGCGGCGGAGGACACAATATCGCCGCAGGTGCGACCATAAAAAAGGGCCCTGATAAAGAAAACGTGAACAAATTCTTGAGTAGGATGGATCAAGAGATCGGCGAGGTCTTGTTTTGATCCGCTCAGTAAGGAAGGCAAGGTAAAATGAAAGTTGAAGTGGAAAAAGAAGGTTTAGTGGAAGTTCCTAAGGGCAGTACGGTGTCTACTTTACTCGGTAAACTTGGATATCATCTCGATTCCACGATAGTTCTTTTAGACGGTAGCCCCGTACCTCTAGACCATCAACTGGAGGATGGTATGACGTTAAAAGTAGTTTCAGTTGTTTCCGGCGGTTGAACTGAAGGGGATTATGGAGTTTCAAGTGATGGAGTTAAAAAGTGCTCCTGAGGGGATTCGAACCCCTGTAATCGGCTTTCCCTGGCCGTTGTCGGCCTCGAAAGGCCGAGATGATTGGCCGGACTACACCACAGGAGCAGTATTGTTTTTATAGTTGTCTGCACAGATATGCATAGAGATAAGCCCAAGGATAACCCGATAAGCTTACATCGCTACTATGGACCCAACCTACAATCCCGGGAGGATATATATTTTTCTAATCGTGATTTGGAAAAGCGAGCAGCATACAAAGTACTGTAAAATCTTTGAAAGGAGAACTTCAGAGGGCCTAGAATACTAGAATACGGAATCGGAGAGTTCTTTGATACGCTTGAGATTATCTCTGATCTCATCCATACGTTTCTCTTCTTTTTCTCTTATCTCGTCGATGATCTCTTCTATAGATTTATTCAGGAAGTAACTGTGATGGGGCCTTCCCTTCTTTCTTTTTTCCTTGACGTCTTTCTTTGCCGCCCATCCAAGTTCTCTCAATTCCTGCATCGCGAGTGAGACTTCTGGCTGCCTTAAGTAAGTAGAGTCCTCTATCTCTCTTGCCTTTGCTTCTCCTCTACTGGCAACGAATACCAGCGCTCGAGCTGTGTTCTTCTGGATACCGGTTTTTTCTAGGCCGTCCACCAACTCCTTTTCCTTATCATTCAATCTTCCTCTAGCCATGTTTCCTCCTTTTTACACACCTATATATACAATTACTAGTATATATCATTTGCTAAATTTTCTACGCCTCTTTCATGTCACAAAAACATAAACAGCATATTTTATATCATTCAATCCATTGTCTGATAATATGCGAAAATTTATAATATACTCGGGGAAAGGGGCGACGACTCCTGATTTCATCATCAAAGACCTGCCAGGCAGCGGTGGAAGGATGGATCTGAATGCGAGATGCGTGATCTCTACTCTTTGGCTTTCGGGAAGTATGAGAGAGGACAGCAGCATCTACATCTCTCTCAACGGAGAACCGGACGCCCCCCTGGTGATAACTTTTAACGGCGGAGAGCTGAGAAAAGTCTCACCGGACGAAAGGAGTATCTCGATCTGGATAAAGAAGGCCCTTGAGAGGAAGGACATCATTTCAAAAAAAGGAAACTGGCTGGAGACGCATGATGGTATCGCGATAGCTAGAAAGACGTTTGAAGAGTTACTGGAAGAAAGGATGAAAAAAGGATCTTTGTATCTACTCCACGAAACGGGAAAAGATGTAAGAAAGGAAAAGTTGAATGTGGATCCAGTTTTTGTTTTGGGCGATCACATGGGTTTGCCTGAAGAGAAGGTCCACACAGTAGAAAAATTAGCGGAAGAAAAGCTCTCCTTGGGACCCGAAACCTATCTATCTTCTCAGTGTATAACCATAGTGCAAAACGAATTGGATAGGAGATATTGAAAAAGCGATCTGTCACTCTTCTTAGGGTAGAAAGGTAAAACATATATTAAGCAGTTCTAAAATGGTATTATGATGTCAGAGAAAATAGATATAGTTGTAAAATTTTTCGCGATGGTTCGTCAAACCGTAGGCAAAAGAAAAATGGACTTGGATATTAAAAAGGGCACAAAGGTGAACGAGTTAGTGGAAGATATCATAGAAGACTATCCAGAACTAGATAATATAAGAGATATATTGATAGTGTCTGTGAACAAGAAAACAGCCGCGGATGACCAGATACTAGAGGATGGTGATGAAGTCGCTATAATGCCTCCTGTAACAGGAGGATGAATAAGTGGTGTCCAGTCCAAAGGAGTAGCAAGATGAGTTTAGCTATCGTAAACACGTATATATTGACCTGCAAAGGAGGAGCCCCTCCGATAACCAATGGCGCCGTAGGAATAGAGGAAAACAACATAGTTTTCGTAGGAAAGAACAGTGAAATAGACCCGAATGGATACGAAAGGATAATAGACGGTTCAGGTCATGTGACCATGCCGGGCCTCGTAGATGCACACATCCACACAGGTTTATCCCTTCTTCGTGGTGCCGCTCAAGACGTTCCTGAAATAGAGTGGATGAATAAAGCTTTAGGGCCGTTTGCTCGGCACATGAACGACGAAGATCATCTTGCATCCTCTAAACTAGCCGTTCTGGAAGGTATGAGAGCGGGTACTACCACCTTTGCCGAATTTTCTAGAGACGTAGAGCACCTGATAGATGAGGTATATGTTCCTTTCAAAGCGAGGGTGGCAGCCGCTGAGACAATAAACGAGATCGTAGGGAGAAAAGAAGAGCTTTACGAACTAGAACCCTCGAAAAAAAGTTTGAAGAAGAACGAACGCCTTTTCAAAAAGTACCAGGGAGACATGGTCGAACCTTTTTATGGTCCTCAGGCTCTAGATATGGTGACTCAGGAAACGTTACGACGTATAAAAGAAAGAGCCGGAGTACACCATAGGAAGATACAAATGCACGTTGCCCAGGGCGGTAGGGAAAGGAAACAGGTAGAGACGAGGTACGGCACTTCAACTGTCAAAAAATTGGACGAACTGGGTTTGTTGAAAGAGAATCTTGTAGCCGCTCATTGTCACGGGGCCGTCGCTGAAGAAAGAAAGATGATGGCTGAGAAAGGAGTAAAGATGGTGGGCTGTCCCAGTTCCATAGGCATGATCGATGGTGTGGTTCCTCCTATCAAAAGTTTTTTAGATCATGGTGGAAAAGCGGCTCTAGGAACTGATCAGACGCCGGGCAACGGAGCCCATAATCTCTTCAGAGAGATGCGGACCATCAGTCTATTGACCAAGTGTGAGGAGAAGGACCCTACGGTACTTCCCGCATGGGATGCTTTGAACTTAGCCACTAAAGGAGGAAGTGAAGTGCTGGGCTTGAACCATAAGATAGGCACACTCGAAGAGGGGAAGAAAGCGGACCTTATCACCGTCGACTTGAAAAAGTTGAACATGACTCCTACTGTCACAAAACCATTCAAAAATTTCATCCCCAATCTAGTCTATTCTTCCACGGGTTCTGAAGTCGACAACGTGGTAATCAACGGCAAATTGGTCATGGAAAACGGTGAGTTTGTTGATATCGATGAAGAAGCTCTCAAAAAAGAGGTTGAACAGAGGGCCCAAAATGTATTCAAAAGGGCAGAGGAAGATTGGCTTGAAGCCGATGCTCATATGGTCAAATATCTGAAGGAAGGGCATATCTGAAAAATTTGATCTTTCATTTCAACAAGGTCTCGTGTTCCTTCGATTTTTTCTTCCAATAGCTCAGCGAGTAAAAAAATTCGTAGGAATCAAAGATTCCTTCTTTTCCAAATTTTTTCGTTTCACTCAAAAATATTGAAAATTCGAGGGACATAAGTCCCTCTTTACTTCGGAAGGCTATCGCCTTCCTGCGTATGCGATAGGAATGGAACTCAAAGTCTATTTGTATACCGCCTTGTTTTTTAAGGGCTATCGCAGATAGCCCCACATGTTTTTGATGCATCTTTTTTGAAAAAAGATGCGAGGGATGGGATTTGAACCCACGGACCCCTATGGGACAGGATCTCCTATCAATCTTTTTTGACCCTTTCGACAGTTGATCTTAAGTCCTGCGCCGTTGGCCATGCTTGGCTACCCTCGCTTTAGGAGCGAAAAGGTTTTTTTTGAGCGAGTAAAGCGAGAGTGAACAGGAACTTTGTTCCTGTGGAA
>SL_5KL_010_SEDDRAFT_10002102_pt1 | contig 11401 bp, 3 predicted proteins | sample SodLakKL_010_SED_FD_9118 | JGI IMG/M metagenome (IMG submission 9118)
CGAAGTCCTCGGTCCACGGGAAGTCGTCCACGACGTCATCCGGAACGTCAGTCTCTTCAAGGGCGACATGGATGGTCTTGTCTTCGCCGTCGACGGTGAAGTCGACAGTTTCGTCCTCAAAGCCTGCCATGGTGACAAGTGCAGAGTAGCTGCCATCTTCCAGGTCGATCATGGCCATGCCATCTTCGTCGGTATGGATGGGGTCCATGTCATCGATGGCCACGGAAGCTCCCTCTATGGGATCTTCGTCTGCGGTATCTTCTGTCACATGGAAGGTCACCTCGTACATGTCTGCCTCTTCATCTTCTCCCACCAGGATATCATCGATGTACCATTGGTTCATATCAAAGGTGTTTCCAACAAAGGTGAAAGCAAGGTGGAATTCTTCACCCGCCACATCATCCAGCTCGATAGTTACTTCTGTGGCAGGGATGTCGTTGCGGCTGGGGATCGAGCGATCTTCACCTGCTCTATCTTTTTCGCCAATGGTAAGCACCCACTGATCGGTCCAGGTTTGTCCGTCGAGCGAAGTTTCTACTAGCAGGTCATAACCACCATTGTAATCATTGAGCATATGCATGAAAGTAAGGGATATGCTTGATTCATCAGTACCATCGATTAATGGGGTAAAGACGCGCACGGAATCAGTAGTGGTGGGACTCCAGTTCATGCGCAACTCGGGAGCTTCTCCACCTGCGTTATTGGAGTCATGAACTGCCCAGTGGCTGTGTGTTTGTCCCCAATTTGAGGGCAGATTACCAACAGGCTGTCCTGAAAAATCTTCCATCCATGGAATTGCGATCGCTTCGAATGGAACGAAGTGTGCCTTTACAGTATAATCATCATCCATCGTGATGGTGGTGACTGCTGCATCAGGGTCGCCTACCTCGCCGGTCCAGTGGCTGAATTCCCAGCCCAGGTCGGCCGTGGCGGTCAAATCAACCACATCGTCTTCAAGGTAAGTATGGTCGCCAACCTCCGGATCAACGGTTCCCTCGCCGTCCGGTTCTTCCATAGTCAGTGTATAGGAGTCCAATGCGAGGAAGAAAGCTTGTACTTCGATGTCTTCTGTCATTACGATGGTGGTGTCTGCCACATCAGCGTAAAACTCACCGTCTACTTCCCACTTTTCGAACTCCCAGGTATAGTCGGCTTCTGCGTTGAGCGTTACTTCGGTATCTTCCAGGTAGTCATGTGTTCCCACATCGGGCATCACTGTACCTTCGCCTTCCGGATCCAGCATGGTCAGCGTAAACGTGTCGAAGTCGCCAACAGCTACGTCGTCGATATAAATCCAGGCAAAACCAGCATCATCGTCCTCGGTCAGATAATAGTGGAAGGCCAGGTGTTTTACTCCTGAATGGTCTTCCAGGTTGACGATGTATTCTTCCCAATCGCTTGTAAATGCGAATTCCTGCAGGAGTGTGGCATTGTCATGGAGATCGTCGACATGATCATATAATTGATCCAGGATGAGGACACGCATGTTTTCGCGATAGCCATCAGGTGACTGGGCCACATTGCCATAGAAGGCCAGCATGGTAGCTTCCGGGTCATCCAGATCCAGTGGCGGGGTGATCAGCCATTCGTCAGCGAGGTTGTTGCTGGCAAAACCATTGTATGAGCGTGCTGAGTAGTCGCCGGTATGGGCAAAAGTATGTTGTTCCCAGTAGCTGCCGTCTGCGCCATTTACCACAAACCAGCCCTGTGGTCCTTCTTCGTAACCGGGTTGGTCTACCCATGGTTCCTCAAAGCCTTCGGTCCAGGGGAAGTCTGTAACCGTCTCCATCGGGGGAGTTTCGGTTATTTTGTCTTCATCAAGGTAAAAGTCATCACCTTGCCACGTGAACGACTCATTTTCGCTGGCGTCTACATAAATTTCACCTGTGGTGGTGGTAAATGTCGGATTTGCACCAAAGTCTTCAAATGCCTTCTGGTACTTGGTGGTTCCACCTTCAGCGAACCTGGTCTGGTATTCCAGTTCGGCTTCAGCATCTGGAACTTCGATGGTGGCGTGCCACCAGCCCAGGTCTTCGTCAAAGCTGAATGTGACAGCTTCGGCCCAGTCATTGAATGGTCCCCAGACCTCCGGGTCGTGCGGATCGTTGTCCATCCAGTCGGGTCCGCGGAAGAACATGGTGATTTCTTCCATGGGGGGCTCATCGGTGGTGATGTGCCTTGTCACAAAGAAATCGAAGCTTCCTTCAGAAGGGAAGCTTTCACCGCCGGCCTCAAATGTGCCCAGGAAGCGACCCATGAAGTAGGCGTCTCCATCCTGGTTGACATCCATGGTTCCCAGGAACTCATTCCCGTCACCACCAAATGCACCTGCATCGTGGAAACTGCCATCTGCTGGGTTCATTAACGCATAAAAAATGTCCCTGGAGTCGTCATTGGAACTCACGGTGATGTCGTCATCCAGGTCCATGGTGCCAATAAATTCTCCTCCTACGTAAATGATGTCATCTACGAAGGATATAGCCTTTGCCAATGCATTTTCATCTTCATCTCCAAAAAATTGACTCCATGCCAGGTTGCGGTCGTCGTCCAGTTTGATCACAAAGGCATCGGTGCGCAGCGGATTTGATGGCTCAAAATCCGTATCATCATCCCAGGTGAGGGTGGTTCTGTTTGCACCTGCGATATATAGGTTGCCATCATCATCGAAATGCATGTCCCAGAAATTGGCCTGGTTGGTGTCGTCGGTATACACGTGATGGTCCCAGACATAGCTTCCGTCCGGTTCTACCTCGATCAGTGCTATTCCGCCGCCATCATTTTCGTAATTTACGTCGTCGACGGTCAGCTCTTCGTTATAGCGAACGGCAAAAAGGATATTGCCATCATTGGTGATGGCGATGGCTTCACCCCTGTCATCGCCTTCGTGTGTGGAGTTCCAGTGCCACTGGTAGGCACCAAGGGCATCGAACTTCACTACGAGAGCGTGGAAGTTGGTCCCACCGCTTCCATCAGGGTCAACGAGGGTTCCATCGATGTCGATGTCGGTACGGAACTGTGTTGTTACGTAAACGGCACCCGCATCGTCCACAACCAGGTTATTGGCACTTCCTGTGGGGATAATGCCGGTTGCGTGGCTCGACTCCATTTTCTTTACCCACTGTAAGACTCCGCTGTCAGAGTATTTAGCCACAAAAACGGCACGGGTAGTAGAGTTCATTGTGGTTTCCGTGAAGTCGGTGGAGCTAAACGTGGCTTCTCCACGGAAGTCACCGAAGAGATACACGTTGTCATCCTTCCAAACGGTTTTAAATCCGCTGGCGCCGGTCACGCCATCGGCTTCAGCCGTTACACCCCATTCAACTTCTTCGTCCGGTGAAAGCTTGACAAGGAACATCGTGTTTTGACCACTTTCCGGATCGAAAGTTTCATCAAAGATGGTCATGTCGTCTCGAAAATGGCCGCTAATGTAAGCATTGCCATCATCGTCCACGGCAACCCCTTCGCCAAAGTCGGGCATCCCTCCTCCGGCTGTTTCGGCCCAGTCGATTACCAGGCTTTGGGCGAATAGTGAACCGGCAGCAAAGCACACTGCCAGTAAAAATGTAAAACTTTTCTTCATAGTACAATTTGGTTTGGTTGATAATTGAGAAAAGAAAAATATAAGAAAGACACCGATAAGGGCGCTTTTATGTAAATTATATCGAATAATATTAAATCCTTTAGATTCATAGGCAAATCAAACAAACAAATATACCTATAAGAATAACAGGCACCAAGGTTGTTTTTAAATATTCGCTTTGCGGCTAAAATAAATCGTCTAAGCAGGTATTAAACGGGCTAAATGCGTATGAGGTGGTTAGTCGTCAGCCCATTAATCTTTGTGACGTGGAAGGGTGAAGTAAAATCGGCTACCTTTACCGGTCGTGGATTCTATTTTTAAGGTTCCTCCCAAAAGCCTGGTAATTTCCCGGCAAATGGAAAGTCCCAGCCCGGTTCCCTGTTGTTTTCTTTCATGCTTGCCGTGGTCGAGCTGGACAAACCGTTCGAAGATTTTTTCCTGATCCGCCTCTGCAATTCCAGGTCCGGTATCCGAAACGAAAAAGTGAATGGATTCATCATCGGACATCCTGTATCCAAATGTGATCTGACCGGATTGGGTAAACTTAATGGCATTCGACAAAAGGTTGGCGAGCACCTGGTGCAGGCGCAACCGGTCGGTAGTCATCTTTGGTTCCGGATGGTTGGGATCCGGGTCGAACAAGAGCTCCAGGTTCTTCTGCTGCAATAGTGGATTTTTGCGATGGGTGGCAAACAATTCGAGCATCAGCGTTTGTAGTTCAAATGTTTCGAACTCAATGGATACGTTTCCAGAGTCAATTTTTGCCAGGTCAATGAGATCGTCAATCAGCAGCAACAAAAACTGCCCGTTCGCGTAAATCAGGTCGAGGTACTCTTTTTGTTCTTCTTTGCTCAGGTCATCATCGCTTTTTAATAACTCCGCAAAACCCATTACCCCCGTCATGGGTGTCCGGATTTCGTGACTGACATTAGCCAGGAAGGCTGTCTTTAACCTGTTGGCTTTCTCTGCCTTTTCTTTCTGTTCTTTCAGGTCTTCCTTTTGCTGGATGAAGGTTTCACTCAGTTGGCCAATCATGGCAAATTCGCTGCTGGCTTTTTTCAGTTCGGGGATGTGTTCCTTCGAGTTTTTTTGGATGGTTCGGGCGACCAGCTGCAGGGGCTTGTTTACCCAATAATGCATGGCTGACAACAATCCCACAAAAGCCAGTATAGTGAATACAAGGAGGATAATCAACGTATTTCTTGACTTATCCTGTAGCAGATCCGCAAAGTCAACTTTTTTTCGGAAAATCAATAATGCGGCATCTTCACCGTCTTTGCCGGGGAAGGCAATTGCTATGCTTCCTTCTTCATTTTGCTGTTGTGTTGTTGCCTGTGCAACCGGTATGGCCGCAATGTTGCTGCCGGTCATCGCCTCAAGCAAGTCGAGCGGTTCGCCACTCCAGCACTTGACAAAAAACATATATCCCTGCGGCTCACCCTCACGATCGGTATCCTCTGTATGATGTATGGTAGCCCCCTGGATCAGCACCAGGGTCTCTTCAACCACGCTGTAGAATTGCATCATGTTCTCATCATGCAGCTGCGCTTTCAGGTTCGAAAAATCAGCAGAAGCCAGGCTTGCTGCACAAACTTGTTTGTTTTCATAGATCAGGTCCCCGGATAAGTCAAATACCCAGGCACCCTCAATTTCATACCAGGGCGGCAAACTATCAAGCCAGGCTTCCACCTCGTGATAAGACAGTGCGGATGGATCTGCTGCATATTGCACCATCTCATCCCACGTGCTGAAGTCGTAAATGATCCAATAGAGATGTTTTTCCCAAATGTCAGCAATGGCCTCCGATGCTTCGCTAACCTGTTGCTGACTATAATCCGTGTAGGCCTGCTGCTGCCGGTTGGAATGGATCATGAAGTAAACCAGGAAAGTCATAGAAAGCAGAAACAACAGGACAATTAATGCACTGATTTTGGTTTTTGTGCTTATGTTCTTGATTTTGAACAATATGACTCCGTTTATACAGCCCCTTGGTGAAGCTATGAGTTGCAGCAATATTTTTAAAACTTTTCAAAGATAACGCACTTTTCGTTCATTTGATGCAAAAAAAGACCAGAATGGTTGCAGCACGCATGGATGTTTTTGCATAAAACCGCTATCTTTACAGGATGAATGGGGCAGGAGACAAAGGTACAGGCGTATTGGCATGTAAACGCTGTGCCCGTTCGAATTTTATCCCTGTTTTTTTAAAAAATGCAGTACATCATGAAAAAAATTACGCTATTTGTCTTGCTGAGCCTGTTGCTTTCACCCGCCATTGCTCAACAAAACCCACCTGTGGCGTTTGCCCCGGGGTTTGACCATTTTCATTTTCGCAATGAATTTTTGATGACCTCACCGGGAGCTATGGGCTTTGGTTTATATGGGTATGCCAACCCGGCTATGCTGAACTATGTGACCCACCCCGACATCACCTTTGCCTGGTCGGACAATGACATGGGTTTGCCGGATTTCAGCCGCTGGGGTGTATTTGTTGGCCTTCCAAACACTGGTTTTGCCGTGCACCGCTTTGGTATGGCAGATCAAGCCGTGACGGACTATCGGCTATCAACGGCATTTGGCAACGAACGTATTGCCTCTGGTCTGAGTGTTGGCTGGTCGGCCGGCGATACCGATTTTTTCGGCCGCGAAACCACGCTGACTTTTGGCAACCTGTTCAGGCCTTCGCAATATTTGTCGATTGGATTAGTGGGAACCTTCCTGACCGACTTTGACGATTATGAAGGGATGATGGATTTAGCAGTGCGCCCGTTTGGCAACGAGCGCCTGGCTGTTTTTGGGGATTATGCCTTGCGTAAGGACATGGATATAGGTGATGGGATGTGGAGTGCCGGGGTGGCTGTGGAAGCCCTGCCCGGTTTACGCTTTACCGGAAGATATTTTGACTACGAGGCTTTTACCTTTGGCGTACAGCTCAGCCTGGGGCGCATTGGCTTTTCTGCCCAGGGCGGCTTTGATGACTCCTTCAGCCATTCGCACAACACGTATGCCGTGCGTGTGGGTGCGTATGACCGGAACTTGATTGACGAACGTCGTCGCGATCCTTCAAACTTTGTGGAACTGGATTTGTCAAAACCCATGCGGTACCAACGCTACCGGCTTTTTGACAATGCCAATTCGTTGCGAAGGACCCTGGATGCCATCGATGCGGCAGCAGCAGACCCCCGTGTTTCAGGCTTGGTGATCAATGCCTCCGGCATGGCGCTCAATTCAGCCATGTTGTGGGAGGTCAGGCAGCAGCTGCAAGCATTCCGGGAAACCGGAAAGCAAGTGATCGTCTTCACGGATAATGCCTCCATGAACCAGTACCACCTGATCTCCGTGGCCGATCACATCGTACTGGATCCACAAGGGAGCGTGATGCTGCCTGGGTATATGATGGGAAGCGTATATCTCAACGACTTGCTGCAAAAGCTTGGCATAGGTGTGGATGAGTGGCGCTACCACGAGTACAAGTCGGGTTTTGAAGCTCTGGCAAGCAACAGGATGAGCGACGAGGATCGCGAGCAGAGGCAGTTGCTGGTGGATAACATGTATAACCTGGCCAAACAGGATATTACAGCTAGTCGCGGAATTGAGGACGAAGAATATGAGAGGCTGGTGAACGAGGTTGTTTTCTTCACAGGTGCGGATGCCCTGGAACATGATCTCGTGGATCGGCTCGGACGCTGGAACGGGAAAGATGAGATCATTGAAGAACTAACTGGCCAGGAGGCTGACATGATGGCCATGAATATGTTGCGTCGCTATCAGCTCCCGCGTGATGATTACTGGGGGCGGAAACCGGAGATAGCCGTGATTTATGCACAAGGGCCCGTGGATATGGATGCCGGCATGCGCGCCAGGTCCCTGGCTGAGGACGTAAAAAGGGCCCGCAAGGACAACAACGTCAAGGCCATCGTTTTCCGTGTGGAATCGCCAGGTGGATCACCTTTAGCTTCCGATGTACTTGCCGAACAGCTATTGCTGGCCAAAGAGGATAAGCCCGTGCTGATCAGTCAGGGCGCACTCGCTGCTTCCGGAGGCTACTGGCTGTCAATGTACGGAGATACCATCGTGGCGGCACCCAATACCATAACCGGTTCGATTGGCGTGATAGCCGGTTTCTTTTATGACGAAGGGATCAAAGAACGCGTAGGGTACGAAACCGACTTTGTCAAGCAGGGCGACATGGCCGCGATGGGCTTTGGAGTTCCTGTGCCGCTGCTTGGTCTACCCATCATGGACCAACCTTTTGACGACAAGGAAGAAGAGTTGATCCGCAACATGATCGGCGGCACGTATGAAACTTTTGTAAAAGAGGTGGCGGAATCGCGGGGAATGACCTTTGAAGAGACGGATGCGATTTCCCGTGGACGTGTCTGGTCGGGCACGGATGCCAAAGAGATTGGCCTGGTGGATGCCATAGGTGGTCTGCAACACACCATCGACATGGCCCTTGAAGCCGCAGGCATCGGTGTGGATGGCGATTATGAGATCGTCGAATATCCGGAGCCGGGGCTGTTTGGTTTCAGTGGACTCGCGTCGCGTCTGCTTGGTGTGGAAAACAAGACCAGCATGGAAGAAGACCCTGCCATCAAACACATCATGTGGCGCGCCCGCAACCAGGGCAAGCCCATGCTGATCCTTCCCATGGAGTATATGCATGATTTTCTGTATGCGGAGTAAGGATGGTAATGGCTGTTAGCTGTTGGCTATTGGCGTTTGGTTTTTGGATCTGGGAAATTTTTCTTAAATTGGGATGATTTCCATTAAACAAAACCTACCAGTAACCAAAATCCAGCAGCCATGAAAAAATGCCTACCCTTCGCCTTTTTGGTGATTGTTGTTTCCTTGCAATCCTTAGGACAGATTCCGGCAAGCCAGGCCTACCTTGATGCAGATGGCCGTGTATTCACAAAAGAGGTGCTTCTTGAGGCATCTAACCCGCTTGCCGCGACCCGGGATGAAGGTTTCGACCAGCCGGATCCCTGGCCTATCCGTGTGCCGGCACACCCTAATTTTAAAAGTTTCCGCGGGGTTACCCTGGCCGATATTGACGGTGATGGCGTGGAAGACATCCTGGTGGCGGCCTATGATAAAATCCATGCCTTCAAGGGCAACGGAGACATCATCTGGTCGTTCAACCTGACAGGAACGGCTACCTATCCTCCCTCAGTGGCCGATGTCACCGGTGATGGCAACCTGGAAGTCGTGCAGCTTACAGGAGGAATTCCAAACAACGGCCGTGTTTACCTTTTCGATGCCCAGGGTGAGGTGATGCCTGGCTTTCCCATCAGCTATGGCAATCAATGGATCCTGAGCGCTCCGGCCCTGGCCGACCTCGATGGCGATGGCCAGTTGGAGATTGTCTTTGGCGTGCGTACGGTCAACGAGTTGCATGCAATCAAAGCAGACGGCAACCCCATGAACGAAAACTGGCCGGTGACCCTGTCGGGGACCCCTGCGTTTACTCCTTCTATCGGGGACCTTGATGGAAACGGAACGCCTGACATCATCGCATCTGCGTCCAATGGCAGCTTATATGCCTTCGATGTGAACGGTCAGCTCAAGACCGGGTTTCCCCAACAAGCTGCCTCTACCGGCTTTTCCTACCAGTCGCCCTTGCTTGTTGATTTTGATGGGGATGGCACCCTTGATATTGTCGGCGCCACACACGGCGATGCGCCCCAGTACTATGTGCGCGAACACGATGGAGCATACCGCGACGGCTGGCCGGTGCCGGTACCGGGAGGTGGCTGGACCTATCATCCCCCAACTGTCGTGGATATCAACGATGACGGAAACTTCGAAATTTTCACTGCAAAACCCATTGGCGATACGCCGGCCCCCATGTTGTTCGGCTACGACCCGGCAGGGGAGATGCTCGACGACTTTCCCATTGAAAAAGCCGGTGGACTCGAAGGCTTTCTGTCCGTAGCCGACATCGACGGCGATGGACAGCCCGACCTGATCTTTGGGAGCAACATGATGGTAGAAGGACAGGGCTTCATCCATGCCTACAAAATAGACGGCAGCGGCGAGATTCCCGGCTTTCCCCTGCGCCCGGAGGGTTTTACCTTCATGAACGGCGCCAACCTGGGCGATGTCACAGGCGACGGCATGCTTAACCTCGTGGCGCTGTCGTATGAACAAACCTTCAGTGTTACCGACTCTACATTGATCAACGTGTATGATACGGGAATTCCCATGGCAGACGCCCAGGTGCATTTTGGGACCTACAAAGGGTCAAACACCCGCACCGGACTGGTAATTCCCTATGAAGAGCCTGAAACGCATATCATCACGGATGTAGAGCATTTTTTCGATATAGAGGTTTCCCTGGGTACACCCATGGAAGAGCTTGACCTGCCGGGAATGGCCGAAGTGGTGCTGGACAATGATCCGGAGCATACGATGATGCTGCAGGTCGATTGGGAAACCGGAGACCCTGAATATGACGGGGATACCGAAGGTGTCTATCCATTTGTCGGGCACCTGGTGCTTCCCGGAAACATTGAAAATCCCGACGAGCTGACTACTTCCATTCATGTCGAAGTGGTCGACGATGAGCCGGACTGGACATTCATCCGGCTGGTGAATGCCTCCAATGACCTTCATGATGTGCAGATCTTTCTGAACGGGGAAGTGCTCCTGAGCGACTTTCCCACAGGTATGACTTCAGATACCCTGTTTGTGGAGATGAACGAGGTGCATAACCTGGAAGTGGTATCTGCCAACAACGGCGATGTCCTGGCCTCGCATGAGTTTATCCTGGAAAATGATCCTCCCTATGATCATTATGATGAGGAAGTCGGCATGCTGATCATTATGGCAGGCCTGGTTGATCCCGGGGGACAAGAAGCATACGCATTGGATTTCTTTACCCGGACATTGTTTAATGAACCAACGGATACGGCTGGATTTCTTCCTCAGTTTTTTGATGCTTTCGCCAATCCGGAAGCAGAAACAGCTTATGAGGTGCTCTCCATGGGAGCGTATGATGAGTGGTGGGGGGACGATCTTTCAGAGATCAGCTTTGGTGATTTATCCAGCGGACTGATGCATGCGGATTCTGATTTTATTGTTGACATACAGGTGCATATCGGCAACGAGAGCAAATCTTATGAAAACCATTTGGATTTTGGTTTGCATTACGGATGGGGTGCTCCTGGCATGGTCGTGGTTATCCTTGATTACCATCCTGATGCGGACATAGAAGAAATCTACCCGCATTTCCTGCTTTTGCCACCCATGCCCGGCGGAGGGATGTTTCAGACTCCTGAGGTGATCATTACTGATGTGGAAGATCTGGCCGGTGAAGCGCAATCCTTCTCTGGTTCGTTGTATCCAAACCCTGCAAAGGCAGCGGTAAACCTTTCGATTCAGGTGCCGCAACCCGGCAAGTTATTGGTTGAAATGGTGGATGTCACCGGGCGTGTCCTGCAAACCAAGCTTTCTGAAGTGTTTGTATCCGGTAACAAAGAGATCCATTTCGGCCTGGCAGGAATCCAGCCGGGTTATTATGTGATTCGCTGTCAATTACATGGCGAAATATTCAGCATGCCATTGGTCGTAACCGGCAGGTGATGATCAACGTTTTGAATACAATCAGGAAACTTTTGGTACAGGCGTTAATTTAAGGAGTTGAGGAGTTAAGGGGTTATGGGGTTAATGTGTTTGAGGTTTGAAGTTTGAGGTTTGAAGTTACCTGAGGCGATTACAAACCTCAAACCTGTTTAACCCCATAACCCCATATCTTCTTGAACTTTACGTAAAAAAAAAGAAACCACCCAAACCGAAATCACACTAATCCTGTGGCGG
>SL_5KL_010_SEDDRAFT_10002103_pt1 | contig 11399 bp, 9 predicted proteins | sample SodLakKL_010_SED_FD_9118 | JGI IMG/M metagenome (IMG submission 9118)
TTCCGCATTCATTTGCACAATTGTACCCGCTTTGGTTACCGGACAGGTAGCGCCCGCTACCACACCCGGGGTATAAATAACCGGCACGCCGTATTCAATACAGGCAAACATCTTGGCCAGACCGTCCCTGGTATGCACCAGGGGTGAAATCGGTTCACTGTAGAGAATAATAAAAGGGCGGCTGCGAAGCCGCTCGTGAGAACCGGCTGCCGATAGCGTCATTTCAATGATTATCCTGATATTTTGTTCGTTAAAAGAGGTAAAAATAATCGGCTTGGAGCAATTGAGGATCTGGGCGGCAAACTGATGCAAATCGCCCTTTTCGGCCGGAATGTCACTGGGTATACCATAGCTCATGGAAAAATCATAATTTGACAGGTTTTCCAGCAGTAAAGCAGTATTTATAATATCCTGCTTAACCGATCTCCTTCTTTCGCCCGTTTCAAGGTCCAGGTGAAAGGGTAAATCAGAACCGGTCCCGTAATATGTTTTATTGGCCTCCAGGCTCATGGCCGGAAAACCTTCCCGGTTAAAAATATTAATCTTTGATGGCGCGACCCTGATCGCTTCCTCAATCAGCCAACCGGGAATCCTGGCCACACCGTCTTTGACAATGCAACCTGCCTCTTCAAGCAGTGTTAAGGATTCCTCGTGATAAACCTTTACCCCTGCCCTTTCCAGGACATCTATCGTGGCACTGTGGATCTCTTCCAGTTGAGCCGTAGTGAACCATTTTAGCTGTGGCGACAGCTGCTGACTGTAGTTCGAATAATACGCGGTTATTGCAAACACCTCCATTAATAGTTGAGAAAGACTATAAGTGGTTTATGCCCAGCCCTATTGTTTCATGTTCATAACCTTTAACCGGAGCGCCGATAGTACCATAGAGAACCACCGCCAGCCAATCACCATCTTCACGCTGATCCACATTCCTTGGGCCCCTGACTACAGTAAACATCAGGCCTACCGTCCGCAGCATATCGCCCAGGCCCAGCTGCCCCCTGCAAATACCGACAAAGGCATCGAGGATGGCATGGTATAAAGCATGGGTGTCACGATAATAATCCTTGCGGACCAGGCCTTCCCTCTGAGCAGCAGTTTCAACAGCGGCAAATATTTTTTCGGTACTCATAGACCCGACTTTACCCTTGATCAATTTAAAACCGTTCTTTTCAGCAGTGGCTTTGATATTTTCTTCCAGTTCCCCATCGGCCAAGGCAAACATAATCGCTGTTTTCCCGATTTTATCCATTTTTATCCTGCCTTTTTCTGCATATTAATGCTCTTATTTTATCATTAATTTGGTGGTTATGCATCAATATTAAGACTGATTACTTCTTCAACTTTTTTTACCAGATGTCCACTGGTAACCATCTCCACAGCCCTGTCAATAAGGGGATAAAGGATCTGATCTTTTTCTAAAAAGCCTACTTCCTCTCGCAAGGCTTTATGAGCAGCAGCAGTACCCCGACCAAGACAATCAGCGCCCCTGAATTCCACAGCCTGGGCAGCTACCAGCAGTTCAATTCCAATCACACGGGCCGTATTATCAACTACCCGGCGGGCTTTGCGGGCCGCTGTAGTTCCCATGCTGACATGATCTTCCTGGTTGGCCGAAGAAGGGATTGAATCGACGCTGGATGGATGACAAAGGCCTTTATTCTCACTTACCAGGGAAGCAGCAGTATACTGGGCAATCATCAAGCCCGAATTCAAGCCGCCTTCCTCAATTAAGAAGGAAGGGAGGCCGCTCAGGTCCGGATTAACCAGCCTTTCAATGCGCCGCTCTGCAATGCTGCCCAGTTCAGAAACGGCAATAGCCATAAAATCCATGGCCTGGGCCACAGGTTGGCCGTGGAAATTGCCGCCTGAAAGAACCCGGTTCTGATCAGGAAAAAGCAGGGGATTGTCATTAACCGAATTGATTTCCACTTCCAGGATGCTCTTCACATATTCAAGAGCATCGGCCGTAGCGCCATGAACCTGGGGAATACAACGCAGGCTGTAGGCATCCTGCACTTTCTGGCTGTCACTGCCGATGTGAATACTGCCCTCAACCAGGCGGTTTATCACCTCAGCTGTATACTTATGGCCCCTGTAAGGTCTTACTTCGGAAATTAAAGGATCAAAGGCATCAAGAACCGCCTGCTGGGCTTCCAGGGTTAAAGCACCGGTAACCAGGGCCGCTTTTAACAGGTTTACGGCATCATGATAAGCGAGGGTGCCAATAGCCGTCATAACCTGGGTACCGTTAATCAGGGCCAGCCCCTCTTTTTCAAGCAGGGTAACCGGTTCAATTCCGGCCTGGGAAAGTGCTTCGCCACCCGGCATTTTCTTGCCTTGATAGAAAGCTTCACCTTCACCGGTTAAAACCAGGGCCAGATGTGAAAGGGGAGCCAGATCTCCACTGGCTCCAAGTGAACCCTGCTCAGGAATAACCGGGACTACCCCCTTGTTCAAAACCTCAATCAGCTGTTTAACCAGGAGAGGACGGACCCCGGAATAACCACGGGCAAGGGCATTTAACCTGAGCAGCAGCGCTGCCCTCACCACATCTTCCGGGAGGGGATCGCCGACTGCGGCGGCATGGCTGGCAATCAGGTTTTTTTGTAGTTGAATGGCATCTTCCCTGGAGATGGTCACATCACTGAAACTACCAAAACCGGTGGTAATCCCGTAAACAACTGCTTCCCGGTCAACCAGTTCTTCTAACATCGCCCTGGAACGCCTGATCCGTTCCAAAGCTTCCGGGCATATGGAAACCGGTACCTTTTGACGCGCTACACGAGCAACATCTGCGCAGTTAAAATCCTCACCGTTTATGGTCAACATGTTATTTCCTTTTTGGGTTTTCAGGGCTCTATTCATACTGGCTTAACCCTCCTGTCAGTTAATAGAAAAAGCACAGGGTTAAAACCCTATGCTCCCTCATGTCTAATGGCTATGAGCGTTAGGACTAAAGAGTTATAAATTTCTTAGTCTGTAGCGATAACTATATCCCAAATTACATCCTATGTCAATATAAATACCATTTATATTTATAAATGTTATATATTACCACAATAATTATCGTATTATTATCCCTACTACTGATTATTATAGGGTTCGATTCCGGCATCCACAAAACTTTTATCCCGCTCTTCTGTGCAAACGAGATCTAACAGCATCATCAATCAACAGGTGGGGCGCCCCGTCTGGCCAGTGCGGCCCGGAAGGCAGAAACCCTGGCTCCCAGCGCAGGGCGCAGCTCGGTAACTATTATTCCAGTTAAGATCAATACCGCCCCGATCAATTTCTTATGGGTAAAAATTTCATCCCAAAAGAGATAGGAAAACAGACCGGCAAAAGCTGCCTCCAGGGACAGGATCAAGGCAGCATGGGTGGGCGGGGTATAACGCTGGGCATAGGTCTGGGTAACAAATGCCCCGATAGTACAAAAGACAACAGCATAAAAAATTGCGCCCCAGATCGCCGGGGGCTGATGAAACATCAGCGCCGTCGGTTCAAAAATAAATGCAACAGCCAGGCTGGCCACCCCGGTGAAAACAATCTGGATAATGGCCAGGACAATCGCATCGCTGCGTTGGACCAAAACCCCTATCGCCACCAGGTGAGCAGCAAACAAAAAAGCACAGATCAGGGTCAGGATATCACCCAGCCCCGGTCCGGCGATCTCATTGGCTGAGAGCAGGTAAAGGCCAATGGCAGCCAGGATTCCTCCCGCGTAAGCCCACAAGCCCGGCGAATGTTTTGTAACCATGAAATATAAGAAAGGTACTATGATTACAGATGTATTGGTAATAAAACCGGAGTTGGCCGGAGTGGTGTAAAGCAGGCCCACGGTCTGAAAGGCAAAACCACCGAACAGAAAAAGCCCGATCAGACAGCCGTTCCGGTAATCCTGGGCCGAAGCCCGGGCCAGGCGCTTCCAGAAAAAAGGGGCCAGCAATAGAGAGGCTATCAAAAACCTGATTCCGATATAAGTAAAAGGATGGATTACATCCAGGGCCTGCTTGATAATCACAAAGTTTGAGCCCCAGAAAAGGGCAACAAAAATAAGTGATATATCAGCTACTAAAGTTTTTCTTTCTGCGATTAGCTGCTTCATTAAAACCCTCACAAATAAGCCCTAACAAAAATATTGCCCGGATTACCAGGCTGTAAACAGTAACCGGACAAGTAATATAGCTAAAGAAAAATGAATTGGTTCTATTAATAACAAACTTAAGAACCTTAAAGAATTTGCCTCAGGAAAGTCTTGGTCCGCTCATGCTGTGGATTTTTATAAAGTTCTTCAGGTATGCCTTCCTCAACAATACAACCTTCATCCATATAAATCATGCGATCGCCGACTTCACGGGCAAAACCCATCTCATGACTGACTACCATCATGGTCATCCCTTCCAGGGCTAAATTTTTCATTACCTGTAAAACTTCACCGACCAGCTCTGGATCAAGTGCGGAAGTCGGTTCATCAAAGAGCATAATTTTCGGTTTCATGGCCAAAGCCCGGGCAATGGCCACCCGCTGCTTCTGACCCCCTGAAATCATAGCCGGATAGACATCGGCCTTATCGGAAAGGCCAACCTTTTTAAGCAAATCCTCTCCCTGTTGCAGAGCCTCTTTATAAGGGATCTTTTTAACCTGGGTCAGACCTTCAATTACATTGCCCATCACCGTCCGGTGGGGAAAAAGATTGAAATGCTGAAAAACCATGCCCACATCCGCCCTGATTTTATGCAACTGCCTGGTTTTGGCATTAGCTTCTACACCATCGATAAAAATTTGTCCTTTCTGGGCATATTCAAGAAAGTTAATGCAGCGCAGCAAAGTGCTCTTTCCCGAACCGCTGGCTCCGATGACCACAACCACTTCTCTTTCTTTCACATCCATATCTATATTATTCAACACATGCAGGTCACCGAACCATTTGTGTAAACCTCTTATCTTGATCATCTTCGGCCTACACCCCCTATTCTCGATAGTCACTAACCTGGAGGCGTTTTTCTAACCTTCCAACCAGGAGAGTCAGCACTGTGGTCATCATCAAATAGTATATACCGACTATCATTAGCATTTCAAGCATCATTAAAGTCGACGAACCCATCTGACGGGCACGTAATAATAGTTCACGTACAGCTATGGCACTGGCCAGGGAGGAATCTTTGAGAGCGATAATAAACTGGTTGCCCAGCGGGGGTACCGATCTCTTAAAAGCCTGCGGCAGAATAATTCTCCTCATGGCCTGAGCCTGGGTCATGCCCAGGGACATCGCCGCTTCACGCTGCCCTCTTTCCACCGACTGGATAGCACCCCGGAAAATTTCGGCAATATAAGCCCCGTTATGCACCCCTAGTCCAATTATCGCTGCCGGCATTCTATCTACACTGACCAAATCTATTAATCCGTAATATATAATCATTAACTGTAATAGCAATGGGGTTCCCCGTATAACCCATATATAAGCTTTAGCCGGGGTATTGATTAATTTATTGGTAGAAAGCCGCATTAACCCGGTAACTAACCCCAACACCAGGCCTACCAGGATACCAAAAAAAGTTATCTGTATAGTAAGTAAAGCAGCTGCATAAAATCCGGGGAAAAATCTAGGTATTGCCGTAAAATCCCAGGGAAGATCCAGCATAAACTCAACTCCTTACAAGGACACAGTATAATTTGATCTTTTTAAATATAATAAGAATTTTTCGCTTTAAACAGTTAAAAATATTATTCAGTAGAAAACTGGAACAATTAATACCAGGGCACGGGCTTATAAGGCCCGTGCCCCCACTAATTTACGGCTTAGTTATATCAATCCCAAACCATTTCATGCTTATCTCTGTCATTGTTCCATCTGCATGCAGTTCTTCAAGAACTTCTGTAACCTTTTCTCTTAATTCATTGTCTTCCTGGCGGAAAGCAATAGCCACATTCTCGGTGCGGATCAAATCTCCAGCCAGCATCAACTGTTCGCCTCCGGCTATTTCATCCATACCCCTGACAGCCACCAGCCGGTCTGTAATCATACCGTCAATCCTACCGCCAAGCACTTCAAGCAGAATAGTATTAACTTCTGCATAGTGGACATCATTTGCGCCAAGGCCAATAGCGTCATCAACATAGGTTTCACCGGTGATAACCCCGATATCAAGGCCTTCAACTTCATCGGGACCTGCTATGCCTGAATCTTCACGCACAATCAACTGCGCTCCGGAGTAATAATAGGGAATAGTGAAGCTAACAATTTCACGGCGCGCCTCGGTATCGGCCATACTGCCGAGAATGGCATCATAACGCCCGGCCCTCAGGCCGTCAGGCAGACCGTCCCAGTCGGATGTTTCATAAACCAAATCGACCCCCAACCGTTCGGCAATTGCCTTTCCGGTATCAACATCAAAACCGATTGGTGTGTCGGGATCCTCTTCACCATAGTAGTTAAACGGAGGATAACCACCACTGCCCACTACAACCAGTTCTCCCGCGTCAAGCACTCTCTGCAGACTGCCGTCACCTTCGGGCACAGGTTCACAACCGACAAAAACAAAAAGCAAAACACTGAGCATTAATGCAATAAATAACAAACTTTTCCGATTTAACATGTTCTTTATTCACTCCTTTATTTTACTGTCAAACCCCTATTAAATCTTAAATTTAATTGCTCCTTCGATTCACCTCCTGCCAAAGTACTCATTAACAGATAACTATATTTGCAAATAACAAGCAATTATTAAAGAAACTAAGGTTGAGTATTCTTGATATTATATACTTAATCCTGCCATCCATCAACTAATGCCATAAGACCTTTTTAAAGCTTTTTTAGAGCTTTTTTAGATTAATAGGATAGTATATCGCTAATTTCAATTAAACTGAGCCCTATGGTAACAAATGAGCCTGTTATCAATTGCTAAAGAATGATCCTGACCAATTAACTTTCAATGCCCTCCTGGCATGGCCGGCTTAGTAAAGTAAATCTATCAAAGAATATAAAAGGATCCTGGTAGAATCAACCATGGTATCGGTCTTAACATATTCATCAGCAGCATGGTAATTAGCCCCATCGGGGCCAAAAAGAACAGTTGGTATTTTTAAACGTGAAGCAATATGATTAGCATCAGACTCTGAGCGGAAATAAGTTATCTGCAGCTTTTTATCCATGATCTCTTTACTTGCCTTTTGGAGAGACTGAACCAAAAGGTTATCCTCACTAACTGTCCAGGGTCTGAAAAAGGCTTCCGGATCAGGCAAATCACGAAGTTTAATTTCAACCTCACTCTCAAGACCCAGACCATCAACAATGTCTTCTACTTCTTTTAAAGCTTGATCGGCATCTCCATCAACAGTGTGACGGTAAATAGTAAAACTTGCTTCTTCCGGTACAAGCAGGTATTTTTCTCCTCCGCAGAAATTAGTAATACTCATTGTGCCGCTACCGAGCAAGGGATGAGATCCAAGATACAGCTTTTCTTTCAGGGCGGTAATAATCATGGCTGCATCTTCCACAGCATTAATCCCTTTTTCCGGGTTTGCCCCATGAGCCGATTTGCCCTTAACACTTACAAAGTAAACGGCAGTCCCCCTGCTGCCCAGGGCAGCACAGGGAAATTTGACAGTTTCTGGTGCAAACGGGCAGGATGGTTCAGTTATAACCGCATAATCACAGCCATCAACAATGCCATCCAGGATTGTGTAATGGGTACCCAATCCAAAAGGACCCTCTTCACCACTTACAGCAGTGAAGATAATATCACCGGAAAGCTCTATTCCTGCTTCTACCAGGGCTTCCAGCAAAAATACACAAATAACCACTCCCGCCTTCATGTCCAGTGCGCCCAATCCGTAAACACGTCCATCTTTTTCCACCCCGGCATAAGGATCAAATGTCCAGTCGTCGCAGAGGGGAACGGTATCAACATGGGCATTAAGAAGCACTCGCGGCCCATTGCCCTTGCCTGAAAGACGGACAACCAGGTTTTCTCCTTTAAAACCGGTAATTGTTTTTTCTTCGAAGCTGTGTATTTCGGATTTTAAACGATTGTAATACGAGAGACGGCCCCGTAAAAACTCTATTATCTTCTTTTCTTCAAAAAACGGACTTTTTATATTGATCAGCTCTTTTAAAAGCTTAACCATGTCTTCTTTATTAATCTTTTCAACTGCTTTCCGGTAAATGTCTAGTTTCTTATCCAAAACAATCCACTCCTGCATTAAGCCTGCAGCATTCTTAAGTCATTTTGTTGGAAAATTAAGGCCTTTTGATAAAAATTTTAATTGGCTCCCATGCAAGAAAGGGCAGACAAAAATTTTGTCTGCCCTTTCCTATCTATCTCCATTCTTAACAGGCACTGTCTTGCGGGGCACATTAAAAAATCGCTGCCAGTTAAATAAACCCGGGACTCGTTGCAGAGCGCAACTGTACCGGGCCACATGATTTGCATTTTATGATATTCGTTTGCCCGGGGAAACTTTCCAAAAAACACGAGAAATAAAAACCCCTTAAACTGGCATGTAAATATATCTAACTTCTAACCGGAATAAAAAAAAGATTCTACTGCAACTTAGATGAAATGATAACTCAGTACGCCTATCTTTATTGGTTCGTCAGGGCTATTCTATGCAAAAACTTTAATTTCTGCAACTATTTTATCAGCAGTAGAATCTAATTAATTTTATTAGATACCTGTAAACAAGTCATTGTTTCAAAGGCTAAAATTTAAAATAAATCGTTATACAATATGTATAGGCAAAAAACAGGATTTGCAGGTTTTATAGAGAAGGTAAATAGAAAACTATAAAATATGGAGAACATCATGCCTTATACTGTCAGTAAAGCGCTGGAAATAGAAATTTTTCACAAATGCCGACTGCTTACCGGCCAGGCAGGCCTGCAAAATGAAATCCACTGGGTTAATATCCTGGAAATCCTCGATGATTTAAGTCATATCGAAACAGGTGAGTTTTTAATAACGACCGCTCATGGTTTTAACATTGAAAGCAAGAGTAAGCAAACCGACATGCTTGAGTTGTTTTCAACCAAGAAACTGGCCGCCATGGCGATTCAAACCGGACATTACATTAATGAAATACCACCTTCCTTTATAGACCTTTCAAAAAAATATAGTATTCCTTTAATTGAAATCCCTCCTGAAGTCAGCTTCAAAAAATTAACCCGGGCCTTGATGAATGAGCTCGTCCATTATGACTTAAACTCAGCAGAAAAAAACGTTCTTTCCAAAGCACAAATAATCTTGAATACCCGGATAAACGAAATGAACCAGTTGTGGCTTAAATTAGAGGAGAGTAAAAACCCCGAAGATCTACATACAGAGATGAAATATTTTAACATAAAACCCCGTGAACCATTCCAGGTGCTGCTTATGCAAACAACTAGCGATAAAACAAAACAGGCAATACAGTTTGCAGAACATAATACAAATATGGTTGCATCATTAAAACAGACCGCGGCCCGGATTCTTTTACAGCGTCATACTCCTTTCTTAATAGGGCCTTCTGAGCAGCACATCGCCCTGCTGGTTCAATCCAGCCAGCTAAAAGAGGAGAAACATGCACCTGACAAATCTTTGACCGATCATCTATGCAATGAATTAAAACTGCTTTTCCCCGATTACATAACCATGATCGGCTCCAGTAATGTTCATAGCAATATCAATGCCTTCAAACCGGCCCTGAATGAAGCCGGTAAAGCACTGCAAGCCGCCCGTTTAGAACTGCTCGAAAACACAACCCATGTTGCATATAATAAATTAGGATTGTACCGGCTGATCATGGAAATAAATAATATAGAGACCCTGCAGGAATTATACAGCGAAACCATTGCCCCCCTGCTTGAGTATGACCGCCGTTCCAAGGGGGCACTGCTGCAAACAATGAAGGTGTATTTAAAAAACATGAGCATAAAAAATGCTGCCGAAGCCCTTTTTGTGCACCGCCACACCATGAGATACAGGCTGGAGCAGATCAAAAACTTAACCGGCTACAATCCGCTTGATCCATCAGACGCCCTGCAGTTGAACCTGGGGCTTCATGTTTTTCATTATCTTAAAACCCTGAATCTATTAAAATAGTTTTAGCCCGGGCAGGCTGTTAAAAACCATCAGGATATTCCTCCATTATTTCTCCCTCCTCCAGGTGGTTAATCCGGTTGAGGTAAGCAATCACAAACTTTTCTCCCTCCCTGCGAACCAGGCTGATCGAGGCATTGTTAATTTTTAAATTCCAAAAATTGTCCCGGTCCAGTCTTAAAACATGCTGCAAAAGGGCCCGGATCGCTCCTCCATGACTGACTGCTGCTATTCGCCGATATTCCCGGTTGCTTGCCAAAAGTCCGTCAAGAAAAGAAACCATCCGCTCACAGACCTGTTTAATCGTTTCTCCGCCCGGTGCCGAGCGCTTAAAAGGATCATCAAACCAGCGCTTGACTTCATAACCCCAGTGAGCTTCAATTTCCTCATAGGTAAGGCCTTCCCAACGGCCAAAATTAATTTCACGCAGTAAAGGGGTTATTTCCGGTACAAGCCCACAGCTGGAGCCGATTACCCTGGCAGTATGCAGGGCACGCTGAAGATCACTGCAGAAAACTGCTTCTATTTTTTTGCCGCCGAGGAACAACGCAGCTTTTTCAGCCTGCACCAGGCCCTGCGCTGACAATGGCGAATCCATCCAACCCTGGTACTTTTTTTCTTTGTTAGATTCAGTTTCGCCGTGACGGACCAGGTATATTTCCATTTACTGCTCCTCTCCCTTTGTTTCTGAGCCGGCTTTCTTTGCTTCTTTGTTGCTGACATTGGCATCTTCGAAAGTGGCCATCTCCAGGGTAAGCCGGGCTGCTGCTTCAACAAGGTGCATGGCCAGAACAGCGCCAGTACCCTCACCGAGACGCATACCCATGTAAATATAAGGTTTCAGGTCCAGGTAATCCATCAACAGGGCATGACCTGATTCAGCAGACAGGTGTGAAGGGATCAGGTATTGTTTAACCAGGGGACATAGTTTTACTGCAGCCAGTGCCGCTGTACTGGAGATAAAACCGTCAACTACAACCGGGATGCGCCGCCGGACTGATCCGATAATCAACCCGGTCAGGGCGGCAATTTCCAGGCCGCCTACCAGGCTTAAAACTCCCAGGGGATCTGCAGGATCAGGCCTGTGAAATTCCAGTGCCCCGCTGACCACTTCCTGCTTGTGGAGCAATTTTTCATCATCCAGGCCCGTACCCCGGCCGACAACAAGCGATGTTTCATAACCACTGAGAGCGGCCATAACCGCACTGCTGGCCGTGGTGTTACCAATACCCATTTCACCGGTGGCAAGAACTTTTACTCCTGCCTCTACGGCTTCCCCTGCACAATCAATACCGGCCAATACTGCCTGTAAAGCTTCAC
>SL_5KL_010_SEDDRAFT_10002105_pt1 | contig 11394 bp, 11 predicted proteins | sample SodLakKL_010_SED_FD_9118 | JGI IMG/M metagenome (IMG submission 9118)
TCAGAAGCGGCAGAGGCTGCCCCACCAGCAGTTAGCTCGGACGAGGAGACGACCTCCGAGCGGGCCGACGACTGGGCTGGCGACTCATCCGCCTGGGTGAGTTCCTTTGAGACGAACCCTGATTCGTCACGAACCCCCTCTGTTTCAGGTGGAGATTCTTCTGTTTCGGACGTCGATGATGACGATGGTGGCGTCGACGTAGCCGGCGTCGACGGTGGTGAGTCCGGAGCCGGCCCGGATTGCATCGAGTCAGCGTTGCTACCGGCGGGTCTAAACTGAAACTTGTTGCCGCCACAGTCCGGACAGCCCGACAGCATCTCTTTGGAGCCATCAGGGAAGGTGTGGCCGCAGTTGGTACACTGGTGTGGCATCAGTAAGTTACTTCCGCGAGACGAGCGCGCTGATGAGCTGTTCGTCTTTGTGAAGCGTTTCGATCTGGTTGGCCGGACCGATTACGGTGAGCTTTTTCGTGGATTCTCTGCCCATCAGTTTATCAAGGAAGCTCTGGTTTGCCGTTTCCGCACGTGGATAGGACTCGATTTCGATGCCCGAAAAATCGTCGGGGCTGATCTCGGTCATTGTCACCTCGATGAGCTTCGATTCCTCGTCAGGCGACAATCCCTCTTCGAGAATAACGATGTTGCCGTCTCGGACCCCATCGAGAATCAGCCGGATCTTCTCCATGCTTCGAAGGCCGTCCATTCGTGAGCCACTGATCAGGTCGATCTGCACCCCGTCAGAGTCCCGTGTTGTTTCTGGCATTATCCGAAGTACTCCGCGATTTTGTCGTACACTTCGTCCATGTTGTTGCCTTCAAGCGCTGAGAGTGGGACCGTCTCATGTTCCGGGAACGCATCGGCAACCCGCTGGACGTCCGAGTCCTCGAGGTCGGTTTTGTTAGCAAAGATGAGTACCGGGAGCTCTCGGCTTTCGATAATCCCGATCAACATTGTGTTGACCTGCGTGAAGGGATCTGTTGAGGAGTCCAGAACATAAATCACACCGTCGACGTCCTCGCGAAGCCAGTGCATGGCTTCGGCGACACCCTCGGTGGCCTCTCGGGAACGACGGATCGCGTCGTCTTTCTCCATGTCGTGGTCGAGAAACTCCTTGTAGTCGACTTTGGTAGTAACACCCGGTGTATCAACGATATCGATCGAGACCGATTTGCCGTTGCGCTCGATCTCGACGTCTTCCTTGCGGCGAGCACGCCGTGTTTCGTGTGGAACGTGGCTTTCGGGGCCGATGGCATCGCCGGTCCAGTCGCGTGCAATACGGTTTGCAAGAGTCGTTTTGCCGGCGTTTGGCGGCCCGTAGATACCGATTCGTTTCGGTTCTTCGGTTGCGAACAGCCGGTCTGTGACCCGTGAAATACTGTCTTTGAGATTTGTGAGCAGACCCATCATGTGAGCTCCCGCACCCCCCGCAGTCGCGCGGCCAGAGGAGCGTATGCACCATTGTGGCTGCCGGGAACACTTAAGTACTGCGTCAGACGAGACTCTCCTCTTCTCGCATTAGCGGTGCTATCGGCTTCCTACCGGTGTTTGAGCCGGTTTTACGGTCTTGAAGTGACTGTCAACTGACGTCGACTGTTTGCAACGCTGTTTCGCAGTGACATTTCGTGTTGGCTGTACAGTAAAATGTCGTGTCATGTTACTGGATGTCGATGAATCGGAAAGCGTCGTTCGAGAACGTGTTGGATTTCAGTTACCAATCCGCAACACCCCCACCCCTTCGTTTCCACTGGAACCACCACAATAGAGAACTCTGTTTCAGAAATCGAGGTTGGACTAGATAATTACTAGATGAGAATACTGTTCATATAACGAATAAAAGAACTAATAATAGCAGTTGTACCGCAGTACGGGTACTGTTCTAACGGTGTTGATATAAAGTTTTCTGTCGACAACTAGCTGTTTCCAAACTGCCCTACCCTTTCGTCCGGTTCCAGTAGAAACGAAGGGGTGGGGGGCTAGCCACACCGTCAATACACTTACGAGACATGTTGTCAGAACGTCACGACGGTCTCAACTAATACTATTCAACTAAGACTATATGTGGGTATGGTACGTCTCATCAACCCACCCGACTCAACAGATAAGCGACTGGTCGGACTCGTTCGACGGTCAGTAGGACAACCGTTTTACTCTTGAGTCTAAATACGAACACCAATGAACGACAACGCCGATGATCGGGTTTACTATGTTATCAGTGACCTTCATATCGGCGGTGACGAACAGCTCGAGAACGTCGAGTTTCTTGATGAGCTACTGGCGTTTCTCGAAAACTTAGAGACAACTGATGAGACCGCTGAACTGATTATCAACGGCGATGCCTTCGGACTTTGGGAGTTTACGACAGTCGACGGAGTCGAGAAGTTCGACGTTCTTGAATCGACGTATCCCGAACTGTTTGAACAGCTCCGTGCAACCGGCCAGAATATCCAGATTACGCTGCTACCGGGCAACCACGACCACGAGCTGGCGGCGTACGACGCCTACGTCGACCGACTTGCCGAGTACAACGTCAATCTCGTCCAAGAGAAATCGATCAAGCGCCACGTAGGCGAGCAGGCGATCCATTTCGAACACGGCCACCAACAGGACGACAACAACCGTATCACCGATTGGGGTAACCCGCATGCGACCCCGCTTGGCTACTACTACAATACCCTCATAACAAGTCGGGCGGGCCAACTTTCTGACCGAGGTCGCTACAACTGGCTTAAAGACGTCCAGGCGGTCACTCCCACCGAGCGGATGCCGATCTGGATGCTCTCAAAATACTTCTATCGAGAGATGAATCCCGTTATTCGTTACTCGCTAGTCCCGTTTTTGTTGTTGTTCAACATCAGTGCGATTCTCGCAGTGCTAGCGGGATTAGATCTGGTCGGTGTCTGGTCGATGCCGGTCGAACAAACCGAGGCCTTTCTCAGCCGGTTCGGTGCGGCTGGAACGGCCGCCTGGTTTCTGTTAAGTATCAATGTCGCGATCACTGGGTTACTGTTGCTTGTGTGGATTCCGCTCTACTTCCTTCGGCGTGACATTCGACAGACGGTCAACCGGTTCGGCGTTTTCGAGACCGAACTCACCGTCGACGCCGAAACACCGTACGAGAATGCCGCCAGCGAGATTTTTGCTCAGAACCCCGAGACGACGATCTTCTGTTATGGCCACACTCACCGTCCAACAATCAAAGAGGTCGACAATGGCGTGCTTGTAAATCCGGGGACGTGGCTCAAGCGGCTTCACCGTCGTGATGGGATTATTGGCATTCTCCCTCCGGTGTTTTATCCATCATACCAGCTGGCTGCGATCCGGATTGCACCGGAAACCGACGGTGTTGCCATCGAGTATCAGACAGTCGCGAAACCGAGTCCGGCGACCGAAGAACTCACGCTCACCGAACGGCTGTTTACGGTCGGCAGAGAACCGGAGCCGAACCTTCCGGATCGACACGTTATTACGACGCCGCCAAACACATCTTCGGCTGAGACTCCGATTGAGCAAACTCCCTGAGATTTTTGCCGGACAAAGGGAGAACGTTTTTGTACTCGCTGTTCCTCTGGTTCGTGTGCATCAACTGGACACGATAGTACGCCTCACAGGGACGGAACTTCCCATTGGAGGTCCTTTCCGGCGGGTTTACTGGTGACGTGCTATCGGTTCCACCTGAAACAGAGGGGGTTACATGACGACAGACGACACAGATCCGGAGCTAGACTCCACCGACGATGAGCCGACAGCCCCGAGAGATCGCTCTGCGACGTCGACCGACCTCGATTTCGATACCATGCTTGGAGCCACTGACAGCGACGAAAGCCAGGGGCTGTTCGACGATCTGTTGGCCAGCGAGCCGATTTTCGAGAACAAAGAGGTCCTCAGACCCTCTTATACACCCCATGAACTCCCGCACCGAACCGACCAGATCAACCAGATGGCGACGATTCTCGTCTCCGCGCTTCGCGGGGATACCCCATCAAACATCCTTATCTATGGTAAAACGGGGACCGGAAAAACCGCCAGCGCGAAGTTCGTCAGCCAAGAGCTCGAATCAACCTCTCAGAAGTACGATGTCCCCTGTGAGGTTGAGTACATCAACTGCGAGGTCACCGACACCCAGTACCGGGTGCTCGCCCAACTCGCCAACAAGTTCATCGAAAAAAACGAAGCCCGGATCGAATCGCGGATCGAGACGCTCAAAGTGGTTCGCAAGCAGCTGGCGTCTGAACCCGACTCAACGCCATCGAATCCCTCGGAGGACGAACACGATATTACGGCCGATCTGACTTCGGCGGCTGAACCGGACAGTGGGTCGACCGAAACTGAGATACAACCCGAACCTGCCGTCCAAGAAACAGACTTCGAGTCCGTCTCGACGGTCGAAGCCGAAATCGAATCGCTCCAGACTGATCTCGACGAGATGGATCCTGTCCCGATGACGGGATGGCCCACAGACCGGGTGTATTCGACGTTTTTCGAGGCCGTCGACTACCACGAGCGTGTAGTCGTTATCATGCTCGATGAGATCGACAAGCTCGTCGAAAAAAGTGGCGACGACACACTGTATAACCTTTCGCGGATGAACTCCGAGCTCACCAACTCGCGGATCTCGATTATGGGGATCTCGAACGATCTCAAATTCACCGACTTCCTCGATCCACGGGTGAAATCCTCGCTTGGCGAAGAGGAGATCGTCTTTCCACCGTACGACGCAACTCAGCTCCGAGACATCCTCCAACACCGGGCGGATGTCGCGTTCAAATCCGAGGCACTCACCTCGGATGTGATTCCGTTGTGTGCGGCGTTCGCCGCTCAGGAACACGGCGATGCACGTCGGGCGCTCGATTTACTCCGTACCGCCGGCGAACTCGCCGAACGAAGTCAATCGGATAGTATTGAAGAAACACACGTTCGACAAGCACAAGACAAAATCGAGTTGGACCGTGTTGTCGAGGTCGTCCGTACACTTCCGACTCAGAGCAAAATCGTGCTGTTTTCGATAATCCTGCTTGAAAAGAATGGGGTCCATAACATCAACACCGGCGAGGTATTCAACATCTACAAACGACTCTGCGAGGAGATCGACGCCGACGTACTCACCCAGCGGCGCGTGACAGATCTCATCAGCGAACTCGATATGCTGGGAATCGTCAACGCGGTTGTTGTCTCGAAAGGCCGCTATGGCCGCACCAAGGAGATGAATCTCTCAGTACCAATCGACGAAACCGAAGCGGTCTTGCTTTCGGACTCACGGCTGGGTGATATCGAAAACGTTCAACCATTCGTACAGGCCCGATTCGACAACAACTAAACCGCTCGTTGTACTCGGTTAGGGAAGTAGATCGCGTCGACCGATCGTGTACGCACCGGCCGCCCCAATCGCTCCGAGGCCAATCGGCACCAGCGGCCCGCTGCTCGCTGCACCGGTGAGCGCGAGTCGGATGTATCCCACATACGGAAGCCGAAGCTGTGCGATTCCGGTCACCCATTCGGGTCGGACGACAGGAGCAATTCCATTTGCCTGATCGTACCGTGCGTTGCTTTCTGTGTTATCACCTTTCGTAATATAGCCGTCGTGTGGTGCCGGACAGTGCTGAAGATCATCACAGTCGTCGGCCGAGACGTAGTCGGGGTTTGCCTGATCATGCCAGTTTTCACCCTCTTCGACGAAGAAGTGTGCCCGATGGATAATTGGGGGGCCAGTAGCCTCGGGATTATCGAAGACGATCACGCTCCCGGCAGCGTTAAACGATTCATACTCGCTTTCGCTGATTGTCTCTGCGGTGACGACACCGAGTTGATCGGCTTCGCTCGGGCTGAACCGGCCGGGCTCGGTGACAAAGACCAGATCGTACTGGTTGATGTTTGGTTCCATGCTTTCGCTTTCGACAGCAACCATCGGCGGCCATACGCCGCTGATCCCGAACAGGAGGCCGCCGAGCAGTAGAACGATGGTAATGCTGATACACACCTCTCGAAGCAGTAACATCGGGCCGTCAGTAGCGGTGAGAAACTGCCGCCACAGGGAATCGGTCGACTCGCCCGACGCGTTAGATGTCTCAGAGGGATCTGGCTTGTCTGGGACTGTCCGAGCGGGTTCGGAACCATCCGGGTAGTCAGTTCCTTCCGCGGCGATTGGGTTCGTCAGTGGCTCGTTAGACTGTCGCTGGACTCCTGTTTCATTCGGGGAGTCTCTGTCTCCCGTCGACTCGGCGTCGCTGTCCGGCCGACGATCCCCACCAGTCATTGTCCACTCATTCGATGGGCCCGTGTTTGAACCTTCTGGGTGACACACCGGTCACGTCTTGTGATTTCGTCCACAGATACCGCCGTCTCTACAAAATATAATGACTGCCTACCCACAAGTACACTTCGTTTAGCTGTCCGACGCATGCAGTATGCACTGACTACTGTCCCAGGTGACAGCTCTGTGCTTCGGCATACTTTTGATTCGAGCCATCCCACGAGTGGCTGTGCCACTGGAGAGACACTCCCGAATCGTCCAGGCGTTGGCCACCCACGGCTACAACGCCGAACGAGCGGCAGTGACACTGTTGGCCGGTGTCGACGACCCCCAGAGCGCAGTTGCGGCCGTCGTCAAGTCGGTTCCTGACGACACGCTTCGGATATCCGTCGACGATGTACGCGCAGTCCTCGACAGCAAGCCAGCGGCTGATCCGGCGGGCATCGACTCATCCAACGCAGCGGCCATGACAACGGATACGCCGACAGCTCCCCAGTCCGAGACCGTTGTTTCTACTCCGTCGAACAAACGGAAAAACCAGACGAAACAAACAGAATCTGCAGTCGAAACAGAGGGGTCTTCCCACACGCAATTATCCGCCACCAGCGGCACAACAACACAATCTCACTCGCAGTCAACAACTGTTCGTTCACCTCAACCAGCAGACATTTCAGGAGATATTACAGGCCGGTCGACCGGAACCGGCGAGTACAAGCAGTTTGTCACGACGTTTCGTGATCGGTACGAACGGCTCTCGAAACTACTGGGCGGCCGGGTGAACCACCGACCAGCCTCGGCGATCCAGTCGATGGCTGGCGGCAGCGACGCCGAGATGATTGGTCTGGTTAACGATATTCGTTCGACAGCCAGCGGCCACTGGTTGATCGAACTCGAAGACACCACCGGGACGTTTCCTGTTCTCGTGATGAAAGACCGGGATATCGCCGAGTTAGTCGACGACTTACTGATGGACGAATGCATCGCCGTCCAAGGAACACTCGCCGACGACGCAGGGATCATGTTCGTCGACTCGCTGTTCTTTCCCGATGTCCCTCGGACGTTTCGACCCTCAACAGCTGACCGTCACGTCCAGGCTGCACTTATTTCGGATGTTCACGTCGGCAGCCAGGAGTTTATGGCCGACGCGTGGAACCGGTTCGCCGACTGGCTCCACACTGAGGAGGCTGAATCGGTCGAATATCTGCTTATTGCTGGTGATATGGTCGAAGGCGTTGGCGTCTACCCCAATCAGGACGAGGAGTTAGATATCATTGATATATTTGATCAGTACGAGGCGTTCTCGGAGCACCTGAAAGCGGTGCCGGGCGATATGGAGATCATCATGGTACCCGGCAACCACGATGCGGTCCGGCTTGCGGAGCCACAACCCGGCTTCGACGAGGAGCTTCGGTCGATTATGTCAGCCCACGATGCCCGTATTTCGGGCAACCCCTCGACGGTCACCATTGAGGGTGTCTCGGTGTTGATGTACCACGGGGTCTCGCTCGATGAGGTAATCGCCGAACTCCCAGAACACAAAGCCAGCTACGACGAGCCACACAAGGCGATGTACCAGCTACTTAAAAAACGACACGTCGCACCGCAGTACGGCGGCAAAATGCGGCTAGCTCCAGAAACAAAGGACTACTTAGTTATTGAGGACGTTCCGGATATCTTCCACACCGGTCACGTTCACAAACTCGGTTGGGGGAAGTACCACAACGTTCTGGCGGTCAACAGCGGTTGTTGGCAGGCTCAGACCGCCTTCCAAAAGAAAGTCAACATCGACCCCGATGTGGCTCATGCACCGATTGTCGACCTTGATACGCTGAATATGACTGTCCGGAAGTTTGCTTAGTAGCTTGTGACTCTCACCCGAACCGTCGGGTTAGGGTTGCTGTCGGTACCGAACTGTCCGTGAGCCGCGAAACATTGGCCCGCTGCCGGCCTCCAGAAAGCCGGCAGCCTCAACCGCAGCTGTTTTGTCGACGGCCTCGGGTTCAACCAGCACCTCGACAGCCATGTTCTCGCTGGCTGCAAACCGGACTGGTTCGGCCAACAGCTGCTCGCAGGCCGCACGCGTCCCGCCGAACTGTGTGACGTGAACGGTTTGATCATGGGCGTCAAAACTGACAAAGCCGAGGAGTTCGGTGTCGGTTGCATCGGTGTCGGCGTTTGGATCGCGGCTCGTCTGGGTACGTTCGGCCACGCGGACGCTTCGATCGTGGACGAGGTTCCGGACGACATCAGCCGGTGCATCAGCCAACGCCGCAATCGACTCGGCGTCGTCTTCGACTGCGTCCCGAATATGCATACCACTGTTAGCATTGCTGTCCCGATAAAATCACGGGGCAGTTTGCCGGGCGATACTGAAGCCTTTATTTGGACTCACTCAAACCGTAAGCTATGAGCACGGCTACCAAGATTGTATTGGGGACGATTAGTGTCTCGACTATCCTTGCGGTCGGCATCATCCTCTCGTTTGTTTTCGCCTGATGTTCAGCCAGCGCGAACTCTCACCGACGCTGCGGACGGTTCGGGACCGACAAGCCCCTGATGTCGTTGTTCTCGAGGTCGACCGAGATTTCGAAACCCTCCCACCCGCTGTGGCCGAAGACCTCGGACTGCTAGTCGACGCGTTGGATCCGGCTACCTATCCTGCAGACTGGCTTCCGGCTGACGCACCACAAGTGCTCCACCAGTATGCGAGTTCGACGTTCACCGTTGGGATGCCGGGTGACGGTACGGTCGTCTGGACCGCCCAAACCGAGCCGTCGACCGTCTTACTCAAAAAACGCGCTGAGGGAACGCCCGAGGCCTTCTTGGAGTTTCTGGTCGCCGAGGCCTTTGTCAAAATCGGCTGTGGCGTCCCCGAACAGTTCCTGCCGTTTTTCGGCGAGCAGTACGCCGAGTTGGCCGAAAAGACAGGACTCGGCCCCGCAGATACGTATCAGATCGCCGCCGCGCTGTTCGACGGCTGGGTCGGCCTCCAAACACGCGAGGTGTTCGAATCGTGGGCCGACGACCCTGAGTTCGAGCCGCTGTACGAGACGTGGCTTGATGCCGGCCAGCGACTTGCGGGTCGACTCGATGATCTTTCTCGGGCGGTCGCCCACGGTGAGATGACGTTTCCCGAGGCTACCGAGTACGCTTGCTCGGCGATTAAACACCGCCAAGAGCTGCCAACGCCGTTCGCCGCACTCGATACCGACGCCTATCGGGAGTACGGTCCAGAGTACGCGGTTAAGTGGGCGGATAAAACGGTAGCGGCCCTCAACGAGTAGGCAGTCTCTAGTTATATACTGCACTCTCGGGTGACGCCAGCGCTTCGTTGTGGTGTTTAAAAAGGATACGTTCGTCGCTAAAACTCGACGCTGACGCTGCTGTCGTCTTCGAGGGTGACTACGCCGTCGAATAGGTCTTGGAATTTGTTCAGGGTGTCGTTGTCGTGGACTTCTTTCGAGAGATGGAAAATACCGACCGCATCGTGCTCAGCCAACAATGCCAGCAGCTGTTTGGTCGCCTCGTAGACGCCGTCTTCGTCGGCGTAGTAGATCATCTCGGTGAGTGAGTCGACACTGATCCGAACCTTCCCGTCGTGGTTGGCGAGGAACTGCTCGGTTTGTTCGACGATACCATCGAGATCGTCGGGCGAGGAGACGTAGTGAACGTCTTCGGAACCGCGCCGTGAGTAGCCCCGCTCTACGGAGAGCGTATCAAGGATAACCGCGCGGTTCTCGTCGACATCGTAGTGTTCGAGTTTCTGTTCGACCTCGCGGGCAGTCGTGCGCGTCGAAATAACCAAAAAATGGTCGGTATCGAGTTTCAGAAAGTCAGTATCGATCCGGTCGGTCTCGCCAATTGATGGATGAACCAACAGCAGGCCGCTGCCGGCCGAGATCGTCTCAGGTGCGTTCTCAATCGCTAACCTATAGTCCATACCACATCCAGCGACTGGGTGAACTTAATCTTACAGGCCTTCGGACGATGACTCGTGTGTCGACTGCAATCGCGCCAATCGGTGGATCATTTGCTACTTCGGTAGTTTTAACCGAAATATCGGTCAGTAGTATGCATGAACGTCCGATCCGAGTTCTGGTCGATCTATCGGGAGGCCCTCCCCATCCTCGTTATTGCTCTGGGGGGAGGACTGTTCGCCGGACTCGTTCTCGAAGGACTGTTAGAGAGCGTCGAACGGTTTCCTGGTTTGTTGGTAATGGTTCCCGTCTTTCTGGCAACCCGCGGCAACGTGTATGGCGCACTCGGAGGCCGCATTTCCAGTGGCCTCCACCAGGGACTTATCAACCCGAAGTTCGAGCGAAACGAGCGACTACTCAATGCCGTTATCGCCTCGTTTATCAACGGGATCGGCATCTCGATTGTAATCGGGCTCATCTCGTGGGGCGCGCTCACTATTCTGGGTCGACCGTCTGCAGCACTGTTCGAACTCGTCGGGATCATGCTGATCGCCGGCGTGCTCACTTCGTTTGTGATGATCGGCGGCCTCTTGCTTTTGATCTTCACCGGCTACAAACTGGGCTACGACCCGGACAACCTCGTCGGCCCCATCGTCACCACGCTGGGTGATATCTTCGGGATGGCGTTTCTGTTTCTGTCGGTGCTCGTCATCGAGGTGATCATCTAATGGTTGTTCCAACTGGCTCGCTCGGCAGCTGGGAGACGAAATCCATCGTAACCAACATGTTCCCGCTGTTGGTCGTACTTTCGATTATCGTTCTGTGGGCGGGAATCACGCTTGAAGACGCCGAAGAGCTACTCGAACAGTACGGCCTGCTGGCCGTGATGGTGCCGACGATGGTTGATATGGGTGGGAATCTCGGCGCAATTCTGAGCTCCAGACTCTCAACGCGATTTCACCTTGGTACAACCGAGATCGACCTCAAAGACCGCGTGCTGTGGTCGAACATCGCCGCCGTACTCGCGCTCGCAGCAACTATTTTCACCGCGCTCGCAGTCGGTGCGTGGGTTATCGGCCAGCTTATCAACGCTGCGCTGCCGCTGTCGACGCTCTTGGTTATCTCACTGACAAGCGGNATGGCCGTCGCCGTGATTGCAGTCGTCTTCAGNATTCTGGCGACGTACGGCTCCTACCGGCTCGGCGTCGATCCCGACGATACAACCATCCCA
>SL_5KL_010_SEDDRAFT_10002107_pt1 | contig 11389 bp, 10 predicted proteins | sample SodLakKL_010_SED_FD_9118 | JGI IMG/M metagenome (IMG submission 9118)
ACTCTCTTTAGTGGAGAGTTTGGTTGCATGTCATTACCAGCTCCTCTCATGTAATTCTCATAATTTCAGCTATTACCAGTAAGCTATAAATTAATATCTGTACTTCAGGGTTCAGATTCTGGTAGTAACGTTATGCTGTTGTGGTAGTAAATGTCAATCATTCTCACTTTTTCCTCCTTATTCTCATTTTTTTTAATTACACGTGGATAGATTCGTGAAAGCGTACTGGTTCAAATCTTCAAATACAGAGGGACAGTTACACTCTGAATAATAAGATTGAAAACTGGTTAACCTCTCCACTATTTCCTTGTAATTAGAGGTTTCAAGTAACATATCGATGGTGGCTTTGATCTTATCAATATTCTTCTTGCGAGGCTTTATTACAAGCTCTAGTGGCCTTACTCTCTTAATCCTGATCGAATAGCCTAGATAGTTGAGTGGTTCCCCCATTCGAAGATATTTGACACTCGTTTTGGTGGGGTTCAGTTTTAAACCCATATCACTCAGGTGATCAGCAATTATTTGATAGAGGGCTTTATTCTCACTTTTCGTCATGATTAAAAAATCATCAGCGTACCTTACCATTCCTGACTTCGATGGCTTGTTGTGAAAGAAGAAGTCATCGAGGTGGTGAAGGGCCAGATTGCTGAAGAGTGGAGAAGTTACTCCTCCCTGGGGAATTCCTGAGGCATTTTCCATGGCTTCGCCATCAATTGTGGGAGTGGCAAGAAAGCTTTTTATTAGGGCAATCAGATCTTCATCTGCAACTTTCTTATAGAGGGTAATCAAAACCAGTTCCCCATTTAAGGAGTCGAAACATTTCTCAATGTCAGCGTCAAACACAGTGGTAAACCCAGCCTTGAGGTAGGTTACGATCGATGAGATTGCATCACTTTGGCTAATTTTGGGTCGATAGCCATAGGAATAGTCGTGAAAAACAGGCTCAAAGATGGGATTTAGTAAAAATGTGACAGCCCTTTGAACTACTCGATCCCTTATTGTTGGAATGGAGAGTTTTCTGTAATTGCCCTCTCCCTTAGGGATCAATGCTACACGATTTGGAGAAGGGCTGTATCTTCTCTTACGCAGGTCATCTAAGATGTTGTTGATGAAACTATCCAGGCCATCACGTTCGATGTCATCGAAACTGATCTTGTCGATGCCAGGACTCCCTTGCTTGCTTTTAACGAGGATATAAGCATACTTAAGCACATCAGAGTTGACAATACGAGGATAGAGGTTTTTAAATCTGCGTTTAGGGTAGTTGTATGAAAGTGTATTCAGTTTCTCCCCTAAATCATGCACAGTCTTTCTGGGTAAATAGTGGTCGTCTTGCATGTTGAAAATCATATTAGAAACTCCTTTCAGGTATTAGGTTTATAAAAAAAACATCACTAAAGAAATTTGTATCACTCTTATATATAATGAGTAGAAAATTTTTCATCGAAAAAAAGTCAGCACTGGAATTACGCCCAATTATATATATAGACAGTGGATTAAAATAAACGCTATTTACAGTGTTAACAGAAGGGAGTATTAATGGAATGAACAGCAATAAGGATTATTTACTGTCTGGAGAAGTAGCTAAAATGCTGGGTGTTAGTCCTGCAACAGTTCGATCATGGATCTCTAAAGGGTGGTTGAAGGCAACAAAGCTTAGTAGGCATACAAGAAGCTATAGGATTTTCAGATCAGACTTGGATGAGTTCCTGAATGATGTAAAGTAAGGGGGAGGTTTTCCCCCTTTCCCCTAATTATGTTTGGGTAAGTTTAATATAGAATCAAANAAGCAGAGATAGAAATCTTGTATTTGGTGTATTTATAANCCAGACAAATATCTATGGNGGCTTGCAGGTTAAAAGGTTTGTTTTATCGCAGTTTACTGCTTCTAATGCTTTTCTCAGTAGCGATTGGTGGTATAATATANTTCGATTAGCAATAAGTTTAGTCAAAAAATGTGCGGATTATTGTGCCAAGCAACATACAATAGGAGGTTATCAAAGTTGTTAACAATAATTTACAAATCCTTGAGAAGCCTACTAATAAAGGGGAAATGTTAGTTTTAGATGGTAACAGACAATAATGAATTATGCATGGACACTGAATCGTAATCAGCATGTTGGGGGTTCGAGTCCTCTTGCCGGCTCCATATTTTAAAGGATTTAAGGGGTCTGGATGAAAAATCCAGACCCCTTTTAATGGGCATTTAAGGATTGACAAAAGGTGCTTCAATTGATAATATCAATGCACAACAAAATAATATGCGGCGGTTCTGTTCTATATAAGATGAACAGTAATCAGGGAACCAGGTGAAAGTCCTGGGCGGTCGCGCCACTGTAAACGGGGAGTAAGTTTTCTGAATGCCACGGGGTATAAACCCTGGAAGGTGAAAACTGGCTATGATCCGTTAGCCAGGAGACCTGGCCGCTGTATAATGCTTAAATTGCTTCTTCGCAGGAAAGAAGAGATAAGCTGCCATATAATCATAGTATAAGTGATAACGGCCTCATTTCTTTTCTTAAAGAAGTGAGGTTTTTTTTTGCCGTTCAAGTAAAGAAAATATGAATTGAAGCTTTATTAAATATAACAGTCAGGGGCTGATAATATGGAGAAAACAAGTGATAATACAAGCATGGTTGTAAATGAAAAAGAGCGAAATCTAATCCGTTTAATCAGGGAAACAGCTTATGGAGAACTAATAATTATTGTTCAGGATAAAGTTCCGATAAGGGTAGAAAAGCTTAAAAAATCTATCAAGTTATAGCATTAAATAAACAGGGGATTGTGTTGACTGGAAAACCAGAGACACCTGAAATTGAAAGGTGTTTGCTGGTTATTTTTAATTTATGGGAAATTTTTTCGGTAAGAGGAAAGATAACAACAAAAAAGTCCCAGGTGAATGGTAAAAACAAGCTAAACAACCTCTGGCTTTTGTGCGGTTTGAACTAGATATGTTTTGAAGTTTGTCTTCTGAGCTTGACAGGGGAAAAGGTATGGTAGGGCACAGAAGGTGCTGCACTTTTAAGGTGATAATTAACAAGGCTTTATGTATAACCAAGATTGTATCGATCATAATTAAAAGGGTGGAAAAAATGAAGTGTGACAAAAAATTAGGTTTTAAGTTTTTTTTCATTATTTTTGCGCTTATATCACTGGTAATTGTTTCATCAAGTGAAGTAGAATTATTTGAGGTGACTGGTGCAGATAACATAAACGAACCAGAGGTAGGCGATCTACAATATGAGAATGATGAAAACGATATCCCTGGCAGCAAACCTGGTGATGTTACCGGTTCGGGTGACGTTAATGTGCGAGATGTAACTGCTACTTTGCAATATATTTTAGAACTTAAAATGTTTAATGAGCAACAAAAAATAGCTGCCGATGTAAATAATGATGGGGTAATAGATGTTTTTGATGTGACTCTAATTATGCAATTTACGCTAGGATTAATTGACTCGTTTGAAGAGGTTGCTGTTGATGAACCCGAATCAGACCCAGACCCAGAACCAGAACCAGATCCAGAACCAGATCCAGACCCGGACCCGGACCCAGATCCGGAACCGGACCCGGAACCAGAACCAGATCCAGAACCAGATCCAGACCCGGAACCGGAACCAGACCCGGAACCAGAACCAGATCCAGACCCGGAACCAGATCCAGACCCGGATCCAGATCCAGACCCGGATCCAGATCCAGACCCGGATCCAGATCCAGACCCGGATCCAGAATCTATATCCTTACACATTCGCATTGAAAACTGGGAGCACACCACAATACCCCTTCGAGAAATAAAAGTAGCTCCATATGATATCACCCATGTAGTGGGAGACAATGCTGTTGGCAACTGGCATGAGGATAACGATGTGCCACTTGCTATTCATGCCATAATCAAGGTTTTGGAACTTGAGGGTTTTGATGTTGAGGATAATAGTGTTATTAGGGTAGGTAGTCAGGGCAATTATATTAATAAAATTGATGGTCTGACTGAAATGGAAAAAGGTGGACTATCCGGTTGGAAGTACCGGGTTAACGGAGAAAGTGTTGATGTGGGAGTAGGTCAATATACCCTGGAAGAAGCTACCCTGGTGGAAGTTTATTATCGGGCAGGTTCTTCATACCACTTTGGAAAAATCGAAGCTTCTTCAAAAGAAATAACAGTAGGGGAAAAGGTTACTTTTACTGTAACCGGTGAACCTGAATCATTTGGAGATCCCGGACCCTATGAGCCTATTGAAGAAGCTACCATTACCCTGGACGGGGAAATAACCTCTTACCTTACAAATGAATCCGGTAAAAGGGTGATTACCTTTGATGAGTCGGGCACCTACAGTATCTCTGCTGAAAAGATTTCAGGCGATGCATATAATCTTATCCGCCCTGTCCCTGTGGAGGTAGTAGTTACGGAAGGAGATTAAAGTGTAATAACGCTTTGGATTGGGAGTGTTTAGATGAACAATAAATGGTTAAAAGTTTGCTTGATAATCAGTGTAGTTTTTATTGTTTCCGTGACTGCTGTCATGGTAGGTGATGATTTGTTTCCTGTTGTAGAGACTGATGTCCAGGAAGATGAAGCTACAAAAGATCAAGACGAAAGAATCGGGTCACAAGATAAAGCACAGGAAGCGAAAAAAGTGCAAGAAACCAAAACCACCCTGGAAAAGAAAGACACTAATGCTTCTGAAGCTGGAAATGATTTTGAAGAAGAAAAAAGCAATAATGCAGAAGAAAAAGTAGCTGAAGAAAAAAAAGAAGCTGGCAGCGATTCAACAGAAGAAGAGACAACTGCAAAGAAAAACGAGTATGAACAAGAAACAGCTGGTGAAGCGGATAAAAACAATGAAATATCCGTAGGTGCAGATTTAGAAAAAGCTATTCATAAGGTTGTTAACTGGTATAGAGAAAACCGCAACCTGCCCGAGCAGGAATGGTGGGAAGCTTATACTGCCCTTTGGGGTGCAGGTGAAGATTTAAATAATCCTGATAAATGGCAAACCGCGCAGGACTGGCGAGATCAGTTGCCTGACGGTCTTGACCCTGACCATGCCGGCAACGAGCATATTCGTTACGGGTTTATGCTGCTGTCTGTTGAGGAAGATCCTACCAATGTATGGGGTGGGCGCAACCTTTTAGCAGAATTAGCCGCGCAGCAAGAAGGTAATGGTTCTTTTGGTCAGCTCGGCAGACATATTTGGGCGATGGAGCTGTTAAATATTGGCATGGAACTGGAGTTGGATGTGGGCAGCTGGTCTGATCAAGGCGTTCGGCAGAAGGCTGTTAACTGGCTGTTGAATGAACAGAATGAAAATGGTAGCTTTGGAAGGTTTAGTGAGCTTGATTTTACCGGTTGGACCCTGATAACCCTGTCTTATTCAAAAAACCATGAGGGGGTAAGTGAAGCCATTGATGATGCACTGAGCTACCTGGAAAAACGGCAGCAGGAAGATCCTGGCACAGCAGATTTTTCCGGTGGTGATTGGACTGACTACAATGCTAATTCCCAGGCCGCAGTTATCTCCGGGCTGGTGGCCCTCGGTGAAGACCTGATGTGCACCAGCAGCCGTTGGGTGCAGAACGGGGAAATACTGCTGGAAGCCCAGCTTAAGTATCAACACGAAGACGGTTTCTTTCAGTGGACAATAGATAAACCAGGAGACATCGATATAGCCACAAGCCAAAGCTTAATTGCCCTGCTTGACATTAAGCACGGCGAATATACCAGGCACCGGATGGCCAGGGAGCTATGCTTTGATTAGAAAGAATAATTAATCCTATAGTTTTTAAATGAGAAAAAAGTTGTTTCTTTATTGATAAAATAATAACCATATTCAGGAAGGAATAACCATTGGAGGGACTTCTGTGAAAGGGATCATAATTACAGCTTTGATAGCTTTAGGTGGGATTATTTTTATCGGGACGAATGTCTCCCTGCCTTCAGAAGACGTTTCCGCCGGAGATACCGTTGGCACTGTTACCATATCTATAAAAGGGTTACCTGACGAAAAAGATATATTAGAAGCCAGGGAAGTAGAAATCAAGGAAGATGATCAGGTGCTCGATCTGTTAATCAGGGTAACCCGCCAGGAAGAAATCCAGATGAAATACCGGGGCAGTGGTAGCGGAGCCTATGTAGAAGGTATAGCTGACCTTAATGAGTTTGATCGGGGCCCTGAAAGCGGGTGGATGTACAGTATTAATGGCAGGTTCCCTAACCGGAGTGCCGGCACAAAGCCGGTGGAACCCGGGGATAATCTAAAGTGGGTTTATACTGAAGATCTGGGCAAAGACGTGGGTGCTTATCCGGCCGGGAAACAGCAGAATGGAGAAGATAATTGATGAGCAGCGGTTTTTCTTCTCTCCATCCCGCCCTGACTTTTACATATTTTGTAGTCATCATAGTTTTACCCATGCTTTTTATGCATCCAGTCTACCTGTCCAGTATATTGTTGGCCACGGTTATCTTAAATATTCTTTTAGACAAAGGTGAAGGGTTATTAAAGAATATCAAGTTTTACCTGCTTATGGCCGGTGTTATTATGGTTTTTAATCCTCTTTTTAATCAGCAGGGCTCTACTACCCTGTTCTATTTTAGAGATCGACCGGTAACTTTGGAAGCATCACTATACGGGGTATTGTTTGCGTTGCTCATGCTGAGTATTTTGCTAGCCTTTCTGGCCTACACCCGGGTGGTCACTGCCAACCGCTTTCTTTTCCTGTTTGCCTCGGCTGCACCCAAAACTGCATTCAATATTACAGTTGTTTTACGTTTTATCCCGTTGATGAAAAGAAGGCTTCAGGAAATTACTTCTGTTCAGCAGGCTATAGGTGGTAAGCCTTCCAAGTCAACTTCGCAGAAAGCACGGGAGGGAATGGAAATACTTAACATCCTGGTTACCTGGTCCCTGGAAGCAGCTTTACAGACTGCTATTTCCATGCGGGCCCGGGGATATGGTTTGGGCAAGAGAAGCTCTGCTGTTATTTATCCTTTTGAAAACCGGGACTTCTACTGGCTGGTTTTTTTGTGTCTGACCGGAGGGGCCTCTATGCTCGGTGCTTTTCTTGGCCATGGTCAGTATCAGGTGTATCCCAGCCTGGGTTCTTTTGGGCCTGTAATTTCCTGGCACTACCTGACAGTCCTGCTCTTTTTAGCAACCCCTATTTATATTGAGGGAAAGGAATTGCTTCAATGGCACTTTATCAGATCCAAAATCTAAGTTTTGCTTATGCGCAGAGACAGGAAAATGTGCTGCAGGAAATATGCCTTCAAATAGATGAAGGCGATTTTCTTCTGGTTTGTGGACCTACCGGTTCAGGCAAAACTACCCTGCTCCGTCTTTTAAAACCTGAGGTACAGCCGGCAGGGGAGCAAAGCGGTTCATTATTATATGACGGAAACTTGCTGAAAGATCTGGAGGGGCGAAAAGGAGCAGAAGAGATAGCCATGGTATTCCAATCTCCTGATGATCAAATTGTCATGGATACGGTCTGGCAGGAGTTGGCTTTTGCCATGGAAAACCTGGGCTATTCCCCGCAAACCATTCAAAGAAGAATGGGTGAGGTAGTAAATTATTTTGGTATTGAGAGCTATTTGCATAAGCCGGTATTTCAGCTTTCCGGGGGTCAAAAGCAGCTACTTAACCTGGCTTCGGTTATGATGCTGCGGCCAAAGGTCCTGCTTCTTGATGAACCTACCGCCCAGCTCGATCCGGTGGCGGCCAGGGAATTTCTGCAGACAGTGCACCGGGTCAATCAGGAACTATCCACCACCGTGATTATCAGCGAACACCGGCTTGAAGAGGTTTTCCCCCTGGTTAACGGGGTTTTGATGTTAAGCCACGGTAAAACTGCGTACCAGGGTCCGCCCCGAAAGGTTATCCGGCAGGTCTGGTCCCGTCAGAAAGACTGTTTTTGGCACTACCTACCTGCTGTAAGCAGGCTGTGCCTTTCTTTAAATGGCAATGATGTTAATGAAGAATCCCTGCCCTTAACGGTGCGGGAGACCAGGGTGTGGGCGGAGGAAAAGAAACTGAAAAAAAAGGTTTCTACCCCGGTAGGCGAGTGGGAGCAAAAAAAAGAGCTTGTTTCTGGTAAAACCGGTTCTAGCCCGGACCTCCTGGCCTGCCGGGACCTATACTTCCAGTATGGCAAAGACCAGCCCCTGGTGCTAAAAAAGCTTTCTTTGCGGCTTAAAAAGGGCGACTTTTTTGCAGTTCTGGGTGGTAATGGTTCGGGTAAGACTACTTTACTGAAAGCAATTACCGGTTTATTAAAACCCCAGAGGGGCTCTGTTTTATGGCAGGGGCAAAAGCTAAAAAACCCAGACTTAAGCGAAATAAGTTCCCGTATGGGCTACCTGGCTCAAAACCCAACCCTGTATTTTAGCTGCGATACGGTGGAAGGGCAACTGGCAAAGCGGGCCGAGGAATTGAGCCTGGAAGTTAAGGGTGAGCGCATGGAGCAAGCCATAGACCTTTTTGGAATAAGAGAAATTTTAAGTAAGCATCCCTATGATATTAGCGGGGGGCAACAGCAAAAAGTAGCCCTGGCCCTGGTGCTTCTTTCCGACCCTGAATTGCTCTTGCTGGATGAGCCGACAAAGGGTTTAGACCCGCTCTGGAAGCTGCAGCTGGCAGAGATGCTCAGCAAATTGCTTGAGCAGGGCAGCACTATTTTAATGGTCAGTCACGATCTTGAGTTCACGGCCAGGTATGCCGGTAAATGCGCCCTTTTGTTTGATGGGCAAATTGTTGCCGCCGATTATCCCCGTAACTTTTTCTGTGACAATTATTTTTATACTACGGTAATACAGAGAGCCTTGGGAGACAGGTTGCCGGGGGTAATAGGTCTAGAGGATGTGAATCTGTGTTAGGCAGCTCTTTTATCCAAAAAAGAATCATTATAATTACCCTGTTGTTAATGCTTGTGGTGTTGGCGATTACGCTGTGGATGCGCCATTATTACTTTCCTTTAATGATTTTGATGTTGATCCTTTCAATGGTGCCGTTTTTTTGCAGGTTCGAGAAGAAAGAAGTTAATGCTGAAGAGATTGTCATCATCGCCGTATTAGCGGCAATTGCTGCGGTAAGCCGGATTCCCTTTTCGGCTTTACCCAGTGTTCAGCCCTCCTCCTTTGTAATTATAGCATCGGGACTGGTATTTGGCCCCCAGGTGGGGTTTATGGTGGGAACCACATCTGCCCTGGCCTCTAACTTTTTTTTGGGACAGGGGCCATGGACTCTATTCCAGATGTTTGCCTGGGGTATCATGGGCTTAACAGCAGGGCTTTTGCAAAATACCAGGTGGATGGATCACCTGCTTGGTCAAAGTGTTTTTGGTTTTACCTGGGGGTTTATCTTCGGGTGGTTTATGAACCTGTGGTTTATTTTAGTTTTGTTTGAATCAATAACCTGGGAATTCTTTTTGGGAGCTTATGCGGCCAGTTTCTATTTTGATCTTGCCCATGCCCTTTCAAATGTTTTTTTCATCACACTATTTCTAGGGCAGTGGCAAAAGATCCTGGGGCGCATAAAAATAAAATATGGGATTCTTCATTAGAAAGGTGGTGAGAGGTAGCGAAAGATAGAAAGAGGCGATTATTTAAAAAGCAAATATGGAAGTGCGAGTTAAGTTGCGAACGATCAAAGTTATTAGCTTTTTAATAGGGAGGAGTATTTTTTATGAAAAATAATAGTTTACTGGTTAGATTTAGTTTTACTGTGGCAATATTTTTTGCTCTTTTATTGGCAGTTGTCCCGGTAGCGCTGGCTGAAGGGGAAAATGATCCTTTGGAAGAAGCTCAAGAAAAAGCAGTTTCCTGGTATAAGGAAAACCATAACCCGCCTGATTCCTGGGAGGGCTTGCCAGGGTTATGGGGAGCAGGAGAAGACCTGAGCGCTTCACCCTGGGAGACTACCCAGGATTGGCGTGATGATGATTATGAGCATGATACAGATTCTCACTGGCATGTTAAATATATTTTCAAACTGCTCTCAGCAGGAATGGATCCCTCAGATGCCTGGGGCGGCACAAACCTTTTCAAAGAACTTTCAGGTTTGCAGAAAGAAAATGGTGAGTTTGAAGGCTATTCGGACGCTGCACATTCCTGGCCGTTAGTGGCCCTTGATATAGGAAAAGAGCGGGGTTTGGATGTGGGTAGTTGGGATGAAAACAGTCAGGAAAAAGCCGTAGAATACCTTTTGACAAAGCAAAAGGATGATGGAAGCTTCACCGACTTCGGGGTAGACATTACCGGTGATTACCTGGTAGCCCTGTCTAACTACACTGATGACCAGGATGTCGAAGATGCAGTTGGCGATGCTGTTGACTATCTAAAGAATGTGCAGGACGATGATGCCTTTTTCCCAGGATGGGGAGAGAGAAATTCCAACTCTCAGTCTAAGGCAATTTCTGGCCTGGTTGCCGTAGGGGAAGACTTGCTGGATCCAGATGGAAACTGGGTTAGAGATGGCAATACACCTATTGATGCTTTACTGGAATTCCAGCAGGATGACGGTCAATTTCATTATAAATTTAATGATCCTGGAGTCGGAACAATGGCGCAGGATGATGCACTGGTCGCCTTATCCTGCATTATTAATGAAAGCTCTACCTGGCACAGGATGGGTGAGATTGAAACAGTAACAGTTGACCTAAGAGCAAGCGGTATTGCCGGCGATATTTTTGATGAAGAGGACCTGGAAATACCTGCCGGTGAAGTAACCGTGGATGATTTTACTTTGAATAAACATACGGCCATGGGTGCGCTTGCCTACTATTGCAAGCAATACAGTATTAATATAGAAATCACCGAAGGGGACTGGGGCCGATATGTTTATCAAATCGGTGATGATTCGGATGATGAAGACAGCTGGGTTTATTATGTTGATCAGTCTTCCCCCTTGGTAGGAGCTGATCAATACGAACTTTCCGAAGGTGAAGCTGTTCATTTTGTTAATTTTAATCTAAGCCTTTACTCCCTCTCCATGAGCATTGAACCGGAGAGCATTGCCCCCGGTGATAACGTTACTACAACGGTAGTATATATAGATGGCGATGGTAAAGAGAATCCGGCAGAAGGCGCAGAGATTTATTATACTAATGAACTTGATGATTTTGGTAGCCCGGTTGCTGGAAGCTTGCTTGAAGATGTAAATACTGATGATGAAGGAAAGGCTTCTTTTACCTGGGATGATGAAGGTGCCTATTACTTTTATGCCCAGTGGGATGTTAAATCGAGCCAGTATCAATGGCCGGTGGTAAGCCTGGATTGCTTTCGAAACCACTTTTTCTGATGTGACTCCTGATATGAGATTTTTCCCTTATATTGAGGCGATCTATGCGGAGGGGGTTACCACCGGTTATGTTGATGGCACCTACGGTCCCAGCGATC